>Ga0247774_1000419_pt1 | contig 21125 bp, 14 predicted proteins | sample UWRJL001104B6_FD_179933 | JGI IMG/M metagenome (GOLD analysis project Ga0247774, IMG submission 179933) | Plant litter microbial communities from Arlington Agricultural Research Station in Wisconsin, United States - UWRJ-L001-104B-6 | ecosystem: Environmental > Terrestrial > Plant litter >... | reverse complement strand
ATAGACCTGCTCCTTTCACCATGTGGCTCTGCTCTTCTTGCCTTGCAGCTAGCAGCGTAACCCACGACTTGGTGACTCGAGCCGGTCGTTCCATTATGACTGGGCCGACGGTGAACGTGAGCGACAGCACCGAAACTCGAGACAACCTCCTAACCGCAATTCAAGCCGAGGACGCGGAGGCCTTCGAGCTTGCCGTCAGGTCGGCCTTCGCAGCCGGTTTGCCGTGTGACCTTGCCGACCTATTAACCGACGCGCTGTTGATGCCCTGGCACAGGCGTCATGAAGACCTGGTCAGCGCACTCCAGAAGATGAAAGTTCCTGCGTCTGCGGAGGCACTATTTGCTGCCGCGACCACCCAGCACGCCTATCTCGAGTACGACGACTTCTTTGGGCTCGCGCGCAAGTGCACCTGGGCGCTGGCCGACATTGGGACCCCGCTCGCCCGCCTGAAACTGCACCAACTTGCCACGAACTCGAATCCAACGATCGCTGCCTACGCACAGAAGCGCCTAGATCGTTGGGATGATGAAATTCAGCGGAAGCTCGCCTAGCAGCAATCCCTCGCTCGCTTGGGTGGCGTTTCTCACCCAAGCGGGCTTCGAATGCGTCCACTGGAGTAGCGTGGGCAGTCCGCGAGCACCTGATGCCGAACTGATTGTGGCGCAGCGCGAAATTCAGGTTTTCCAAGGCTTCGAGGCCGCCGATCGCGTGGACGACGAGTACTACGCCGCGCTTGCACCGCAGGAACGCTTTGAGATTCTGCTGGACCTAGTTGCTCCCTCTCGGGCGTCGACCGGTGAAGGTTCAGCAAGACTTGAGAGAGTTTGTCGCGTTACTGACTCTCACCAAATTGAGTTTCTGGTCGTTGGCGGGCATGCCGTCAAGCCGGGCAACGTCGTCCAGTTTGGGCGCCGCCCAATCGGATCGGCTTGTCGATCTCTATCTCGGGCGTGGAATTCGAGGATGCCTGGGCGTCGCGCGTGCAAGCGGAACTCGACGGCCTCCCGGTCTGCTTTCTCGGTTGGCAGTCACTGATCGAAAACAAGTAGGCGTCCGGTAGACCCAAAGATCTCGCGGACGGCGCAAAGTTCAAGGCGGTCGCTGCCGCTCGTCGTCCGCCTGGCTAACAAGGTGTTCTAAGGGATCCCCACGAAATTAGAGCTCTGCGGCGGCGATAAGATCCCTTTGGAGTGCGGCGAAAGCGAGTTCAAGAATAGGAGGTGGGATCTGAAAGGCTGGGCGCGCGAGGAGCTGCCTTCCGATGAAGAAGGTCGAGAGGACTTGTCGCTTGCGGGTAGTGTTGGCCTGCAGCTGCCAGTTCCACTGCATCGTGCGGCCAGCAAGACCGACCAACCACGCGACCAGTGTAGCCAGCATGCCGAGTAGAAGCAGGATCTCGAGTCGCTTGGCGGTGCTGCAGCGCGCATAGCGGAGTCCGAAGCCCCAGCGGTGGCTCTTGAGATCGCGAAAGGTTTCCTCGATCTGCATGCGCGTGGTGTAGATCTGCTTGATTCGCCGTTCGCTGCCGGGCTCGTGGGGCAACGACGTTGCCAGCAGCCACGGAGCACGATGAAGCCGGCGATACAGGGTCGTGTTGGGCTTCTTTGGCCCGCGGCGTTTGGGTCGGCCTATCCGCGGCTTGTAGGCACGCACCAAATAGAGCCGGAATTGATAGCGATGTCGGCGGGACAGTGCCACTTCGCCAATGTAGCGCGGCGACGTGGTTGCTTGGGGGTAGAGGGAGTCGGTGAAGCACCAACGGCCAGTGCTCTCGCGATAGTATTTGATCTTGTTTCGTATTCTGCCGACCCAGTCCCAGCCGTAAGCTTCAACAGCACGAAACCACGGCCCTCGGAATCCAGCGTCCGTGACGAGGATCGGGCGACATCCGTCCGGCAAGATCGAGCGCAGGTCTCGCAAGAATTCCCGATGAGCGCCGGGGCTGTTGTAGCGTTTGAACGGGAAAACACGTTCGTACAGCGAGATGGCGCGCCCGCCGACAGGCACCGCCGCTTTCAGCATAACCCACTCTCGGCCGAGTTCGAAGTCCGACCAGTCCACGATGATCAACGGTCGACGGGTCCCCGCCAGGAGCGTCCTGGCCAGCGCCCTATAGATGTCGTCGCGTTCGCGATGAAGGTGCTGGTTGCCGAGCAATCGATCGACGGCCTTGATCTGGTGCTTGACGCGCGCAACGCCGGTGAGGCTTCGACCCAGCTGCGTCAGCGAGAGCTTGCCACCGAATAGCAAAGCGCCAACGACTCGTACGAGGGCAGCTGCCCGCACAGCGTGCCCGATCACTTTTCGATCGCCTAGCCATCGTGATAAGAGATTTTCGTGCATGTCGGCTCTCCGATTTCTTGGGGTGTGGTAACGCCAATAGATCAGAGGCCTTCATGCACGTCGATCCCTAATCGGCTATTTCTCGGCTGGATCACGCCCCATTTCGTGGGGATACCTTAGAACACCTTGTTGGGCGGCGCGGCGCATCAACGCTTTGGCTGCCTAGGATCTTCTTGCGGCCAGGTCTTGAAAGAAGCCGTCCGTCGACATGTATTGGACGCTACCCGAAGGAGCGACACGGATGAACGCCGCTTCGTGTGTGTTCTCCGGAGTCATCAGTGCGGATTTTTGAGTAGAGGCCGCCAGCTTGCGCATGAAGGCGATCACCGCGTCGAGCTCGGCTTGGCCGACAACCTCGCGCGGGTCGAGGTCGAACTCGATCTCGGATTCGGCAAAGAAATGGCAATTGAGCCGAACTCCACTCACAAAGGCCGCTAACAGGAAGGAGCATTCTCGAGGCTGACCGAAGACTTGGAGCAAATTGTCGGGTGGAGTGGACTCCGCGCCATCGATCGTGAATTTCAAGCGGAAGCCGGCCGCGTGGATCATCTCGAGTGCCGCGCGCCAGTCCGCGATAGAGGTGTCGGTCACGCAGATGTCTCGCCAACTGCCCTCCCAGGCGAACTCCGCTTTCAGGTCGTCCCACGCAAGCATTGACCGTCCGCCCAACTTGTATTTGAGCTACCCGGCCGCCGCAACCTAAGCCGTGCCACGCACTCCGAAATTGACGGCAATTGGGGCGATTCATGGATAATCGGGCTGGTCGGTATATGCGGGTATTGTTCGCGACTGGGAGGCTAATCGAGCGGGCTGCGGATGCCGAAGGGGCCGCGATTGAGGACGTGGGTGTAGATCATGGTGGTCGCGACGTCGCGGTGGCCCAAAAGCTCTTGGATGGTCCGGATGTCGTAGCCGGCTTCGAGCAGGTGCGTGGCGAAGCTGTGGCGGAGGCTATGGCAGCTGGCGGGCTTGCTGATTCGAGCCTCTCGCACAGCGGCGTGGAAGGCTCGCTGCAGCACCGTTTGGTGTAGGTGGTGACGGCGGAGCTCGCCGGTGCTGCGATCTTGGTAGTGGCGAGTTGCGGGGAAGGCCCATTGCCAAGGCCACGACTTCGATGCGTTGGGGAGCTTTCTTGAAAGGGCGCCGGGAAGGGCGACGCTGCCGGCTCCGACGGTCAGATCAGCGTCATGCAGCGCTTGAACTTGCTTCAGGTGGTCCATCAACGGCAGGCGCAAGTTGGCTGGGAGCAAGGTCACGCGGTCCTTTCGGCCTTTGCCTTGGCGAACCAGGATTTGCGCTGAAGCAAAGTCGATGTCCTTCACGCGCAGCCGCGCGCACTCGAGCAGCCGCAGGCCAGAGCCGTACAGGAGGGCCGCCATGAGTTTTGGCGTGCCTTTCATTCGGTCGAGGACCGCGCGCACTTCTTCTTTGGATAGCACGACGGGGAGCGGGCGCTGATTGCGGGGCCGCACCAGTCCGTCGAGCCAAGGGGCGGGCTCGTTGAGCACGCGTTTGTACAGGAACCGAATCGCGCAGATTGCTTGTAGGTGTGACGAAGCGCTTGCTCCGTTCAGCAGCAAGTGGTCGAGGAACTGTTTGATCTCGGCGGCTGCCAGCTCGCGTGGGTGGCGCTGATGGAAGCGAATCAGCCGGCGCGCCCAGGCGACGTAGGATTTCTCCGTGCTCGAGCTATAGTGATGCGAGCGCAGCTCCGCCCGCATGCGTTCGAAGAGGCGCGCGGGGCGTCTCGGCACTGGCGGCTGCGGGTCCACTCCGAGCGATCGGGCGCGGGCAGCGATGAGTTGCGTCCTCTCTGGGTCGGAGGCGCGCGCGGGCGATTGGGGTTGTCGCAATCGGGGCTACGCGACGGGCTGTGGGCGCTTTGCCCGCTAAGCAAACCCCAATCTCGATGGCGGCCTAGCGAATCGAGAGCGCGTGTGTTGCGCTTCAACTAGGGCGTGACGGGGCCGATCGTCGAGCTGGGGTGGTTCGTCAGATCGGTGGGGTCGCGGTCTTTGGCTTCGACGCGGGAGGCTTGGCTGAGAATGTCGGGGTTCGTCGCGCTGTCGGTTTCGTAGCCGCTGACGGAGCCGTGGCAGCCGGCGCAGATGCCGTTGAAGAGCGGGGTGCGGAAGCCTTGGCGCACGACTTCACCGGGATAGAACTGCATTTCTTCGCGCTGGAAGTGGTCGGTGGGTTTCGTGTCTTGTGCCAACTTCACGCGTGTTTGGAGCACGAGCGGCATGCCGCCGCGGATGGTCACGCTGGCCGAGCCGTCACCGTATAGGGTGGGCGAACCGAGCAGGCCGCGGCGCACGTACACTTTGCCGTAGTCGTCGTTGAAGACGGAGTTGGGGTTCGCGGCGTCGAAGCTGGTGACGCCGGATTCGGGGGGCAGGTCTTCCCACAGCGAGAAGGCGAAATTGCTGGTGGGCACGATGCGCCCCGTGCGCGTGTTTTGAAACAACAGGCTCGAGAGTAGGGGCGCGTCGAGGAAGGTGATCTGCGAGCGATCGCGGCGGTCTTCGTCGTCGTACACTTGGGTCGCGCCGTTGGGCTCGTCGAGCCGCGACTTGAACAGGCGTACGTTGTAGCGCGGGGCGATCGCCACTGGCCACAGGTCGTCTTTCGCGTCCGTGATCAGGGGCGTGCGCTCGCCGGTCGTGGGGTCGACTTCGACGATGTCGAAGTTGCCGTCGAAGGAGTCGAGCGCGACCACGTTGGCCGCGTAGCTGACGAGCAGGTTCTGCGATGGGAGCAGCGATGGGCTGCGATAGGCGCCTTGGGTGCCGGATAGCTTGCCGGTAGCCTTCGGATCGAGCACCCGCACCGAGTGTTGGAAGAACGCAGGATTCGGCCAGCCGATGGCCTTGGGGTCTTGCACGTAGTCTTCCGGCGTATCGCTCAGCTGATCGACGCCCACGCTGCGGTTGATGATGGCCAGGGTGCCTGCGCCGTGCACCGCGCCGCGGTCGCTCAAGATGGCGGCGAAGTTCTTGTCGGCCAGCTCGACCAAGTCCGTCAGTTGGTCGAAGTCGATCGTGTTTCGTTGCCCGAACAGTGGGTGGTAGTCGCCACCGTCGAGGTTCATGCGCCGTCCAGCGAGCTGGTAGAACCCGGGCGCGCGTTTTTCGGTCACCATGATCAAGCGACCGTCCCTCATGAACGCGGGCGACAGCTCTTGATTCAGAAGGAAGGTGAGCTGGCGGATCTTACCTGCCTCGAGCACGTACAGATTCGAGTTCAGACGCGAAGGGTCGGCCGGTGTGCGTTGCGGGCCGTGATAGCTGAAGGCAGCACCATTTTTGGTGTTGCCGCGCGTCGAGGCGAACACCAAGCGACCGTCGGATGCGAATGCCGGGTCGAAGTTGTGCACCAATTCACCGTTGTCGTTGAACGGCTCACCGTCCTCCATCGTGGGCAGCGCGTTGATCGTGGGCTCGGGCGCGCAGCTGCCGCCGTCCACGACATAGATCTTGAGCGGGCCGGTCGCGGACGTGCGCGCGGAAAATGCGATCTTCTTGCCGTCCCAAGACACGGTCGGGCGCCGTGCGTCGCTGCTCGCGGGGGAAAGCCCGCACAGCGCGGACAGGCTGGTTTCCGAGCCGACCGTGACGTGGTTGGTGGCGTCCAGCGACGCGGCCACTTGCACCACCTCCGCGCCGGGCGAAAAGGCTTCGAAGTCTTGCAGCGTGTCGGGCAGCGCGGCGGGTGGCCGGCGCACGAACACGATGCCGGTGAGCCCAGGCGGGCTGGGGAAGCGCGCGGCTTGCTCCTTTTGGAACCAGGCCTTGATCACGCAGTAAGGCGCCTGCTCGTCGAGCGGCGCCGCCAGATCGACGGCCGCGGCCAGGTCCTCGTCCGTGCAATCGTGCTTTTCGGCGAACAGTGGACCGCCGCGATGCAGAATGCCGCCGTACTCGGGCACGGCCGGCAGATTTTTGCGCAGCAAGCGGCTGGCGTTCACGTCCGGAGACTCGAGCGCGAGTTGCTCGAGCGTCAGCTCGTAATTCTTGCGCGTGGCCGGCAAGCCAAAGTGACCGCCACTGCCGCCGCGCAAGCGATAGTCGTGGAACATCGAGCCCGAGTGGCAATTGACCATCATGCAGCCGCGCTTCACGAGCATCGGTTGCACGCGATTGGCAAACAGCACGAGGCCGTCGTCTTGGCCGGGGACGACTTGGTCCGTGGGCCCGCCCTTTTCGGTCGCCCACGCCACCAACGCTTGATAGCCGGGGTCATCGGTGGCTTCGAAGATCGTGCCGCCCTCGTGGTACACGCCGCCCACGGCGGGGGACAGCGCGCGGCGCAGAATTTCGCTCGCGCCAGTGTCGACCGACACATAGTCGCCGACCGCGAAATAGTTCCAACGCACCGCCTCGGGAGTGCTGCCGCAGGTCAGGTACAGTGAGTTTGCGGCGGCTCCGTGGCAATTGCCGGCCGAGCAGCTCGTGCTCAGCACCGGGTTCACGCGATCTTTGAAGGTACCGAAGTCCTTGCTGCTGGGATCGACGGTCGGGTCGAAGTCGGGATCCTTGCCCAGGTCTTTCGAGCACGGGGTTTGCTCGAGCACGCGCTCGGCCGGGGGCGCATTGTTGACCGTGTGGCCGTTGCTGATCCAGGCGTCGAGCGAGGTGAACGCGGGACTGGTGAGGTCGAGCAGCCGTCCGCCGACGTGAGCGATGTCGGTGGTGACGAGCGTGGGCTCCGCGCTCTGCCAAGTGGTAATCGAAACCGGGTAGGGCTTGGCCGCCTTGAGCAACAGCGCGGGGAAGCCATACGGCCCGTAGCGCAGGAACAGATCCTGACGTTTACTGAGCGATTCGTAGGTTTTCACGTTCAGGTTGCCGAGCGCATTGCCGTGATCGTCGGCAGAAACGTGGCAGCCCGACTTGGTGGGACTGGTCGCGCAGGATTGGGTCAGCGACACGCCGACCTTGCGACTGAAGTAGGTGGATTGAGCTACGTCCTCGTCGTCTCGCTGACAGGCCGAGGTTGCCAAGAGCAGAGCAAGAGCGAGCCACTCGAGCGGAAGCCTGCTCCTTCCGACGAGACTCTGAAGCATGTCGCACGCACGCATGAGACTCTCAACTCTACTCGACCCGCTTACACAAAGCAGCTCGGCTCGGGCCTGCTGATCGCCGGGCAAAAAGGGGAATTTCCGGATGTGCGCAACGGTGCGCGCGCCGAGCTCAGAGCCGGCGGCTGGCGAAGCGCGCAGCGTCACGCACGCCCGAATCGCTGTCACCGGCCGCTGCTAGCACCGCATCGAGCGCTTGCGAATCGGCGATTTGTCCGAGTGCCCACACCGCCGCGGCTCGCGCGCCCGCGTCCGGCTCTTGGCCCTCCGACGTCATCGCGATCAGCCCCATGACTGCGTCGGCAGTCTTCAGCGTGCCCAGGGTCTGGGCCGCGCGCCGCCGCACTCGCGCCGAAGGATCGCTGATCATGGCAACCACACTGTCGACGTTCTTGAACACGTTGATGTGCGTCACGCCGTTCAAGGCAGCCAGTTTCACTTCGATGTCATCGTCGGAGAGCGCCGTCGCCAGCTCCGAGCCCGGGCCCTGGTTGTTCAAGCGAATCAGGGCATTGGCCGCAGCCAAGCGGACCTTGGGCGAGGCGTCGCTGACCAAGGCCTGAGCTACCGGTGCGATGCCTGCGCCTTCCAGGAACTCACCCAAGGCGTTCGCGGCGTACACGCGAGAAAGCTCCGACGCCTTCTGATTGCCGACGGTGTTGATGGTTTGCTCGTAGATCTCGCCCTTGCCGAACACGCCAAAGATGCGGCGGCGCAGCCACCAGGCGCTGATTTCGCGCGACTTCGGGTTCGAGGCGTAGAGCAGCTTGGAGACGAACGGAATGCAGTCCATGCACTCCACACGCTCGCCGTGCTCGAGCATCGTCCAATACTGGGTCGGAGCGAAGCCAGACTCGACGTTGGCGACGCGCACCCCATTCCGATTCGTGTGCGTGAGCAACTTGAGGATGCGCTCCGACGTGCTGATCGCCTCCAGCGAGCTGTTGTTCAGGTTCTTGTACACGCTGGCGCGGCCGAGATGAGTCACGTCGGGCGCGTCCGCGGCGCTCGACACCGAGGCCAGTGCCGCAGCGGAGAGGGCGATCGAAACCGTCAGAAAACGACGAAATTGCGAAATCATGGTCTTACTCCTCGCACCCTTCTCAGTACTTACCGCCCACCGGGTCGCCATCGGTGAACGGCTTGAAGTCGGAATTCTGACGTGCGTAGTACTGGCCGCCCATGTCGATGGTGCGGATCAGCTTCACCAGCTCATCGCGCGTCAGCCCCGCGAGCTCGGCATGGTCCGTACGCTTGCCACCCGCGACGTCGGCATCCGAGAAGGCTTCATTCAGCGGCCAAGCGTAGGTGTCAGGCTTCTTGATCGACGTGACGTTCAGCTTCTCGATCAGCAGGCTGTTGCGCGCGTCGCTCGGGATGGCCCACTTCGGCGGCACTTTGCCGGTGATGGTGACCTTGCCCATTTCCATCGAGATGGCCGCCGGATAAAACAGCGAGACGTAGGACGCGGCCCAGCTCGCGACCTTGCGGTCGTAGTAGACCGTGACCGGCGTGTCCGTCAGATCCATGCGCGCCACTTGGTAGTCGGTGGAGGTGCCCAGCACGGCGTTGGCCATCGTCACCGTGTAGAACTCTTGCGGCTTGTCGCCGTTCTTGGTCCCGTTGTGGCACGAGATGCACTTGGCGTTGAGCAGCGCCTGAATCTCGTTCGGGTTATCGGCATTGTTGGCATAGGCCCACGGATATTCCGTGCGGCTGTCCACCGGCTTCATGAAGTTCTCCGGGCCGCGGCCCGCCGCGATCGTGAGCGAGCCCGAACCGACGCTGGGCAGGTTGGCCTTGTTGCGGTCCTCGTGGCAGCCACCGCACACGCGACTTTCACCCGGCATGCCTTGAATCCAAGTGGTTTGGCTGCGGATCGACAGGTCGAACTCGTCGATCGGCTGCAAATGCACCGGTACGTACGGGGGAATGTTGGCAAGCCAAGAACCGTCGGCCTCGACCTTGGCTTCACCCAAGATCGCCGCGCCTTCGGCCATGGTCAGGCCGAACATGGTGTGGTTCGGCGAGCCCTCCGTGGAGAAGCCCTCGATGATGCGCACGCGAGTGGCCTGCGCGAGCGCTTCTTCCGTAGGCGTGCTGCTGGTGAACTGCGCGCCCGACACGGCATCTTTGTGGCGCACGGAAAGCGATGTCTCGCGGATGTTGATCGAACCGAAGGTGGTCGGCGTCGAGGAGTCCGCGCTGTGTTGGATCGACGGGATGATGGCGGGCTCCGGGCGCGCGGTGATCGCGTGCGCGTAAAGCTCCCAGACGTTCTCGTCATTGACGATCAGCTGATTTTGCGACTGGCTCTCGTTGTACCAATACAGGCCATAGTCCGGTGGCGAGAGCGAAAGCTCGTTCGACTCGTCCACGTTGCCCTCGGCCCAGGACACCATCACGCGGCCGTCCGGCAAGGTAGATGGCGCGCGGTAGCGCCCGATCGGTGAAGCTTCGTCGCCCCGCGGAACGGCCGGGGTGAGGATGCTGTACGCCTCGTCTTGGCTCTTTTCTTCGTCGAATTGACCCTGGGCCAGCGGATCCAAGGAGCGCGCGTCGAGCTTGACCAGCGCGCCTGCTTGAATCGTATTTTCGCGATTGGTGACGATGCCGTAGAACACGTTGGGAGTGCTGCTCTCGGTCACCTGCACCATCGAGTTGCCCGGCTTGCCGTGCTGGCCACTCAGCGCGACGATCTGCGTGCAGTCCGGGTTCATCGCGAACACCTTCACGTCGTTGACGTTCTCCAGGTGCTCCCAGCGAGAGAAGCCGACGCGGCCGTCGTGCATCGGGAACAGCGTGATGATGTGGGAGAGATTTTGCGAGCACAGCTTGCGATCGGCGTCTCCGCCGGTGGTCGTGATCGTCGCCAGCTGGGTCACGGCGCGCGCGTGGTTGTACTCATCCGCGCGGGTGCCCATTTCCGTGTAGGACTGATTGGTCGTGAACACGATGCGACCGCCGGGCGAGAAGATCGCTTGCTGGTCGTCGTACGGGCCAAACGTCAGCTGAGTGACGGCGAACTTGCCGTCCACGCCGCGATCGACGCCCGAGCTGTACACGTGATAATTGTCGTCCCTGTCCTTCTTCATCGTGAACAGGACGGTGGTGCCGTCGAAGCTCACGTCCACGCTCGACACGTCAGCGGTCGGGTAGTCCTCGAGGATGTTGGTCTTCTCGTCCGTCTTCAGGTCGTACACTTCCAGCCTGCCGCCGGGCATGTAGCGGCCGTAGTCCATGACCTGGCCCATGCCGCCCGCGACGTCGATGGTGACGGTGCCGTCCGCGTCGACCGAGGTGTGCTGGCGGACCGCGTACACGATGCGCGACACGCTGCCCGTGCCGTCGTCGCCCGAGCCCTTGGTCGAGCAGCCGGGCAGCAGTGCCAGCCCCGCGAGCAGCGAGAGCGCGCCGGCGGTACGAAGACGGGAAAGGTGTCGGGACATTCTCGAAAACTCCTGAGGTTGGCCGCGCACGCGCAAGCCGGGCGTGTCGGGCAGGAACAGAGCAGGAACCGGGCCAATGATAAATTGCAATGATATCATGCATCTAACAGCCCAACACGTGGGCCTGGACCCCCGATCGGCGGGTCCTTCGCGCGGCCCCTAGCCCCCAGCGTACATCGCCGCAGAGCGCGGCAGGTCGCAGCCAGCGGGGAAACGCTGCGACGCATGGAACCCGGCGTCATCGTCAGCTACAGGGACTTCGGCAACCATGACTCTTCAGTTCAACGAACAAGGCTTGATCCCTGCCCTGGCGCAAGACCGCTTCGACGGACAGGTTCGCATGCTGGCCTGGATGAACCGCGAGGCGTTGGCACACACGCTGGAAACGGGTCTGGCCACGTTTTTCAGCCGTTCCCGCGGCAAACTGTGGGTCAAAGGGGAAGGCAGCGGCAACGTCCTGCGGGTGCATTCGGTGACCGCGGATTGCGATGCCGACACGCTCCTACTGCTGGTCGATCCGGCCGGCCCGTCCTGCCATACCGGTCGCCCGAGCTGCTTTTTCAGGCAGGTGGGTCCGGACGGCAGCCTCTCGGATCAACCGTTCGAGGTCACGCCGTTCATCTCCGAGCTCGAACGCACGATCCGCGAGCGCCAGGCTAGCAGCGCCGAGAAGAGCTACACGAAGAGCCTGCTGGACGGGGGTATCGCCAAGATCAACGCCAAGATCAGCGAGGAAGCCGGGGAATTGGTGGCCGCTCTCGGCGCTGAAAGTGACGAGCGCGTGCTCAGTGAGGCGTCCGACTTGTTGTTCCATGTGCTGGTGGGGCTGCGCGCACGCGGGCTCGACTTCCGACAAGTCGTGGCGGCGCTCGGGGCTCGCACCAAGCAGAGCGGGCACGAAGAAAAACTGAACCGAAAAAAAGCTTAGTGAAGTGAGTTTTCCGGGCTCGACTTGCACGACGAGCAACCGTAGTTGCATGTAGGTGCAAGCTTTCGTCGCGGTGGGCGTCGCGGGTGCGGGGGCAGTTGGCCTCAGCGGGTTTGACCCTCTGGGGGGCGCTCGTTATCGTGACGTTTCTCGTTTCGTCGCTCGTCGGGGGTTTCACCCCCGCCCCGCTGAAGTGAATTCAGCGGGGCCCCACCCGTGAGTTTCGGGGCCCCAACCCCGAAACGAAATTTAGACTTCGCAGCAAGCCTTCCCACCGATTGATCGCGATGCCCATCAAGATTCTGGTTTTCGAGAGTGATGCCACCTTCGCCGAACAGCTCAGGATTGGTTTCGCGGCGCTCGGTTGCGAGACCACGGTGGTGGACGACGCCAACCTCGGTCTGCAGACAGCCTCTCGCGACAGGCCGGATCTGATCCTGCTCGCGATCGAGCTGCCGCGCATGAACGGCTTCTCGGTGTGCAATAAGCTGAAGCGTGACGCGGCATTGAAGGAGGTGCCGCTGATCATCATGAGCTCGGACTCCACGGAGGAGACATTCGAGCAACACCGCCGCCTACGGACGCGAGCCGAAGACTATTTGCACAAGCCGATTGGCTTCGACGCTCTCTTGGCTCGGATTCAGCCGTTCGTCAGGATTGGAGATCCGGGGTCGGCGCCCGCGCATACGGATTCCGACGATCTGGGCGCTGATGCCGCGATCGTGCTCGACGACGACATCGAGATCGAAGACGCCGAAGTGGTCGAACAGGCAGCCGACGTGCAGACCTCGGTCCGCGACAGCTTGCTCGACCAAGAGGTCAGTGATTTCGCGGATCAAGCGTTCGGAGCGCTGGAGGTTGCAGCGCCCAGCGTGCGGCCTGAGAGCGAGGTCGAGATCGCGGAGCCCGAAGTCGTCGAGCCCGAAGTTGCCGAAACGGCGCTCGACGAGCCCGAAGTCGACGAGCCCGAAGTTGCAGAGCCCGAAGTCGACGAGCCCGAAGTCGACGAGCCCGAAGTCGACGAGCCCGAAGTCGACGAGCCCGAAGTCGACGAGCCCGCGCTCGACGAACCGGAGATCGCGGAAGCGAGCGTGGCGCCTCCAGCAGCGAACGAGCTCGAGGCCGACCAAGCAGCGGTCGAACCCTCCGTTCCCCCTGTAGACCTCGAGCCCCTTGCCCTCCCGACGCCCCTGGCAACGTCGCGGCCGCCGATGCCAGCGCGCATCCCTTCGCTGCGCCCCTCTTCCACGCCACGCGCCGCTGAGCTGGGAGATACCAGCAAGTATCGCGAGGAAATCGAGCGTCAGCGCGCGCGCATCAAGGAGCTCGAAGAGCTGGTGCGCAATGCCGACTCGCGCAGCGCGGAGCTCGAGGACGCGCTCAAGCGGGGCGGCGCCAAGGACAGTGAAGTTCAGCGTTTGCAGCGCGAGCTCGATGAAGCCAAAGCGAGGTCGGCCTCGATCATGCCCGGCAAGGGCGCCGGCACCGCGCGCGAATTTTTGGATTTGCGCGAGCAGCTGAACAAGAAAGACAAAGAGATCCTCGAGAGCCGCGATCAGCTGTCGCACAAGGACAAGGAGCTGATTGGGCTGCGCGACGGCGCGATCGCGCTCGAGCGCGACAAGGCCGATCTCAACGATCGCATCAGCGAGCTCGAGAAGCAGGGCATCGAGCTACAGAAGGCCGCTGAAGCGGCCAAAAACGACAAGGAACAGGCCAGCAAGCGCGCGGACGACTTCAAGCGCAAGGCCGAGAAGACCAAGACCGAGCTCGACGCCAAGGCCGCCGAGCTTTTCGAGGCCAAGAACGCGCACGAAGCCACGCTCGCCGAATACGACGCGCGCGCTGCCAATACCCTGGCCGAGCATCAAGCGCAGCTGGCGCAGGCGGGCATCGCGCAGACAGTGGCCGTGACCGCGGCGGAAGCAGCGGGGCGAGTACTTGCCGAAGAAAGCGCCGAGCAGGCACGCCGAGAAGCGGAAGCGGTGCACGAGCAAGCTTTGGTTGCCCAGCAGGCGGCCGCCGCGTCGGCGCAGCGTGAGGCCATCCAAGCGCGTGAAGCCGAGCTCAAACGCGAGCTCGATAGCAAGCTCGCGTCGTTGCATCGCGCCAACGAAGACGCGATGAACCGGCTGCGCGCCGAGCACACGCAGGACATGTCCGACGCGGAAGCGGCGGCCAAGCAGTTCCAGGCCGATCGCGAGCAAGAGCTCGCCTCCGATCACGAACGCGCCCTGGCGGCGCTCAAGCACGATCACGGCAACACGATCGCTGCCCTCGCCTCCGAGCACAGCAACGCGATCGCCTCGTTGACGTCGGAGCACGACCAGACGCTTTCGACCATCGCCGATCAACACACTAGCGCGCTCAGCGCGCTGAGCACGGAAAAGGCGCAGATCGAAGCCGCGCGCGACGCGAAGGTGAGCTCGCTCGAGGCCGAGCTCAATGCTCGCACCGAGGAGCTGGCCGAAGCGCATGACGCGATCACCGCCAAAGACCGGACGATCGGCGATTTGGAGGCCCACTTGGTCACGACGGGCGAGGAGCTGAGCCTTGCGCGAGCCACTTTGGAGACGCAAGCCGCTTCGATTCAGAGCCTGGAAAGCCAGCTATACAGCGCCAACGCCGAGCTGAACACGGCTCGATCCAAGCTCATCGACTACGAGTCCAAGCTGGCACGAAGCGAAGCCGCGTTGGCCGCGGCCAACGACGACCTGCACAACGCGCGCAGCGCCCTCAGCACGGAACAGGGTCGCGTGGGCAGGGCGCAAGCAAAGTGGAACGAAGATCGTGGATCTCTCGAGCGCGCGAAAGACGCGCTGGCCGCTGCGCTGGCCCAGATCGAAGAAGCCGAAGGCCGCCCCTTGGAGTGAGCGAGACAGAGCAAGGCTCCCAGCATGAACCAGCGCCAAGCGGATCGCTACGCTGCTTGGGGCCTGACCTGGGTCGCGTATGCCAGCTATTACCTCGGGCGGAAGGGCTTCAGCGTCGTCAAATCGACGCTCCGCCATTCGCTCGGAATCAGTGAGCGCGCACTCGGGCTGATCGACACCTTTTACCTGGCCGCGTATGCGCTCGGGCTGTTCTTCAGTGGCTATCTGGGAGACCGCGTCGGCGCGCGGCGTTTGATCGGCTACGGTTTGTGCGCGTCCGCGCTGTGCTGCGCGGTATTCGGCGCGCTGAACGCCGCGCTCTGGTTCGGGCTGCTGTTCTTCGTCAATGGCTTGGCACAATCGACGGGCTGGCCCGGAACCACGCGCGCCATGGCCGAGTGGACCACGCCGCAAAACCGCGGCACGGTGATGGCCTTCTGGTGCACTTGCTATCAAGTGGGCAGCATCGTCGCCAGTGATTTTGCAGCGTACCTGCTGCATCGGCATGGCTGGCGAGCGGCCTTCTTCGGGCCCGCGCTGGCGATGCTGGGCGTGGCGCTGCTGATCTTTCTGTTTCTGAAGCGCGGCGATCAGAAGGCCGTGCCAGCGACGCTCGCGCAGGCTGTGCTCGATGACGAAGCGAGGCAGGCCGCGCAGCGCGCTGCGCTCCGCAATCCGGTGCTCTGGGCCTTCGGCACGAGCTACTTCTTCATCAAGTACGTGCGCTACGCGCTGCTCTTCTGGTTGCCGTACTATCTGCACGGTACACTCGGCTACGCCGTAGATCGCGCGGCGTACGTCTCGAACGCCTTCGAGGCCGGAGGCATCGTGGGCGTGATCGCGATCGGTATGCTCTCCGATCGCGTACGCCGATTGTCACGGGCTGCACTGGCGATGCTCAGCTTGCTCGGCCTGGGGCTCGCGCTGCTGCTGTGCGCCACGTTGCCACCGCACGACGTCTGGCTCACCGTGGGCGCTCTGGCCTTGGTCGGTGCACTGCTGTTTGGCCCCGATGCATTGCTCTCGGGCGCTGCGGCCCAAGACGTGGGCGGCGCCGCAGCAGCAGCCACGGCCACCGGGCTGGTCAACGGCGTCGGCTCGTTGGGGGGCATGTTGGAGGGCTTGAGCTTGCCGGCGATCAGCGCAGCGTTCGGCTGGCGGGCCATGTTCCCGCTGCTCGCGGGACTCGCGCTGTGCGCCGCATTGGCGCTGATTCCGGCGGCGCGGCGGCCGGATACGCGCATTGCGCGAGCCCCCAAGAGCGAAACCTGACACCTGCAGGGGTCCGCAGAGCCACACGCTGACGCCTTTGTGAGGCGACACCGTGCTGTTTCGTACTTGTCGCTTAAGCTGCGACACGACCGGGCGTACTGATTGCGATGCCTCCTCACGACGCCTCAAACCGTGACAGCGACTCATGGTCCCGCCTTCGGCGTTTTGTCGACCAGTCGAGCAGTGCCGAAAACCGCCACGAGCGACCGGGACTTGCCAACTGCAAGCGCAGCGCCGGCACCCCGATCGCCGCCTCCTACCAGGAAGACGACGACGACGGCCCGATCACGACCCGCTGGGCCGTCGGCTGAGCTCGTACTTCGGTTCGTGACGCTGCATCACGGGTGTCGTGTCACCTACCCCGGTTCTCCGTGTCGAGCGGGCATGGAATGGTGGCCGAACCATGACCTGCGAAGAACGACGCGAAGGCCTGGACTCCAGCCGCACGGATTCAGCGAAAGGCCAAGAAGTCGTGTCCGTCCAGCGGCGCGGCGACCTGCCGGGGGTGGAGCTGCGCTCGCTCGCGAACTCCGCACGAGCCTTCCACGGCTACAGCACGGATTTCGAGTTCTTTGCCCCTACCACCTGGAGCGGAGAAGTATGGCACCGACGGCGCCAAGTCGTGATGGATCCCGGGACGCTGCTTTGCGCCCACCCGGGTGAAGTTTTTTTGGCTCGCCGGGTGACCATGCCGGGCGCAGGGGACTTCCTCACCATCGATGCCCGGGCATTTCGCGAGTACCTCGCGGACCACCCGCAGCCCACGGGCAAGCTACAGCTGCGCGCGTTCACGAAAATGTCGAAATTGCTCCAGGAAAAGCTGCTGGAGCTGGTCCAAATCATTCGCCCTGGACCGAGCGCGATGGCCATCCAAAGCGCGATGGCCGCATTCATCCACGTGCTGGGCACGGAGCTGCTCGAGGAATCGAGCGGCGCAGCGGCGAGCATCGATTCCGGACTCAACACTGCCGAACGAGTTCGCGAGTGCTTGCACTACGACACCGGCGCGACGCTGGACCTCTCGACGCTGGCACGAGAGGCCGGAGTCAGCCGCTACCAAGCGCTTCGCCTTTTCAAGCGTCGCTACGGGTTGCCGCCGCACACTTATCAGCTCAGCGTGCGCCTCGCGCTCGCCCAGAAGGCGCTTCGCGAGGGATACCAACCCGTGCAGGTCGCGGCACAATACGGCTTCGTCGACCAGAGCCACTTCACGCGTCACTTCAAACGCTTGTTGGGCGTGACCCCGGCACAATACGCGCGCGTGGGAGCACGCTCACGCACACGCAAGACGAACAGCATACCCGAACCGCTCAAGCCCAGCTCGAATCGACTCACGAGCCATGGAAGCCTTGCCCGAAGCCTGGTACACCCACGAGCAATCGGTCCCAGCTCGGGGGATCTTTGAGGTGCTCCGCCAGGAAATCGACGGCCGCGCGCACCTTGGTCGAGAGCTGCCGTGCCGACGGATACAGCGCGAAAATGGCGGAGTTTTCGAATTCCCAATCGCTCAGCACGCGCACCAGCTCGCCCGAACGTAACGCAGGACCAACCACCAACGTGGCACCGACCGTGATGCCGTGTCCTCGTTTCGCGGAGGACGCTACGACATCGGCGTTGTTCGACGCCATCCGGCCCGACACACTCACACTGACGGGACCTTCAGGCCCCAGCAACTTCCACTCTCGGGGTCGCGCAAAGCTGGTGAACAGCACGCAATCGTGGTTCACGAGCTCCGACGGATGCGAGGGAATGCCGCGACGTTCCAGGTATGACGAGGACGCGACGAGCACGCGGTGATTCGTGCATAGCCTGCGCGCGATCAGCCGCGAGTCGGAGAGCGAGCCGATGCGGAGGGCCAAATCCATCCCTTCGTCGATCAGGTCGACGAAGCGATCCGTCAAACTGAGCTCGATCGTGAGCTCTGGAAAGCGCAGCAGCAGCGCGTCGAGCAGCGGCGCCACGAACAGCTGACCAAAGACGACCGGCGCGCTGACACGCAAGTTTCCACGCGGCCGGAGCGCCGTCTCTTGAGCCTCAGACTCGGCATCCGCGAGGTCCACCATGATCTGCACCGTGCGCGCGTGAAACGCAGCGCCGGCTTCGGTCAGGGAAAGCTTGCGCGTCGTGCGCTGAACCAAGCGCGCGCCGAGCCGCTCTTCGAGGCGCGAGACGATGCGACTGACGCCGGACGGGCTCAGCGTCAGCTCTTCGGCTGCCTTGGCGTAGCTCGAGTGCTTCACTACGCAGTGAAAGACAGTAAGTTCGAGCGTTTCGGTGATCATGCGTCCGTCGTCGAAGGAGGCAGTGCCAAACCCTAGCCGCACTGGCCGTGATAGTCTCGCGGAATGCGGCGGAGCCTCCGTGCCAGTGCCTCGCGCGGGGGCCACGTCGAGATACGGAGCAAGCGTTGGCGGAGGCTCCTCACACAAAAGCGACGGGCCGCCCTGGCCATTTTTGTCGCGGTGTTGGGCACGTCGTGCGCCAAGACCGCAGCCGAATATGCGGCAACCGGGCCGGACAGCACCGGCAGCGGAGCCAGCTCTCGTCCGCGAGCTTCCCAACTGGCACGCCAGAAGCACAGGCGGCTGTCGCGCTCTGATCGCAGAGCGTTACTGGGCAAAGCTGCTTCGTTTGCCTACCGCCTCCATACCGTTAAGTAGTCTCGGAGACGCTATGCTAATCGGCAGCCCAGCACAGGCAGGAAACTCGATGAACAAAATCAACAAGCGGACGATGCTGGCCGCCAGCGTCGCGCTCGGCGGCACGGCGCTCACGGGCTGCGGTGGCGCAAGCGCCGCAAGTCCTGCTCAAACGCCGTCCAAGAGCGTAAACACGGGCTTCGTGCGCCGCGACGGCATGCTCCTGGTGCTCGACGGCCAGCCCTACCGCTTCGTCGGAGCCAACATTTGGTACGGGGCCTACCTCGGTGCCGACACGGAGTATGGCAACCGCGCGCGACTCGGGCGCGAGCTGGATCGATTGAAAGCGCTCGGCGTCAGCAACCTGCGTATTCTTGCCGGCGCCGAAGAAGGCCCGCTCAAGAGCTCGATCAAACCCGGCTTTCGCAGCAAGGAGGGCTGGAACGAGACGTTGCTGCAGGGCCTCGACTACTGCCTGGCCGAAGTCGGCAAGCGCGGGATGAAGGCGGTCCTTTATCTGAGCAATTTTTGGGAATGGTCGGGAGGCTTTGGAAGCTTGCTCTGGTACGCAACCGGCCAATACCTGGACAATGGCGATCCGGCGCATCCTTGGCCCGAATTCCCCGATCACAACGCCGCTTTCTATGGCTCCGAGGCGGCCGTCGCGATGTTCCACGAGCACGTCCGGCAGCTGGTTACGCGCAGCAATCGCGTCACTGGTATGGCGTATCGAGACGACCCGACCATCATGGCTTGGCAGTTGTGCAATGAACCGCGCCCCGGCTTTACAGAGAGCGTCATCCGCGCGACGTTGCCCGCCTACTATGCCTGGGTCAGCAGCAGCGCGCAGCTGATCCGCTCGCTCGACCCACATCATCTGGTGTCGCTCGGCCATGAAGGCACCATCGCCACTGGCGGTCGCGAAGATCGGGTGCTCGAGGCCCACGCGCAGATGGACTACGTCACCGCGCACATCTGGCCGCTCAACTGGGGTTGGGTGAATGGCAAAGATCTGTCGGGAACCTGGGACGGCGGAGCCGCACAGATCGCCGCGTATCTGAAAGCCCAGGAGCGCATCGCCACGACGCTGAACAAGCCCTTGGTCCTGGAAGAGTTTGGCTTTCCGCGCGACGGTGAGCAGTATGATCCAAGCGCCGGCACGAGCTTCCGACAGCGGTACTACGGTATGATCTACGGTGCCGTCGAGGCCAGCCTGGCCAATGCAGGTCCGGTGTGCGGTTCCAATTTCTGGGCCTGGAATGGCGAGGCGCGCGCCGAGCACGCTGACCATCGCTTCCTGGACGGCGACCGCCAATACATGGGCGACCCGCCGCACGAACCGCAGGGCTGGTACGGCAACTTCGACAGCGACCACGCGATGCTCGAGCTGATCCGTGCCCATGCCGAACGCCTCCGGGAGCCGCACAATCCGGCGCAATGAAATCCGCGCTTCGAGCCTTCAAAACGCCCAGCCCAGCGTTAGCTCTTGGGTGATGAAGACGTTCGACGGCGGATCCCCGGCAGAGCAGCCGAGCGTCGGATCGGAGGTCGTGCAGGTGCCGTCACCGCGGGCGAATGGAGCCCAAACGCCGGCTTGGGCGCGCCACATGAAGCCCGCTTCCGTGCGGCCTTCGATGCCCAGCTCCCCGCTGGCGAAAAATCCGCGATCCCAATGCCGCCATTGTTCACAATCGCCGGTACGGGACAAACTGCAGTCGTCGACGCGCAGCATTGCGGCGCGGGCGCCGAGCGTCAATGCGACGGCATGGCCGAGGTGCAAGCGCCCGCGCGCGGCCAGGCTGGCGTTGAGGCCAAAGAAATATCCCAACGTACCGCCGAACGAGACGTGGGGCAGCGCGTAGGCGAGCTCGACTCCGGGCATCAAAAATGGATCTGCCTGTTGCCCCCCCGATTCCGGCCCCGGTATGCCTAGAATCGCCGACAGCGCGAGGGAGAAGGGCTTCTTCAGCCAACGTTCGTCGTTCGGGTGCGGCTGTGGCTCGGGCGCCCGCTCGAGGCTGGGCTGTGATTCCGGTGCCACAACGGGCAAGCCAGAGTCCGTTGCCTCTTGCGCGCACGCGGCAGATGCCAGCGAAAACACGCTCCAAGCAACGGTGGTGGCGACGAGCACGCGGCGCATGCGCGCGCCTCAGCAAGCTCCGTGCCGCAGCCTCACGCTTCGCGGTCGAAGGTTTGCCAGCTGCCGTCGATGCGGCGTTGGTGGGGGAAGAAGCGAGCCTTGTATCTCATGCGTTCGGACTCGGCGATGTACAGGCCGAGATACAGATAACGGAGTCCCCAGGTTTTGCAGAGCTCTATTTGCTTGAGCACCGAGAACGTGCCGATCCCGAGCTGTTCGAAGCTGGGATCGTAGTAGCAGTACACAGCCGAGAGCGCTTCGTTACTGCGGTCGACCAGCGCGACACCGATCAGTTGGCCATCGAGAAAGTAGCGCAGCTCGAACGTCTCGCAGCAGCTGACGACAAGGAACTCACGGTAGCCTTCCAGATCGATGCCATCACGATCACTGGCCAGGCCGCG
>Ga0247774_1000418_pt1 | contig 21144 bp, 21 predicted proteins | sample UWRJL001104B6_FD_179933 | JGI IMG/M metagenome (GOLD analysis project Ga0247774, IMG submission 179933) | Plant litter microbial communities from Arlington Agricultural Research Station in Wisconsin, United States - UWRJ-L001-104B-6 | ecosystem: Environmental > Terrestrial > Plant litter >... | reverse complement strand
CGCGCAGCACGGCGCGCTGGAGACGCCGAGCGCTGCGATGCCCACCCGCGTTCAGGCAGCGCCGCTGCCGTTTGCTTTGGCCTCTCGCTCCAAAACAGCGAGGAAGTCGGCGCGCCCTAGTAGAAGAATTTAGAACCGCGGCGGACCAAATGCTGGCGGAAGCCCGGTGTCTTTCGCGTACCGCTTTGCACGCTTGAACTCCTGCTCTAAAGTTCAACCGTGAACCCCACCGCGACAGCCCAGACGCCTTCCGAGCATCCGCGGTCGGACACCTCGTGCGCGGCGGTTGGGTCGTTCGCTGAAGGTGATGTGCACCCTGCCTACGACTCAGCGGGAGTCGACCGGTCCCTCATCCGTTGGATGCTCAGCTTGACACCCAGCGAAAGACTTCGACACGTACAAGGCACCATCGACCTCGCGCGCGACGTCCGGCGAGTGCCGAATGGCAATCGCTAACATTATTCAGACCCTCGTGGCTCACGACGTCGAGTTCATCGTCGTGGGTGGCATGGCGGCCGTGCTGCAAGGCGCGCCGGTTCACACGATCGACCTGGACATCGTGTACGCCCTGTCTGAATCGAACATCGTTCGGCTGGAGCTGGCGTTGACCGAGCTCGGTGCAGTTTTTCGTGACGATCCACGCCGAATCGCCCCGAACCGTTCGCATCTTCAAAGCCGTGGGCACAAGTTGCTTCAAACCACGGCCGGTCCGCTCGACGCGTTGGCGACGATTGAAGCGAACACGACCTTCGAGGACTTGCTCCCGGATAGTGATTGGCTGGAGATCGAAGGGGCGCGGTTCAGGGTGCTCTCGCTCGCACGGCTGATTGTCGTGAAAGAGCAGCTCAACCGTCCGAAGGACCAAGCCATGCTCGTACTGCTCCGCGCGACGCTGGACGAACTCCAGAAACGCCGCCCGTAGCGGTGCAGCGCTGCCACGTCCGCGAAGCGTCTCGCGGTACAGGCGCCGCGCTCGTGCTAGCTTAGACGGATGCGGCGTTTCGGGACAGCGAGCGTTGGGGTGGTGGCGATGGCAGTGCTTGCCTACGGTTGCGGCGGGCGTGCGGGCTCCGATGGCGCAGCTGGCGGCTCGCTTCCGACGAGCGCTGGCTCGGGCCCGGCCGGCGCCGGCTCGGGAGGCGAACCTTCGGGACCGAGCAGTCAGAGTGGCGGAAGTGGCGGAGGTGGCGGAGGTGGCGGAAGTAGCAAAGGTGGCGGGAGTAGCGGAGGTGCCAGAGCGTCTACGCAGTGCAAAACGGTCAATAGCAAGTTGGCTTACGGTCCGATTGGTGAGCCGCAACCGATACCCTTGACGGCGGTTCCCTTCGCAGAGTGTCCAACCTGTAGCGGAGTGAGAGATCTTTTTGGGTCTCGCACGGCTGCCGGCTACGGCTTCGTGTGGCGGGTAGGCTTCGAGCTAAATACCCCCGACCCGAATCTTTTCAGCTGGACCGCGGCCTCCAACTTCAAGGGCGGCGCGCCATTGCCGCTGGTCCCCGAAACCACCGCCGATGCGCTCGCCATCGTGCCGGCGCCGAATGGTTTCGTCGCTGCCACCTGCTCGCTGGACTCCAAGCCTCAGTGGATCGAGCTCAATCGGGATCTCGAAGTGGCGGGAGGCTCGAGCGTTGTCGCGCCTGACGCGCCCTGTGGCCAAAGCATCATCTGGACGGGCGAGGTCTACCTCACGGCGTTCGCTGATGCGCGTGGTTTGGTGGTCGCTTCGCTCGACGAACAGGGCGCTCGGGTCGGAGAAAAAGTTCTCTCCGAAGGCGTCGAGGAGCCCGTGCTGACCCGCTTCTCGAAGAACGGAGATCGCGTACTTTTCGTGTTCAGAAAGGATCGGGCAAGGCCCTGGTACGGCGTGCTCGACTTGCAGGGAACGCCGTTGGGTGCCGTTCAACCGTTCAGCGAGGAGGACACCTCCTGGGTGTCGAACCTCGCGCTCGTGGCCACCGGCGACGGATGGTGGGTGGCCAACAACGGTAGCGTCAGCAATCGCAGCGGGGCGCAACTGACGGGGATCTCAAGGGACGGGCTCGTTTGGCGAGAACAACGAGTGCTGTACGGTCACCCTCAGCTTGGAGGATTCACCCCGAGCGTCTCCGGCGGATCTCTGCTGGTCGCGACGGTGAATAGTGGAGGCCAATATTATGACACGTCCATCGCCACGACCCTGATCGACGACGCGGGTGAGATCGTTTACATCGAACAGACGCAAATCGAGCGCGACGAGCCTTTTGTCCCGGGCGTCGTCGTCGATCCTCTCAGGGATCTCGTCATTAAGCCGCTACCGCTCAAGCGCTTCGAACCCACTATCGTCGTCGTTCAAGAGTACGGCTGTCTCGACTGAAGTTAAGGATGAGGCTTCAGGGACTGACGACGTCGAGGCTCTTTGCAGCATGGCGCGCCCTAGCAGAAGAGTTTAGAACCGCGGGACCATTCGCTTCGTTCGCGGCAGCAGTAGCGTAGGCGCAGTTCACGAAGCAATCCAAACGTGACGACTCAGAGGCTGCTTCGGAAGAGGTGCCCTGCGTGGTCGAAACTCACGACGCGAAGCTGAGCCCCTGCCGGTGTTAATCTTCCGGGACGATCCGCATCCCCGGTGTGTGCTTCATCCCCCGCAGCTAGCAAACAACCCCTGCGAATCGCGCGGCTCACAGACCCCGGCGACGCACGAGAAGCCCGGATGGCAGACATCGCCTGGGGCGGTGCAGGGCTGACCTCTGAGCTGAAGCCGTCCGCAAACCCTGTCGGCACAGGCCGCCTGTCCGCTCAGACAGACGCAGGTCAGGCCCGAAACACAATCGCGGTCAAATGAGCAAACCTGCGTGGGACCGCCCTTGGCCGCGCACGTGGCGGGTGACGTAGCCGTGTCACAGCGTAGCCCCGCTTCGCACAGCTGGTATCCCGTCGTCTCCGCCTCCGCAGCGAGCAGGCACGCCTCACCCGCTTGCGGATACAGCATGCAAGTGCCGACACCCTTGCTGGGACTGACGCAACGCAACGGCTCGGCGCAGTACCTCGCGTCTCCACTGATGTCGACGCCGCACGACATACCCACCCCGGGATAGGCCTGGCAGGTGAGCGCGGCGAGCTCGCAATACGCTTCTCCTCCGCAGTTGCGCGTGCCGGCGCAGGACATGCCCAGCGTGGGATACGGCACACACTTCGAAGTAGCCTTGTCACAAGACAAGCCGGCCTGGCAGTACTTCGCCGCAGCGTCGGAGCACTCCTCACCCAAGCTCTGGGTCAACTTGCCGGGCAGCTCGCAGACGTTGCCGATACACTCGAGGAATCCCGCACAATCCTCGCCTTTCCCACAAGACTCACCTTCGTGAGCGGCCGGGACGCACACGCCGCAGGTCTCGCGACCGCTACTACAAGCCAGCGAGGCGCACTGCGACGCGAAGCCACACGGCTCGCCAAGCGCTCGCGTCCCCGGCGTGACGCAGTGGGGTTCGATCCCGCGCTCGATCTCGTCGCACGGCAATTGCCGGTAGACATCCGCACAGGCCTTGAGATCAGCAACGGCGCGGGTCGAACCCGCGAGGAACGTGAGATCCGGGCAGGTGAGGGAAACGGCCAGGCAGTTCGCCAGATGGCCCGAACACTCGGCTCGGCGAGTGCAGAACGCGACCGCATACGCGATGCAGGCTTCGGTCTTGCTATCGCCCAGGAAAAGCCCGCCCGCTCCCGCACTGGCGCCCTCCGCACCGGCTCCGCCAGAGCCGCCCGCCCCACCAGTCGAGTTAGCCCCCGAGGTGCCGCTCCCGCCCGACGCTGGCGTTGGCATGCCGCCTGCGGCATGAGGCCCCGACGACGCCGTGTTGCCGCAGCCGAGCAGCACCAGCCCGACCAGCCAACTCACAACCCCCAGGCTCCTACTCGTCATCGTGCGACGGATTAGACGCCCAACCTCGGTGGCTATTCAAGCCGCGCTACCGATCTCCGAGTGCGCGCACAGCCGAACGATGCGCGCATGCAGTTTTCCTCGCGTCCTTCGGGCGCGAGCACCTGACCATTCGCCACCGCCGTCGGGCTCTGGCTTGCCAGGCTGGCCCCGCGCCAAGGCGCCGTAAGCAGAGTGCGGCGCACCGCCGGCGGGTGTGCGCGCTCAGTTTGGCGTTCGTTCGATGCTAGTCCCGGCGCTTCCGGCGTACCCCCCAGAGCGCTCACCATACAGCGCTGAAGTCGGTTCGACCGATGCCAGCAAGCTGACCATCCCAATCGTTTCAGGGACCCGCCGCCGCCGCCGCGACGCTGACAACGGCTGCCGGGGCGGCGCGCGGCGGAAACGCAATTCCCACATAAACACCGCCGAATTGGGGCCAGAGGAGTCGACCTCGGCCGCGCAGCGAATGCGCGTGGCATGGCTCAGCATACGCCGGCGCGCCCACGAACCTGCCCGCTGGGTCAAGGCCAGGCAGACCAGCGGAGGGCTGCATGAACGGACCCTCACGAGGCAATTCAGGGCGCTGCGTCTGTTGGCACATCCGTTGCTCAGGCTCGTCGCCATCGGCCCAAGTATTTCCCGGCCGAAGCAGGAGACCCAACGAGCATGCCAATCAGCTTCAAGACACTAGCGATCCTCGCCTTTGCCCTCAGCGCCTGCGGCGCAGATATGGGCGACAATCAATCCGCGTTCGGTGACGAGAACGGTCAGACTCCGCAGGGCGAGCAGGCGGCGGCAGTAGGTCAGGTCGACTCCGCGTTGTTCGGTAGCGATTCCTGCAAGAACGTGGACGTCGCCGTCATTAACGGGAGGGATGGAGGTCGCAAGAAGATCGTCGGGGTGTGGTACGAGGATCTCTCAGACGGCGAAGGGCGCGGCGAGGACTTGGACAACCAGATCTTGGAACAGTCGCATGATCGGAAGGCTTGGTCGCCCAACCTTCAGCACGCGAAGGGTGATCGAATCGGCCGCTGGCGGGTTCACTATCGCACCTGGCGCGGAAGCAACTTGTGGAACGACGCGGAATGGACGGGTTGGCTGACGCCGGAAGAGGGCACGAACAATCCTTGCAAATCAGACGAGAGTAACTACACCATACAGCTCCCCTTCATCCCATGACCTTGCGTGGGAGCCCCGGGAGAGCGTTCTCCCGGGGCCACCCGACAGGCGGCCGCGGCGTAGTCGCAGGTGTGCCGGAGCATGGTCTGCCTGCTTGAGCGCGGGACGCTTGCCAACCCAAGAGGGCAAAGCCGATGCTATACAGCTCCCATGCAGCGCGATGGCGGCATCGAAAATGCCGAAACCCAGTCCAGGGATCCTAACTGGAGCGCCGCTGCGGATGCGCAAGCGGATACCCGTCACCTTCACCTGGTCGTCGCCTGGAGCGCTCACGAGCCCGAGAGAGTTGGCGAGTCGTGCGCGTTGACGCGTCCGTGCACCTTGGGCCGCGGGGCCAGCAGCCATTCCGAAGAGCGACCGCGCTTGGAGTTCTTTCGATCACGCCCAGGGGAGCAGGTCCCGACGGGTTTCTTGACCGCGCCCAAACTCTCTCGGCAGCAATGGAACCTGGTCGCGAAAGACGCCTCGCTGACCATCGAGAACGTCGGCAAGAGCCCGCTTCTCCACAACGGGCGCCGAACGGAGAGCTGCCGCGCCGTGGCGGGGGACACCGTGGGCGTCGAGGATGTGGTGCTGATGCTGGTCACCCAGCGACCGAAGCTGATCAGTCCCCTCGGTTCGGCGGCGTTCGCCTTCGGCGCTGCGGACGAACACGGCATCGTGGGCGAGACCGCGGAGACGTGGCAACTGCGACGTGAGCTTCAACGGTTGGCGAACAACAGCGCCCATGTGCTCATTCTCGGGGCATCGGGTACGGGCAAGGAACTTTGTGCTCAGGCAATCCACCGCGCGTCGGTGCGTTCGAAAGCGCCGCTCGTTGCCCGCAATGCAGCCACCATTCCCGCAAGTCTGCTCGAAGCAGAGCTGTTCGGCCAGGTCGCGGGGTACCCGAACGCTGGATCGCCTGCACGAAAAGGGCTAGTGGGCGCTGCTGACAAGGGTTGTCTATTTTTGGACGAGCTGGCTGAGCTTGGAGCTGCGCAGCAAGCGAGCTTGCTGCGGGTTCTCGATTCCGGCGAGTACCAAAGGCTCGGGGAAGAGCAGGCGCGCCGCAGTGACCTGCGCTGCATTGGTGCCACGAACCGCGCGCTCGACGCGCTGAAACCGGACGTTTTGGCCAGATTTCCGGAGCGAATCTCGGTTCCCGATGTCAACGCGCGACGCGCTGACATCCCGCTGCTGATGCGGGCAATTTTGGCGCGCTTGGCCAAAGAGGCCGGGCTGGCTGGCATCGAGAGCTCCCAGGAACTCACCGAGGCACTCGTTCGTCACCAGTATCAGCTCAACTTCAGGGAGCTCGAACGGCTCCTACGGCTGGCGTGTAGGACCTCCGCTTCGGGTCGCTTGCTGCTGACGCAAGCCGTGCGTGCCGAGTTGGTGCTGCCGGCAGAGGGTGAACCCGATGCCGAGCGCATTCGAGCAGCGCTACGAAACTCAACGAGCGCCTCGGAAGCGGCAATCGCGCTGGGCCTGCCGAGTCGCTTCGCGTTGCGGAGGCTCATGAAGCGACTGGGCATGGCCGCTTCGGACTCCACTGGGCTCGAAGCTGACGAGAATTGACACGAACTCCGCCACTGTGGATTGCGGCAACGCTCAGAAGGTTCGTCTCAGCACTGCACCGCTGGGCGATAGGCTGACGGCGGTTGTTCCGCCAGCCTTCGGCGCCGGGATCAGCAGCAGCAGGGATAGCCCGGCCGCTGTTCCGATGACGCCGGTAACCAGGCCCACGTTCGTCCACGTCACCGCCTGTCGATAGCGCTCCACCGTGTGCTGCTGGGCGGGGCCGCAGACGAGCTCGGGACCGCAGGCTTCGGCCAGCTCCGCGTCGGCATTGCGGGCGACCACTCCGAAGCCGGCGGCAAGTCCAAAGCCCACACCCCCGACGACAAGTGCCCCAACCCCTGCGGTCGTGGCCCAATTCGTCGAATTTGGCCCCTGGGCAACAGCGGCTGGCGACGCGACAGCGGGTTGGATGGGAGCGGACATCGCTGGCACGAGAGTAGGGTCGACGCGAAGATCCTTCCGGTCCTTGGGGGCGAGTGCGACATCGTAGCTTCCCTCCCCGAGCGCGGTCGTCACCGTCACACGATGCTGGCCTGGATCCATGACGACCGTTTGAACGTGCGAGTTCGCAGGCGCGGAGCTCTCTGCAGTGAGTTCTGGCAGCAACACAGGATCGACGACATACGCTCCGTGCTCCGAGCCACCCAACCCCGTCGCGCCGACGCCGTCTACCACGACGCGCGACACTGGCGCACCGGAGAAGGCGATCATGCCGACGTGATCCTGGATGGACTCGAGTTGAGCCTCGGCTACCAGCCTACGCTCGGGCGTCAAGCGATGGTCCGCGTCGAAGCGAGTGCCCTCGAGAGCTGCGGTGGTCACTCGCAGAGCGGAGACCCAATGACCCAGCTGGGCGTGGCAATAGCCCAGATTGAAGAGCGTCACGGCGCTCGGGAAGAGCTCGAACGACTCCCGATATGCCGCGAGCGCGAGGGCCCAATCACCGCGCTTGGCCAGCTCTGACGCCGCGGCAAATCGCTGTCTTGCTTCATTCCGCGCTCCGTCGTCGGCGACGGGCGCTTGTGCCACCGACGGCAGGGCGTCCGCGTGGGCTAGCTTCATTCCGAGCAAGCCAGCGCAAGAAAACCAGAGACACGCGCGGAGGCCCATCATGGCGGCTCCGGATACATTCTCACGTAGTAGGCGTGCCCTCGGGGGAGCGTGACTCGATGGCGGGCAACTTCCGTTCCGAGCTCGCCCAAGGCCGCGCTCCGTCGTGCCACGATCTCAATCACGCCGTCGAGCTTCAGATTGAAGATCACGGCAGCACCGGTTTTCGGCATCGTCGTCGGACCACCATCGTCGTGGATTATAGTTCCCTGTTCTGCGTTGGTCAGGGTCACCACGATGCCCGGTGCCGGTGCTGATTGGCAATCCACGACTTGAACGAATATCGCCTCCGGTTGGTCGGCGTGAAACGCGCTGCGCCACGACTTGAGCAGAGTCTCGGGCACGACCCGAGTCACAGTGACGCGTGTTCCCCAAACCGGCAAATTGCTTTCGACGTGGCTGGGGAGAATACTGGGGCTGGTCAGTAAGCGGTACCCATCCCAGTCACTGCCTGGGCCTCCGAGCTTCGTTCCCCAAGGCACTGTCACGGTGTAGCGAAGCTTGTCATCGAGCGGGATTCGGGCGGTCGGCTCGCTACAGTCGGTGGTCCGAACGCACGCGGCTACAGCGAAGTCCGGCGCTGCTTGCTCGTTCTGGAAATATTGGACCTTCTCGCTGAGAGTAAATTCGGACCGCTCGGAACGAGGCAGATCGTAGTGCCCGAGGCAACGAAAGTCCTGGCCCACCTTGCATTTCGGGCTGAGTTGCGACCAACACCGGGACAATTCCTCGTACGCCCATTGCGCATCCAAGCTCGCGCCGAGCCGATCTTGGCACTTGGTCGTGGCGACTGGGTCAGCGAGCGCACGAACGCAGGCGCTGAATTCCGAGCAGCCGCTCTCGTCCAGGCAAGCCGACAGGGCACTCGAGCAGCTCTGACTGAGGTCTTTGGCGCACTCCGCGTCGTCGGCAGCGAAGGCGTCAATCAGTGTTGCGCGAGGACCCGTGTCGACGCGGTAGTCCTTGGTCGCGACCGGAAACTCACATCCAATGGCTGGGAAAGCAGTCAAGAGCAGCGTCAGTCTGACGACGGCGGCGGTGGGACGTGCCTCAGAAGTCTGGTTCATCGAAGAAGGTCGGAGTGGGCTTTGGCGGAGCGGCAACCGCTTTGAGAGGGCCTTGGCTAGCTGGTCTTTCGGGGGCGCGAGTCGAAGCCCGGGTGGAGGCCGATGGCCGAGTTCTGGTGTCGACCGTCCGAGGGCTTGCGGGAGCGAGCAACGCACTTGGCAGCAGAGTTGCTGGACGGGCGGACGGGTCCCGCACGACGGCCGAGTCCGCCAATGCAGGCTCGGCGCGCTCTGGCTGCGAGACTCGCGTAGCCCCGGGGGTCGGCTGGGGCCGCGCCCTGATAGGGTTCGGGAGCGGAAGCTCGCGTGTCGTCAGGAAGAGCCCCGCCGTGGCGGCTGCAAGCAGAACAGGTACTCCGAACAGAGGCCAGCGCGAGAAGCGTGGCTGGCTCAGCTGGCTCGGTTGGCTCGGCGGCGAGGCAAGCCCGCTTTCGGTGTCGTCGTCGTTCGAGTCCGGGCGGGAGCTCGCATCGGCGCACAGTTCGTCGATTTCACGCTCGAGCAGATCGATGCTCTGAACGCGCTCGTGCGGCGCCTTGCGCAGACACCGGGCAGTGAGCGCTCCAAGTGGGGCGGGAAGGTCCGGGCATAGCTCCGCAAGCGGTGTTGGTTGGTCGGCAACGATCGAGGCGAACAGTGCCGGAGTACCCTCTCCGGCAAACGGCCGCGTCCCACTGAGCATCTCGTAGAGCACCACTCCGATCGACCAGATGTCACTCGCTGCGGCGGCCGGCAGGCCACGTACTTGCTCGGGAGACATATAGGCGGGCGAGCCGGCGAACGTGCCGCTTTCGGTAGTGCTTTCATCACCAGCAGCGTCGAGAGCCTTGGCCAGCCCAAAATCCAGCAGCTTCACTCTTTTAGTGCTGTCCGGCGAGTTGACGAGAAAGATGTTGGAAGGTTTGAGGTCCCGATGCACCAGGCGAATCGCATGCGCCTCCTTCAGCGCAATGCACAGCTGGCGAGTCCAATCGAGTGCTTGTTGCCAGGGGGCTCGCTCGTGCTGGTTCAGATACTGTCGGAGCGATTGCCCTTCCAGTAGCTCCATCACGATGTACGGAGTGCCGTCGGGCAGGTCGTCCACGTCGAGGATGCGGACCGTGTGTGGGCTCCGGAGCCGCGCTGCGGCGCGAGCTTCACGCCAAGCGGAGGCATCGGCCCCGGCGATCCTCGGGACCTTGATGGCGACGTGAGTGCCGAGGTTGAGGTTCTCAGCCGCGAAGACCTGCCCGAAGCCGCCCGTTCCCAGGACGCCAACGACTCGGTACTTCTCTGCAACGACTTCTCCTGGGGAGAAACGCGAGACGACGAGAGGCGGCTTCATGGATCGATCGCGAATGCGTATCGACCATCGTCGCTCCCTCGGGTTGCGTCAACGGAGGCCCGGTGAACTCACATTTTTTCGGGAGTTCGTGGGTCTTCTGCAACCCCGACGGATGTCGGCTGCCCGCCTTGCAGTATCCTTGACCGTCGGCAAGTCAGCCTGCTTCTGGCGGCCTGCTCGTGCCGGCGGGCGGCGCTGAAGCGCAGGAGTTGCGCCACGGCCACGCGCCAACTGACCTACCGCACCGGTTCAGTGCGGAACTTCAGGGAACTTCGAGCTGGTGGTCCTTGCCGTTCACGCACGTCTCCCGTAGGCCCCGTTCCATGGCTCCGCCCAGGGTGTCTCATCGGTCTAGCTCCACTCCTTGACCCCCCACTCATTGTAGCCCTGGAAGTGTTGGTAGTGCCTTTCCATTTGCGGCCATAAGTGCCCTGCGTGGTCGAAACTCACGACGCGAAGCTGAGCCCCGGCCGGGTCACGGCCATAGTCGAGCACTGCACCCTGGCTGTCCCGCGTGAGCAAGGCCTTCGAAAGCGCGCCCTGATAGTCAGCCCCTTCCTTCACCAGGTCGGGCAGAGCGCTGTCCTCGGAGCATTCTGCTCTTCGGAGCTGAGCCCGAGCGCCGCGGCCCAGGCCGGCCCCAGCGGAGTCAGCTGTGCCGCGTAGCCAGCGGGCAAGTCCGGATCGGTCAGGGAATAGCCCAAGAGCACGCGCCGGAGCCCGAACCCTGCGCTGGCAGCTGGCACCGCGACGGTCGCTCCCGGGTACGGCATGAGCTCCGCGATCCCGCGGTAGCGGGTTGGACCATGAAGGGCTGCCAGGTGGGACATCCCTCCGCCATCGGAACTCTAAGGGCCCTCGAATGGTTAAGTCGATCGCTCTCGCGCCCGATGCATCCCGGCCGGCTTCGTTGCTCCTCAGTTACATACCAGCGAGGATCAGACGCGACGGGTCCGAGCTGTCGCAGCAAGGCCAGACTGTGAGGGGTGCGCTCGCACATGGTCGGGACGTAGCGAAATTGGTTGCCCGCCGCGCCGCTATTCATGTGGTTCGGATCCGCGGACGCGTCCTTCATGCAGGTGTCGAACTCCGTCGACAAGGCCTCCACGTCGGCAAAGCGCTGCAGCAAGGCGAAACCGAACGCATCAAAATGTGCCGCGTGCTTGCTAAGATCCATCGTCAACCATCATATGCCTTCTGGGAGAAGTGTGCCTTCGTCGACCTCGCAAGTCCCAGGCGCCGTTCGGACGTGGTTCGGGAAGTCGCCAGCGCGATCGGGGCGTGGGGCGTGCGGCGATTGTGCGCTTTTCGCGGACGCGCAGCAGAAAGACGCAGAGGACCCGCGATGGCAAGAGCACGATTGAGTGCTCTCGCTGAGCAATGAACCATTCGTTCATCGAAACTCGTGAAGGCGTCGAATGGGCGCCCTACTCGGTCATCGGAGTACCCGGACATAGTCGAGGACCGAGCAGGCAACTCCACCATCCACATTGGGAAAGTGCTCCGTTCTTTCGGTCGAGCGCAGTTCGAATTTGAGTTTGTCGAGCACGCGGATAGACTTCAAGTTCTGGGGATGAACAAACGCTGTGAGCTCCGTGATGTCCAGTCGAGTAGCCAGTCGGACCATCTCCGTCAGGGCCTCGCTTGCCAACCCCCGACCCCATGCGGCTCGTGCCAAGACATAGCCTGTCGAAGCGCAGTTGTTTGCCGTCAAGGACAAGCCCGTGGTTCCTATGATTGAGTGGCTGTCACTGCCGACAACTACGAACGGTCCCACCCCGTGCTCACGCCAGTAGTCGTCGGAGCGCACCAACACCTGAAGCGTTGCCTCACTGTCGGTATGCCTCGGCCAGCCCACAAGACGGACGACCAAAGCATCGGAAGTTATGGCTTCGAAAAGCTCCTGCGCGTCGTCGAGTCGAGGTCGACGGAGGAGCAACCGCTCGGTCCGTATTTCCTGCAAATTTAGGCCAGACATCGTTTACAACGCTTCGCTTGCTTCACTCAGCGCTCGCGCAATGCCTCGACCACGGAAACCTTTCGTGATCCAAAGCGATCGCAGCGAAGCAACGCGAGTGTACGGCTGAAGGCCTATCGTCCCCAACCAGTTCCACTCCTGATCGCGCAACTAGGAAGCTGTCGGAGTACTCGCTGACACCTTGCTTCGGCAGAGCGCATCTCGCCAGAAGACTCTCGACCTCGGCAAGAGCGGTCCTTTGGGGCCGGCTCAAAGTTATCTCGATATTCACAGCCGTTTTTTCTCCCTGATCTGACTTGGATTTGCTAGTCCCCCGACGTCTTGCCGTTGTGCCGCCGCATTTCGTCTGAGCGTGCACTCCGCGCCGCCACCCTGCATCACCAGAATACGACAGCCGGCGCTCAGCCCCAACTGGGAAGAGCAAGCTGGACGCAGACGCCGAAATCGTGGAGAAGACCTTAAAAGTGGCTGACACGTAACAGCGGCTCGTTGGCGAGCGGGCAATTCCAAGTATTGCTATGCTTAGGATTGTGAAGAGTCCAGTTCTCGAGGAGTGGTCGTCCCTGACAAAGTGTGATGGGGAGGTGATCGTGCTTCCTGATGGAATGTCGTGACGTGATCTTCTGCGCGATCTGGGGGCAGCTTGGCGGTGGTTCGTCTCAAATCTAGACGAACGCGCCCGGCGTATCACGCTCAAGGCGGGGTGCGAGCACGTTGGCTGGCGCTTGCGACCTGGTGTTTCGGTGTGCGCCGACCGCCTGAGCGGAGCTCTCCACGGGTGTCGAGCGCAGGAAGTTGACGAGGCACGGATCGCCGACTGTTGTGAAGTGTCCGTTCATCTCGAAGAGACGATGGCGGCTCTCCCAGCCGGATCGGATACGCGCAGCGCTGCCGAGCGTGGCAGGAACCTCGCTGAGGACCTTTCAGCGAACGACTACATTGCTCACCGGAAATGGCCCCGGCTTCTGGATCCGGCTCGGACGGGTGCGACGCGCAGCAGTCCTGGCGAGGCAAGGGCGGCGCTGATGGAGATAGCGGCCCATGTAGGCTTTGCCGACCAGGCGCACATGACACGCGAATTTCGTCACTGGTTTGGAGTGACTCCCGGTCGTTTGAGGAAATGTGACTCGCTGAGCGTAGGCGTCGACGCAAGTGGGTTTGGTACTACTGTGCTGTAGCATCCACCGGCGAGCAGATTTCAACGAGAAAGCCGTCACGATCAGAGACGTACGCGGTTGTCTGCCCCCAGCTTTCGCGACGCGGTTCCTGAATAGGTTTTGCGCCAGCATCGCATGCTTGACGAAAGAGGGTCCTCGACATCCGTGGTCTCGAACGCAAGCTCGAAGGTGGGTCGACCGGGCACAGGCGGTTCAGGAGACTTCCCGAGCCGGCGGAGGAGCGTGCGCGAGGAAAAGGCGAGTGTCGTTCCGCCAGTCGACAGTTCGCCGTAGTCCTTTCCTTCATGCAGCATTCGGGTCCGCGCGCCAAAAGCTCGCTCATAGAAAGACAACATCCAGGAGCTTGCGAGCAGCTGCTTCCAGTGCAACCCATCAACGCCCGAAAGCAGGTCCGCAGCGCGCTCGATGAAGGAGACGAGCGTGCTCATGGCTGTTGGTGCGCACGCCTGATGCCGTGACCGAGGTGCCTTCCGCGCGGGCAGTTTGAGGGGCGAGACCTACCGCGAAGCCGCTTTCCCGGCACGGACGGAGACTGGGCCGTTTCAGGGCCGATGATGTAGAGGCGCCTTAAAGGGAGCGAGCAACGACGCGGAGACAACGAGCTCGCTATTTCACGCTGGCTACGGCCGCTTGCTTGGTGCAGTCGGGTACCAGCGCAAGAGCGGACCCAGCGACGAACACGACCAGCAGCCCTCCGTACAGACGCAGGTCGAGCTTACGCTTGCGCTCGGGCAGCTGCGGCAGATCAGAACTTCTCGAATCTTTCGCATGGTGAGGCGCTCCGACATCCAGTCGCCGTCGCACCGCTTCGCGGCGCGCTCGACGACTCTTGTTGGCCATCACCCCGTCAGCCGTTTCTTTGCCACGGCCACATGGCCCGACGCGCGTTCAAGTGCGTCGGAATCAGCGTTCAAGTGCTTTCGGGGCGAGTGTTCAAGTAGTTTCGGAACGGCTGTTCAAGTGCTTCCGGAATACGCACTCGGGACCGCCAGGGCCATCGAGGCCAGCACGGCGGCCTACCGACGGGACATGGATCGGATTGCTGGATGACCTCTGGCGCGATGAAGTGATCGCCGAGAACCCGGCCAAGCGCGTCCGGGTACCCAAGGGCGCCCATGTCGACGGGCGCAAGCGCATCATCCTCACCGACGCCGAGTTCAACGCCTTCATGGCCTGCCCGGACGTGACCCCCGAGCTGCACACCATGGCGATTGTCTCGCGCACCTTCGGGGGCATGCGGACGAGCGATCTGCATGCGTGGGATTGGAGCCACGTCGATAGCGCTACATGACTCGATGCGCAGGTGTCACGCCCCAAGACCAAGCGCATAGATCGCCTCGCATTACCGGCCGTTCTGGTGCCGCTACTGCGGGTCTGGTGGGAGGGGCAAGGCACCCCGACGACGGGCCCGGTGTTCCCGGTGCCCGCCGGTCTGCGTAAGCAGGGCAAAACCAGCTACGCCTGGCATTTGCGCGATGCGCTTTGGAAAGCCGGTATCGTTCGGCCGCTAGACGGCTTCGAGCACGCGCATGCCGCTTGGCGTGCGTTCGTCGAGGCCGATGAGGCGCGCACCGCCGAGGCCAAGAGCGCCAAGAAGGCGCGCCCATGGGCCGAGCGTCGCGCAGCCCAAGTCGCGATCGAGGCGGCCGAGGAAAAGGCACGGGCTTGTTGCCTAATCCAGTCGGGCTCGTCCGAGCTGAAGCCGCTCGACTTTCACAGCTTCAGACGCCAGTTCAATACCGCGCTCGCTGCGAGCGGGCTGAACGTGCAGCAAGCGATGGCGCTCGCGGGGCACAAGAGCACGACGACGCACATGGCTTACGTGCAGCTCGCGCAGCACGGCGCGCTGGAGACGCCGAGCGCTGCGATGCCCACCCGCGTTCAGGCAGCGCCGCTGCCGTTTGCTTTGGCCTCTCGCTCCAAAACAGCGAGGAAGTCGGCGCGCCCTAGTAGAAGAGTTTGGAACCGCGGCGGGTCGTGCCGCGTGATTTTCTCAACGATAACAAGCGGTTGCGCGGATACGCACTTCGCTTGGTCGAAAACGACGCGCGGTCCGATGGCCGGTTTTGCCTTTAAGTAACCAAGATCCTGAAATGACACGGCTTTCTAACTTGGTCGTGGGTCCGGAGCGTTTGCGTTTAAGGAGCGGCTACGCCCAGAACGGCACGTAATGCCGGTACCGGGTAGAGGTCTGGGCGGGATCCGCGGGTTTGATTTTCCCGGACTCGATGGTGGCGGCAATGATCTGAGAGACCGTTGCCGTCTTGTCCTCCGGCAGCTTGAAGCGCTCGCGCAAGCTCTGGTTCGTCATCTTCTCGTTCATGACGTACCTCAGGCAGCAGTGCTGATAGCTGGCTCGAACACGGTCGTTTCGGTCCATCTGCTCGAGCTCGGTATGTGCGAACAGAACGACGGAGGTCCGTCGCTCGCCGATACGAAAGTCGGGAGCAGGCAACTGGAATGCCTCGGCGGAGTGCACGACCTTGTCGACGCCGCTGCCCTTCTCTTCGCAGATACCGGCGCGCCGCATGATGTCCGCGAGGCGCTCGTTACGCGATTGGTATTCGTCGATGAACCGATCGGGAGCAATGAACGACTTACCCGGGTTGGAGATCTCCATCCTGTCGTCGTAGAGCTCGATCATGACCGAGGTTCCCGACTCGGTGAAATCCTGATGGATCAGCGCGTTGGCAACGAGCTCGCGTACCGCGATCTCCGGGAACATTTTGACCTCACGCCGCAACGCCTTTTCGATCACTTCGTTCGAGGGGACCAGCCCGTTGATGAAGGTCACCAAGCCCTGGAACCCCACCGCGTAGCCCTTGTTGCCGGGTCGATCGAGCTTGGTATTGAGCTTGCTCGTGCCGTCGTAGTGAATGACTCGCGGCGCCTTACGAGCCAGCCGATCGAACTGGTCGAGCTCCTTCGCGAAGAGAATTCCGCCCAAATTCGTGATTGTCCAACCTGAGCCGTCGCGGCGAATCAGCTTTTCGCCCTCGAATCGCTGAAGCACGTTCGAGCGAGACGCAGGGAGCGGAAGCTGTAGGAGATCAAAGTAGGCCTGCGTATCAAGAAGCTTGACGACCTTGCTGTCGTCGCAATTTTTGAGCGCCGGCTCTGACAACCAATCTGGGGCGCCCTCGGCGAAGATCGTCCGAAGACGATCCTCGCTCATCGGGACGAGCTGCTGACCAGCTCGCATCAGGTATGCGCCCTCGAAGTCATAGACCGAACCAGTCGGGCGTCCGGGGATATGGAACACCAGGACCCTTCCATCTGGGTGTTGCACTTCCTCGATGTCGACGCGAAAGCCGAGCGCCTGAAAGATCTTTCCGGCCATGTCGACCGGGTCTCTGAAAGCGTACGTTCCGACGACCCGGCGAGGCGGCTGATCTTCGACGCCCATCAGCAGATACCCGCCGCCCTCGTTGGCGAGCGCGACGCAGTATCTGTAGAGCTTGTTGTTGTCGAACTGTGCTTTCGCCTCCTTGAACTCGAGGCGCTGGTCCTCTGACCTGGCAGCTCGCCAGGCGTCGATTTGCTGTACTGTCGTTGCCATTGTTTCCGTCGACGACGTTGCGCTGAAGGCGCGCTGCGGACGCTATAGGTAGAGGTACCGTGGGTGGTTCCGCACCGCACCATCAGCATCACGCGAAGCCCCTCCGGAGTGTGCAGAATTTCGCGCGATTGTATTTAAGTAGGATAGTCGTTGAATTGCGGACACTTATGCGAGCTGTGGTGGCGGCTGAGGCGCACGGCTTAAAGGAGCACGGGCGGACACAGGCATGCTTGTCGCCGCGCAGGCTACGCGCCCTCGGCACGACACCAGAGCCGTCCGGACCCGACGCCTCATCATCGTCATCATGACGCCGAGAACCGCGCGTACCGCGCGGGTCGCGGCGTTGGGCACCGCTTCAGCGCGCGTTGCTGAGCTTGCTAGGGATCTTGGGAGATTGCGATTGACTGTGCGCCCGGTCATCAACGCACTGATGTTCGGCCACGGGGCACGCTCCGCACGGCCTGGAATAATGACTATGGACCGCAGCGGACCTGGGTCGAGATCACTGTCTGCCGAAAACTTCGATAAGGGGCGGAGTTTAAGAGGGCAAACGCTGCTCTAAACGAGACAAAATTGCGTTTCCGGCCGCCAGCGCAAGCGCCAATGGAGATACGCTGCACGGCTACGATGGGACCACGATCACTTATCTCAGTTGTCCGTTCACACCAGTCTGCACGGTAGGGGATATCAATGGCAGCTGGGAACATGGACGTTTTCGCGCTTCGCGACGCAGTTGTCGCCGAGTATCGCAAGTTTGCCACGTCGTTCACGACGATCCATGCCGCGGATATCCGTGAGCAAGTCGAAGCGATTTACTCCGAAGGGCGGTTCTGGCCGGACCCGCTCCTACAGATCAACCCGAGCTACAAGCGTGGTCTGAACCTCGAGACGCTCATTGCGAACGGCGCTCTCGATCCGCGCACTGCCGAAATCTTCCGCGCCGACGGAGCACCGCTCTCCCTCTACAAGCACCAGGAGCAAGCTGTTGTCCTCGCTTCGCAGGGCGGGAGCTACGTCGTCACCACGGGCACGGGCTCCGGCAAGTCACTCTGCTTTTTCATTCCGATCGTGAGCGCGGTCCTCGCGGAAAAGAGAGCGAGCGCTGGGCGCCGCACGCGCGCGATCATCATCTACCCAATGAACGCGCTGGCCAACAGTCAGCTTGAAGAGCTCGACAAATTCGTTTCGAACGTCCAAGGCGATAAGCCGATCACGTTCGCGCGCTACACGGGCCAAGAGGACACCGAAAAGCGTCGGCAAATCGCCGACAACCCGCCAGACATCCTGCTCACCAATTTCATGATGCTCGAGCTGTTGATGACCCGGCAGGACGAGCTCGACCGCAAGGTGATCGGCAACTGCCAAGGTTTGCGCTTCCTGGTCCTCGACGAGCTGCATACATACCGCGGGCGCCAGGGCGCCGACGTCGCCCTGCTTGTCCGTCGCGTTCGCGAACAACTCTCGCCTGAAAAACTCCAGTGCATTGGCACTTCGGCCACCATGGCAAGCGAAGGTACCGTGCGGAACAAACAAGAGGTCGTTGCAAACGTCGCCTCCAAGTTGTTCTCGGCGGTGGTCGATCCGAGCCACGTCATCATCGAAGAGCTTGAGCGCGTAACCGACAAATCAAAGCGCGCCGAGTCTGTGAAGGGCGTGCTTGGTCCGGCTATCGACGCCGGAATCCCCAAGAATGTCAGCGACGATACACTCAAGAATCATCCACTTGCGGTTTGGACTGAGACGCGCCTTGGCATCACAACGACGGATGCGAACCCGGCTTGGCACCGGGCTCGTCCGCTCACGCTTGACGAGGCAGCACGCGAGCTAGCAGTTGACGCACGACGCGACGAGCAGGCCTGTAAGCAAGCACTCCGGACGCTGCTGCTCGTCTCGAGCCTTCCTGAGGCAGACCGCACCGGGAACGAATCGGCGTCGCGCAGGAGCTTTTTCGCCTTTAAGCTTCACCAGTTCATCTCGGGTGCCGGTCACGCTTTTGCGACGATCGAGCCGCCGGGGAAGCGCACCGTCACGGTGGAGGGCCAGCAGTATCTACCCGGCGATCCCGACAAGCGCCTGTACCCGGTCCACTTCTGCCGCGATTGCGGGCACGAGTATCACCCAGTCCGCTTCGTCTTCGAGGACGGCGAGCGGAAGTTCCTCGCGCGCGACATCGACGACGCAGCCCCGGCGAAATTGGACGCCAACGAGCCGGACGGTGAAGACGAGGATTCGCCCGATCGCGAAATTTTCGGCTTCATCACGCTGCACGCCCGCGACTCCGAATTCACATTCGCCGACCGCGATGAGGACTATCCCGAGACCTGGCTTGATGTCGACTCTGCCAACAACCCGCGCATCAAGAGTCACTACCGCGCCGACCGCGTTCGGGAAGTCGTCGTTTCGCCGAATGGCAAGGTGGGCTCGGGAGCAAAGGCGTGGTTCATCCCCGGCCGCTTCCGATTCTGCCTCCGGTGTGGAGCAGCGCACAGCACGTCAGCCCGCGACCGCACGCGCCTCGCATCCCTCTCCGCGGAAGGCCGAAGCTCGGCGACCACAGTCCTGGTGTCGAGCGTGCTTCGCTGGATGCACGGGAAGGACTCGGTCCTTCCTTCGGACACGCGCAAGCTCCTCGGCTTTACTGATAACCGCCAGGATGCGGCCCTACAGTCGGGGCATTTCAACGATTTCCTGTTCGTGAGCCTTATCCGTGCGGCGTTCCTAGGCGCACTCGATCTGGCGGGCGAGGAGGGGTTGCGCAGCGACGAGCTCGGCGCCGCCCAGCAGCGCGCGCTTGGCTTCGACCGCCCCGCGCCAGAGCTGCGCAGCGAGTGGCTCCGAGATCCAAGCAGCATCCGAGGGGCGTACCAGTTGCAGGAGGCCGAGAGCGCACTTCGACAAGTGCTCTCGTATCGCGTGTGGTTCGACCAGCGTCGCGGCTGGCGATACACGAACCCGAATCTCGAACAGCTCGGGCTGGTCGACGTCGAGTATCTCGGCATCGAAGACCTGGCATCCGACGAGGAGCTATTCGCGACCGGACCGGACGTTCTGCGCATCGCGTCCCAAGCCGCGCGCAAGGCGGTCTACACCGAGGTGTTCGACCACTTGCGGAAGTGGATGGCAATCCGCAGCCAAGTCCTCGACCCGAGCGTCATCGAGCAGATGCTCCAGAAGTCTTACAGCCACCTTCGGGCACCGTGGGGTTTCGGCAGTGATGAGAAGCCGCGTAACGCTCGCTGGCTCCTCATCGCCCCGCCTCCACGCAAGGATACGAGCCTCCGCGATGAGGATCTCATTGTGCGCGGCGGCTCGCGCAGCTCCCTCGGCAAGCTCCTCAAGTCATCGCGTGGGACGCGCACGTCGAAAGAACCCGATGGCCGCAGGCTCTGGTCCGAACCCTCGGCGGTACGGGCGCTCAAGTCCAAGGACTTCGACGCGCTCATTGAGGCGCTGCTCAAGGCCGCCGTCAAACACGGACTTGTATCTGAGGAAGTAACGCCTTTCGGCGGCCAGTCTGGTTTCCGCCTGAACGACGCGCGTGTGCTCTTCAAGCGTGGCACTCCCGAAGTGGACAAAGAAAATGCATTCTTTCGCGATTTTTACGCCAACCTGGCGGTCACGCTGCGCGAGCCCGTTCACCCACTCTTCAGCTTCGAGGCGCGCGAGCACACCGCGCAAGTTGATGGCGAGAGGCGAGCTGTGCGCGAAAAGCGTTTTCGCTTTGGGCCCAAGGAGCGTGAAGAGCTCGGATCGGGCGAGAAGCATCTCCGCGAGATCGGCGAGGCCAACCGCTTCCTGCCTGTCCTCTTCTGTTCACCAACGATGGAACTCGGAGTCGACATCTCTGCGCTCAACGCTGTCTACCTTCGCAATGTCCCGCCGACGCCTGCGAACTATGCGCAACGCAGCGGTCGTGCGGGCCGCAGCGGTCAGGCGGCGCTCGTGTTGACGTACAGCTCCTCGCAGAGCCCGCACGACCAGTATTTTTTTCGTTCCCCCAAGGCGATGGTGCACGGTGAGGTTCGCCCGCCGCTCCTCGACCTTGCCAATCGCGATCTTGTTGAGAGCCACCTCTCGGCGGTCTGGCTCGCATGCACGGAGCTTCCGCTCGATCCGTCGATCTCTGAGCTTCTCGTGCTTTCCGAAGCAAAGCGCCCATTGAAGCCGGAGGTGAGGGATCCGATGGCGCTGCCGAAAGTGGCTGATGAAGCTCGCCGCCGCATCCGACGCGTGCTGGACCTCCTGGAAGACGACCTCTCGGCGGAACTCGCTCCGTGGTACCCGGGGCGCG
>Ga0247774_1000417_pt1 | contig 21154 bp, 20 predicted proteins | sample UWRJL001104B6_FD_179933 | JGI IMG/M metagenome (GOLD analysis project Ga0247774, IMG submission 179933) | Plant litter microbial communities from Arlington Agricultural Research Station in Wisconsin, United States - UWRJ-L001-104B-6 | ecosystem: Environmental > Terrestrial > Plant litter >... | reverse complement strand
GTAGAGGCCGTGGGGCTGCGAGGCCTTGGTATCGGACATTGTCTTAAGCTGGACTGGTTCGCCGCCGTGAAATTGAAGAATGGCAATCGAGGTGGACGAAGGAGAATGGCAATTTGACAATCGATCATCAACTGGGGGATGCAGCCAAGCATATACAAGTGCGTCAGAAGCGCCAAGATGCCTTTACGCTCATTATTGCCTCTTGCTGTCTAGCGCACAAATTCTTGTCAGATTTCAGCTTGCATCGATCTCGCTGTCGCCTTGCTTGGACGCCGGCAAAATGGGGGCCCGACATGCCCTGGTATTCAGCTCCGTTCTAGATGGTTGCTCGCTGCTCTTGGCGCACCTGAGATAGTCTTGGCTTGCAGCTTTGCTAGCAGTCAGCTTTCAGTGGGGACGAATTGAATGATCAGGGAACTGCGAATGGCTGGGCTGCCTCGATAAGCTCGACAACCCACCCAACCTTGCTTGTGTGGAAGCACCTCACAGCCACGAAACTACCTGAGCAGTACCCGCCAAGAACAGTCGGGAACGTTTCCCTCCGCGAGCAGCAGGAACCCGGCGGGACCGATTTCGATAAACTAACTTGCTCCGATTGGACATGTTCGATCAGTTGGAAGATTGCCAACCCGCGAAATGCTCCCCAGATATTACGCAGCCCTGCCTTTTTTTTTCTTTGGAATTCCTAATTGTCCTCACTGTGAAGATTTTTGACCTGTGGCATGTTTGGGGCTGGCCCTGGTGCGACCATTCGCTCTAGTCAACTAGCGGGTGATCGCTTGCCGAAGCGATCATGGTCAATGATCTGGAATTGGGGGGGATCTCGACCGGCAATCAATCTAATCTCTCTCAAATAAAATTCTCCAGAAAAGGGGGTACAAGGGCTGGTTTTCTAGATGAGCATAAAGTCTACTGAAATTCACAGCTGAACCGCCAAGTCATCATCGTTGTGACGGAGGAGGATCTAGGGTTACGGTTCACCACTTGACAATGTGTATGGCTGTGCGCCTAACTGCTCTCGCCTATTCGGTCAGCCGACTCCATAAAGCACGGGTCCTGAACACTTCAGCGTCTCCATGACTTTGAGCCTGGGCGAAAACAGACCATGGGATTTATTCATCCAGATGGCGAGTCAAATGCGAGGGTGCAATGGCCTGGCGGAGCGGTCCACGTTTCGGGTATCAGAGGTTGGTGCTTCACCCGAGACCACCACGGATTCAGGGGGTTGCTGTAATATCCGATAAGAGCGAGCTTTCATATTGGGTTGGTCAACACGAAAACGTATATCATCGGCGGCTCGTTCCATTTGGGTGTCCAGGCTCCGCCGCGTCTCTTATTGAAGGTGCCTTCGACGTTAGTAAACTCCACCATCGGTCTCCTGAGTGGCATTTTCGGTGTACCGCTACCCTTTTAGGTTCTGACATCTCTATCAGGCAATGAGGTTTATTTCCTTGTCAATCAACTGTGCGGACTGCGGCAACTCCAACCTCCCACACCTCCCAGATTTGGACAGTCCCAAGTACCACATTGACCATTCTCAGTGGCACAGCCATGTGCCCTCTGACCCTGGCGCGCCAGCGATGTGTATCAATGGCCTCAGGCATGCCGCCTTTGAAAATAGCCTTGTCCTCTACTCTTTCTATTTGGCGGGCTCGACGGCAGCCGACTCTCTCATCTTTCTCGCATATCAATGTGTCGCTCACTTGAACAGCGGGGGAATTCTTTTCGCGCATTTTCCGCACACCATGAAACTGATCAATCAGGTGGTACCTTGAGCAGCGTAGTTCTCGAGAGTGCCGACTCAGCGTCGTCTTCGACTCGATCTCTTCGCCGTTGGATCGACTTTGCCATCGACGGCGCAGGCGGCGAGCGAATAACCGGCGCCCAGGTGACGAACCTGCCTGGTTCGATGGGCCTACGTGCAGTCAAAGGTACGGAGTGAGGATCAAAAGCAAACCGTTTTTTGATACCAAAACTCGAAAAATGCACTGAACTTGCTTTTTCGTTGGCAGTTGTTTACCAATCGTGGTCGCACCGTATATATGGAGTGGCCGCCCCCCATCCATCCATTGGCGAGCTTGGTGACCACGCCCATTCATCCTTATGCAAATTCCATACGTGCCCAGAAAATCACATAATTATTGGATTCTGCATGGAAATGGTGAGGGATTATTCTATTTTACACTGTCGAGCTACTTTTGCTAACCGACATGAAAACACCAAGAATGGCGGAGGGCCGTCTAATTTTGGTCTCACGTTACATAAAGGATCCGTCATCCGGGGAGTAACCAAGTCTTCCAGGTCAGCGTTCCTTGCCCGATATCCTGAGTACCTCTTCTTGCAGCGAACACCGCCTCACGTTATTTGCCCCGTTACCCACCTGGTTTGCGGAATCTAGAGGGCGGAAAGCAGCGTAAGCGGGGAATATGATGATTCATGAATGAGACTTGCCAGGAATACGACCGACCCTAAACTTGATTCTCCCTAGTACTTAAAACATCAATGAAAAGATGAGTTGGATGTCGGGGTCAAGATTGAATTTGGAGGTATAAAAATTCTATTCGGCATTCAGCTTGTTCACTTGAGTGCGCCGACCACCTCGGCAGTCGTTCGTACCTCGGCAAAATCTTTCAAACTCTCTACATGAACTTTGTGAACGACTTGCGCGTCAAAACCTCCCTTCCCAAAGGCCCTTGTGGCGTCCTCCACCAGCACAATCCGCATCATGTCCACGCTCAGCTTGTCCCCCTCCTCGCCCGGCAACTTCCCATACACGGCCACACCATCCGTCCACAAATCGCACGACGCCGTGTCCTCCATGTTCCCATCGCCACCCAACTCCCCAACGAGCGCCAGGTTATGCGCCATCCGCACCGCGGTGCTGACGTACTGGTCCGTTGACATGCCCGCCACAAGTAGGGTGCGGACCTTGCGGTCATTCAGCAGCTGCTGTAGCGGCGTGTTGATAAACACGCTATGCCCATGACTCGTCATGAGCATCTCGTGCGACGGCGGCCGGGGTGCTCCGTCTGTCTTCTCCGGCGGCGGCGGCGGCGGGGGGGCATCCGGGTCCGGAAGCTCCGGCTCGTCAAACGAGGGACATGGCTTGAACACGCCGTCCTTGGGATCCCGTGTGTGCGGGATCGCGCACTCGAGGAAGTCGATGCCCCGCTTGGTCTCGCCGTGCTCGCCCCAAGGACCGCGGTTGGACACGTGCAGCGGATGGTCGGTCCACACGGGGCGGTACTGCGCGTGGATGATGAGGGGCCGTTCGCCTACCGGCTTCTTGGCCGCTTCCTCGCGGAAGGTTTCCAGAAGGGTCTTGATGTTCTTCTCAAACCCGGGATTGGAGACGCCGCTGCCTCCCCAAGCGCTGACGTTGCGGAAGCCGAGCTGGCAGTCGATGAGGAGGAGGCAAGTGGACCCCTTGGCGTGGATTGGAGCGATTGGCTTGGTGTTGAGTTGTCGGAACGCCATGTTCACAATTTTGTAATTAGCTGAATGGCTGTTTGGCTGAGAAAGCAGATGCAAAAAATCAAAATGGTTTTTTCCCCAGGTGGTCCTTGGTTATGCAAGGAAGTGCGATCATTATTAGAGAAACTTGCTTCATTTATATTTCTGGTTGGAGCTCATGCAAAACTCATGAAGTCTGTACCGAAAGTCTCCCGAGGCTCGATTATCCCGCTGTTTCCAACTGAGACACTCAGGACTCCACCATTGCGGCATATCATCTAGGCACCCACGTAAGCTAGGGGCGGCGGCACATGCATTGAAGCTTTACAAAATTTTTACGGATCTCACAGGGATAATAAATTTCTGCCTAACGTGATCGGCCTCGCAAAGATCTTAATTCTTCAGGCAGCCATTTGGGAGGCAAAAAGCTACTGTGACCCACCTACCCCGAAGGGACTGGTCGATATTTGCTGCCCTGCAAGACCCATGGTAGAAGTCAATATACGATATTATTGAGTATGCTGAAGGCCTATATTGGAACTTCCACGCCCCGCTCGCCGCGATTGGCGTACGAGCATGCTCTGATCGCAAACCGAAAAATTCCCCGACTATCCGACATACGGCCGAAACGCGAAACCCAAATCGTCTTCTTTGGTTGGGATCTGTGACATCGGAAAAATAGTTTAAGGTATTTTCTCGTTGCCCATGTACTATTTCTGATATGGAAAGACGACAGAAATTGTGACACATGTATAGTCATTAGCAGATTCGCCTCCTCCATGTGCTTCCGAAAGGGACTGCAAAATCGATAGTACGCTTCCTCCGATTAAAGATCCCCCTTCGCCCACCGAGCCGAACTACACTATATTTTTAGCGAGGCTTCCTTCATTGCCTTCTGTCTCACCACCAACAAATATCGGTGCGCCGTTTTCACCCACTTTCAACCTCAATCTTACCGACGCCGCTAGTTCCCTGAGGCCCTCATCATCTAGATTCTGCCAGTCCCTTAAGTGCGCCAACCCCTGTGTATCCAAGCTCAGAAGCAACATGGCTAGTGGGCTCGCCCTCCACGTGTTGAGCCTTGCACGGCGCGTCTTCCAGATCGTCCCTGTCACGAGGGCTGCTCCAAGGACCCAGACGGCGATGGGCACGCTAATGTACGGCCACGCCGCCCTACATATCTGGACTAGATATAGCGTCGTGCCATTAATGGCCTTGCGGTCCTCCAAATAAACGGTCTTGAAGACAGACTCTCTCATGGCATTCGTGAGTCCGAGCGCCAGGTTCATCATGGCGCAATCGACGTCGCCGGCCGACGGTAGGCTTCCGTTGCAATCATTTTGGTACCACATAACCTCAGCACTATTGTAGAAGATGGAATTCATGGCATCCTTTGTATCTCGCGTTTGAGGCTGGTCCGGAGGCGGCATCCCATCGGCGGTGTCGGGGTTGCCGCCGACCAAGCTTATTTCGCCCTTGAACAAACCGTTCCAAACGACGCCGGTGAGAAGGCGGCCAAGGAAGCTGCGGAGCGAACGGTAGGCTGGACCTGTGATCTCGAACGGTTGCTCTGGGGGATATAGATGGTCCCGGTCCAAGCTAGTGAAGTTGTCGGGGAAGCGAATGGACGAGTTGGCAAAGTCGAAATTAACTGTTGCATGCAAGGTATCAGGGTTGACGGTGTAGTTCTCTGAAAGATTTTCCACGGTAAGCGTCTTCCTGTAATCCTCCTCCGCTCTGATCTGGATAACGGTGTTGGGCGCCTTCTGGCCGATGGGGTCTGTTGTTACTGTGCTAGATAAGAGTTGCATTTGCACGCACGGGTAGAGCACACATTCATGCGCCGACCATTCGGTGTTGTTGCTATCCACAGTATACGGATAAATTCTACCTCCCATGTCTGCCGGTGATAGGCTGCTCTCTTTCACCCTGAGGTAGCTCATGTTCCCATTCTCATACATCGACCTGTTGTAGGCTAAAATGGAGTGAACTAGGGCCAGAGGCAGCTTATGCTCCTTGAAAACCATAGCCGGGTGTGTTGCGCTCATGGCAAAGACGTTCGACCGAGAATTATCCTTGTTTAGGAAGGAGAAACCGTTGGATAGTGACACGTTTTCCGGGTTAGCAGGGTCGAAGATAAGGTCTTTCGTAATGTTCTGGCAGCGGGAGCACACGGCAAGTGTGACATAATACGGCCACTGGCAGTCCCCAGTAGCGCAGCGGCTTATTGGGTAAGGCCAGGCACTGTCTGCGTCCAAAAGGCTATATTCGGCGTAGTATTTGACCACGCTATCGACATCTTTCAGAAAAGTTAGCATTCTACATGGAATTTAGAAGGTAGGATTTTGTGTGAAGCATAAGAATGTGACTGCTCCGCGAAGGACCGACAAGCGCAGGCCTCGATGTTTCGAGCGCCTTTCTTTCAATTCGAGCCGCAAACTAGTAGGGAGAGAAAAAAAAAATAGTACCGGCAAATGCCTAACCTCTACGGGTAATAGGGGATGCAGGAAGCTGAGTGGTTTCCTCCAAGTCGAACTCTAGGAGATTGACAAAGGATGACAATATAAACGCGACTGAGCATTGGCATGGCGAGAAGGCTGCTGAGACAATGATAGAGAGATATAACAGGCTGCACTAGTGCATCGCGGCGAAGTTCGGGTTTGTGACGAATCTAAGTTACCTACCTGCAACGGTCCCGTTGATTTCTTGGATAAGCTTCCCATAACTCTGTAAATAGGAAACCGTAGAATTTTCTTTGCCAGGCTCGCGGTGGAGTTCAATAACAATCGAGTTCTGTACGAAAGGACCGTACGCGAGCGCGATAAGGGACCCCAAAGCCCCCAGCACACCGAGATGTCTTTGGGGCAGTTAGAGCTTTTTTCTTGATGCATTAGGGTTCGGCACCCATCGATACTTACTTAAATCGCAGTCGCCAGAGGAGCTTCGCACTACCCAGCTTTCCGCGTGTGGCTGCATCGAACGTATCCAGATCCGCCAGGGATCTATCCTTTTCTACAAACCAAATATATTTAAGCTGAGAGAGCCCACCGCTAATGGGGATCATAGCGCACGTCAGGCCAACTGTGTAAATGATAGCAAGGAGCGAGTTGATGGTGAAGCGAAAGTCGCCCCAAGTGTGCCAATTGGGTAGCTCCTTGCCGTCAAAGTACTTCATGACAACGGCGATGGAGACGAGGGCCAGCCCGGAGCCGACGAGGCCGATGATCTCGCCATAAAAGTGACCGCCGCCGACGAAGTGGGACCTGATGCGGTCCAAGACGCCGGGCTTGGCGGGCGGCTGTGGGGGGTCTGATGCTGGTCCTGTCGAAGACGAGTCCTCTCCAAGAGGCTGATCCTTGACCATCGGACCTATCTTTTCGGAAGCCATGGCTAATAAGGCCGTGGAGGAGTGGGTGATTTCCTAGCAACCAAAATGTAGTGAGATGCTGGATCGAAGTGGAGCGGAACGGAACCAAATACACCAACGCAAAACCCACATCTATATGCTTTTTGTGAGGTACGCTACAGCCTACTCTTCCCCAGGCTCCCTGCAGCGACGGTAGGCCACAGACCGCACGCAAATATTTCCGTCCAAAGCAACATGGTTACTACGTCCCTAATCCGGAATATTGAGATTGGCCAGTAACGGCTATTGGAGGTATCTCCATCATCACAGCGATAGCTAAAACGTGGCCGACGAGCTCTTCCGATGCGGACAACGAGCGAAACGATTGGCCGCACCCATCGCCCTGGATGGTATGGATGACAGCTCAGCTCGTGCGTTGATAAGGCTCGGCAATATTTCAAGCCGCATTTGGCGTGTGGCGTCTGCGCAGAACGCGCTAGGAGGCCCTTCAGCCAATGAGCACGCTGTTACGAAACATCCCAATCGCCACTATTGACGCGGCATCAGATGCAATAGAACTAACTAACCAGCCAGGCGGCATCCCACTTCCCCGCTCGTGAGAAAGGCGGTAGAATAGTGCACCTTGATTATACTTCCAATGAGTGGCTAGCTGGAAAAACTGTACTCGATGCCTAAATTTCTCATGTCACCTCTCGCGGCCGCTAAAAAAATTTCAACTCGAACATTTGCAGGGGCTGTCCCTGTCCACATTGCCACTCGCTAAGTATCGAAGAGGCGATAAGAGCCATATCCACGTGGGATCTGGTATGATCTCGTGATATCTGCGATGCAAACGCCCACATGGGAAGTGTACCATCATGCGAGGGTCGACCCGAAGACGCCGGACAATTCCTTCAGCGACGTCACCGAGGGCGAGATACTCATCGAAGTACCTTTCGTCAAAGCCGATCCAGACCTCTTGCGCGACATGATGATGAGGGCCAGGGTCCAGTCTCGCATGAATCTCCGGATGATAAAGAGCTTAACATGCAGGTCAGGAGCGCATTCAGCACGCGCAGCACGCAAATGGCAACCTTTCACCGCGGAGGAGATTCGTACCATTACCGACGTAGGCGCATAGCTAGGTAGCAAGATTCTTTGATTCATATGGACTCCTCCTGACGATTTGTGGTGTCTGGTTCTCTTTGGGAGGAATCGGTACTGGGATAGGTGGAACAAGACGAAATAATCAAATACCATTTGCTACTCAGACTTGGTCCTGAAGAGGGCAGATGAGGATGGCGAATATCAATTTGAAAGAGTTGGACGTTTTCATGGCCAGAAGGAATGGTTGGGGACTGGCAAAATGGAGCGGGCAGACGAGAAAACATATATTGTCCAACCTAAAGCAATATTTTGCGAATACATACGCGGTTCGACAGCTTGAAGACCCTAAACTATGCAAAAAAGTTGAAGTCGAAGCTAGAATTTGTCTATTTATTAGACTTAAAGCGAATGAATCTGCATATGGAGTCGTAATGCGGATTGCCGGGACAAAACTTCCGCGAAGAGGTTACTTCCAACCTCCATCAAGTAAATTGGGTTACCCAAGCCGTAACAGCGTTCTTCGCTCGAATCATTGCTTCCCTCTCTCCAGGCTTTTCCTCATCGCCCCGCACCAACCCTCCGTGATAAACGCCCGGAAAATACACAAAATTGAAATAGATTCCCCTTTTCTGGAACGTCTCAAACGTATGCATCTTCAGCTCTGCATTGTAAGGCCTGTCATGCTCCGGCGCCAGTACCAGCATGGGAATGTCCACTCCAGAAATATCCTCCTTCGTAACCAGACTCGGATGCGCCATGATGCCATACGAAAGCAGTGGGTTGTCGTCGTTTCCCGTCTTCAGACTCCCTAGACGGCACACCGCCCACCCTCCGTAGCAGAACCCGACGGCACCCACATTTTCGTATTTTCGGCGCAGCGCCTTCGCACACTCAAAGATGGCAGGCTCCCGTTTATCACGGCCATTTCGCTCCATGAACCCCTTGAGGTCTACTTCGGCCCAGCGCTCGGCAAGAATCGGCTCAAAGGGCAGGACCTCGCCGCTGTAGAAGTCCGGGAGGTAGACCGTCACGTTGCCCTCTTTGGCGTAGTGGTCAGCGAGGAGGCGGGCGTTGGGGAAGGTCCACCCAAGGAGATCGTGGATCATGAGCAGCGCCGCGGAGGGATTGTCGCCCGCGACGTATGAGGGGATGGAGGTGCCGGGCACGGTCGCGGTGAGGCCTGATGGAGTTCCGTTCCAGGCGAAGCCGCTCACACAACACTTGTCGATGTTCATTTTCTTGTATCTGGTACTGCTTTTTTGGTAATGATCATGAGGTAATATTCCTGAACCTGTTCGCCAAGAAAGCTAGTTTTTATCCAGAGGAGGTTTGGCCCCTCCGAGTCTGTTTTGAGATGAGTCATTTCTCATACGAGTTGGGGACTTTTGCTCCTCCTGCATATCATGGATTGAAGCTGATTGGTTTCATCCTAGCCCACGCGTATCATCCTCTTCCGCGGGGTGGAACTTGTCTACATTCTCCCATCGGCTTCCCCAAAAGTACGAGTTTCAGAGACCCACCTCTCAACCAAGCATAACCCTAGCCCTATACCCACCATTCTAACATATAGCCGGGCACGCTAGGCAAAGGAGATTTGGTTGGGCAAAGCGGGAAGCTGTTGTAGCAGTAGGGCACGTATGCAAGGTACCGATTAATTACCCAATGCGGCTTGACCCATCACTATCGTGTCTGCTAGAGCCAGTGCCACCTTGCAGCAAATTGGGCGGATGCAACTTCGATTTTTCAAGCTACTCTGTTTTCAAAGGACTCAGTTGAAGGCAGACAGGAAAGACATTATCAGAAACACCGAACACGGACTTCTTTGCACTCTATTCGCACTCCATTTGTTGCTTGCATACATGCGGCATTATGTATCTTTAGAGCGATCTTCCCCCGTATTTGACGCTTGCCCACTCAACCCACTATATTATCTAGATGCAGTGGACATTACATTTTTGGTGAACAGTTAATATAGCGGGACAAACTCAAGAGTATTGAACATTCCCCATGTCCCAAAGAGCCAGTCGACATATTTATTTTGCAGTCCACTACAAGCGAGTTTTGAAGAACCCATATCCAACTTTCTAGCCTCGAGCGGAGAAGGTCTTAATAATTCCCAGAACAAAATCCAGCCTCGTAAACCCAGCACGGTAACAGGTCGACAGTTCCCGATCCCTCTCCCAGATATCTAAACATGACCTTAAACCATCGGCCATGATCTGCCTCGGTGGAATCGAAAGCGCCCCAGCGCTATGCTCCGACAATGGCGCGTCGGCTCGGAGCAAGTGGTTGCAAGCCGTCAAAGCCGCCGAGTAGAACTCAAGAGCATAATGACCACGTATCATATCTGTAGACAAAGATGCCGGTATGTTGCCGAACATGGCATGCTGTCGGACAAACAGGGCGACGCTGCACTCGAGCGAAGTCCAGTACGATTCGGGGTAGAGGGTCGGAGCGTTGGCGTCAAGCGCGAAGGGCCGGTGGAGGATCAGCAGGACGCCGCGGTGAAGCATGTCGACGGTCAGGCGGCGGAGGTCTGTGTCCCCGAAATGGTGACTGACAATGGCCATAATCTCCCGCAGCTTGGCGTTGTAGACCTGCACGTCGTCGTACGAAATGTCGACCTTGGACCGATTAGACCGGGACAATATTTCCGTGAAGACAGGCAAACATGAACCGAGGAGGCGCTGGTGGAAGTCGCTGTGTTCGATCCGCTTTTTGCCGCCATCGGCGTCGACTGCCGCACTCAAATCCATGAACTGGCGCACAAAAGGGGGCCGTGCTGTATCCAGCGAAGTCTTCAGGTCGATGCACACAATCGCGTTCCAGAGTCGATTCCCTCGCTCCCAGGATGCAATCATCTTCGGATCCGTATCGGCGGTTGGTGGCGGAAGATCAATCCCCGTCTGCGTAGCAAGGCGAATGACCATTCCAAGCAACGACCATGCCGATTCGCGGCCCCAGCATGTCGGGGTTCCCATGTCCTTTGCAACAACCATGAGTAACATGCTCTGGACATTCTCCACACTTGGACGAAACATGTAATGAGAGTTGGAGAGACAAGCTGCCGCAGCCAACAGCAGGTCTGTCACGATGTCGGGATCCCGAGAACGGGCAATGGAACCGAACGCGAGGACGACAAACAACAAGGAGAGCCAGTCTACCTCGGAGGCGGAGGGCTCCGTCCAGAAGGTTTCCACCTGCTCGAGGAACTCGGCCTTGTCCAGGGCGGGATAGATTGGGTGGAAGACATCGAAATAGCTCTCAATACACTCGGCGCTAGTGGGTTGCTCCTTCTGCAAGAAAGCCGTGCAGATCCTGGGGGACAGGAACTTGCGACCCTGTTCCGGGTTGAAGGGATAATTGTCTGGCACGGTGAAAGCGACAGGGATCTGAGGCGGCCTCTTGAGTACTTCCTGGATGTCTTCTTCCATTTTCGCCTTCATCTCGTCGGGCATGAGACTGTTAATCTGCGCACGTGGCTTTGTTAGACATGAGTAGTCTGGCGTGGTGGGTTCCTGCTTCCACTGACTCTGCTTTCCAGATCCCGCCAGTGACTGGACCCGCCGTGGTTCTCCTTCCAAGACCTTAGCACTTCGCGAAACATTTTCCCGCTGATTGTCCAGTAATGGGTGCACATGTGGCCATGTGACACGGACGTTAGCCCCGTATCCTGGGCTCGGTCCGAGTACTGGCACTCGTGGTCACGCCTGGACTGTGTGCACCTGGCGCATGGTAGCTGCTTGTCGCATTTGACCTTTAGCCTATGGCAGCGGTCGCACGACAGCCACGTTCTCTGTCGCTTTCGGGTCGGCCGGTCGTCGGCCGGCAAGGAGGTGTGGGACGCCGTGTCGGAGGAGTCTGGCGGCGTCAGTTGTCCCGTCCCTGTGGCGCCGGGTACCTGTAGAGACGCTCCCTCCTGCGGGTCATCGTCGCCATCAAATCCGCGCTTTCCTCCGTCCCAGGAGCACTGAGCTCGCACATGAGTGCACCTCGAGCATGTTGGTTTGAGCTGGTCGCATCGCTGCTTCAACCGCCGGCACCGGTCACATGTGCGAATCTCTCGAGCGGGTGCCATGTTCCGAGTTGCTCGACTGCTGGTTCAGAGTGGCGTCCCGTAACTGTCAGTTGACACCTTTAAAGATCAATCCACTACTTCAAAAACAAGAAGCAATGACTTTGAGGGATATATTTTGGTATGAAAACGGTCGAGAGCATTGCAGTTGCGAAGATTTCATCCATCCGACGGTCCGGTGAGGCCTAGGTTTCAGCTCCGTCGGCCGACCGTGCCAGCCGACTAACGCCGGCTCTGGCCGCACGAGTGAGCAGCTGCGGCTGGGTCGCACGTCCCTCTCCGCGCAACCAGCGACTAGCTCTCAAATTCGATCTGATTTTATGTCTCCGTAGGGTTGCGGATTGAACGAACGCGTTCGCTGCACTTTTCGCCCTGATATATTCCTGGCGGTTAATCAGGGCCAGTCCGCTTAGTGTCGTTAGGACAGTCAGGGTGGCAGCTATCAGGGATCCTCGGCATCTTTTCTTCGTCACTAATCACGACGCAGCCCCACACTGCAGTCGCCGATGCGTACATGGCAGCCGACTGCTCCGGTCCCAGTGCAGTACAAATATTGTCCGTTTTACTTGTCTGGATTGATTTGAAGCCATGGAATCCGCATCACTTTTCCCCCACCGCAGCCGCCCAGCCCAAAGAGCCCTTTGAAAGTTGTGAGGATGTCCGATTCTGAAGAAAAAGTAGGCTCCGGCGTCGAGTCTCCTGATAATAACCTAAGACGCACTGTGGAGCAAAAGTATCGCGATCTCCTCACGGACAGATCATCAAAGCAGGATAGGGTCTTCGAAAGTGGTGATTCGCTGGCGAATATCGACGCAAGTACGTTTTGTCACCTGATCCCGTAGTGGTCTTGATTGATCCGTACGCAGCACTAATACGGTTGCAGGACTTGTAGTTTTCGACGAAACCAAGAATGAACACCCTAGGGTACGCCCGGTGGAAACCTCTTGTCGTGGATCTACTAATCAATGTGTATTCAGACATGGCCGATGAGAAAGAAAAACATTACCACCCTCATCATGGGCTTCTTTTGCTTCCTAGCGCCGTTCTCTAGTAAGCAACTGCGTCTCCATTACCGATTCACCCCTCGCTCCGAGCGTATATAGACCTAATAACGATTAACCTTCCAGGCACAATCTTCGCACCTTCCGTCCATATCGTCATGGAAGATCTCCATATCACCGACAGCACTGTCGGCGCCTTACAGATCTCCATATTCCTGTTCGCCTACGCCGTCGGCCCTTTGATTCTCGCGCCAATGAGTGAACTCTATGGCAGAACAATAATACAGCATTGCGGAAACGCTGTATTTGCCGCCTTCTGCATCGGTGGAGGCTTTGCAACTACGGCAAGTGGAATAAATACATGTGCGACTAGTTGACGCTAACGATGTAGTACCAGGCCACACAACTGTCGGTCTGTCGGTTTTTTGCAGGAGTCGGTGGGTCGGCGAGCATGGCTGTTGTAGGTGGTGTCGTTGCCGACATTTGGGACCTGCAGTCGCGCCCGAAGGCCCAGGGAATTATCATGCTCGGCGTGTACGTGCCCTGATTGTCATCTCGAACTATGGTATGAGGATTTCTGACGGGCCGGCCCACTAGGATTCTCGGTCCGGCACTAGGTCCGGTTTGCGGTGGCTGGATGTCAGAACTGGCGTCATGGCGGTGGACGTTATGGGTTCCAGTACGTCTATTCTTCCCATGAACGTCTTGTTCTCCTGGGTTTGGATTGTTTCTAATCTTGATTCCTTTCCAAGGGAATTGCGTCCGTCGTGCACGGGTTTTTTGCACTCGCCTTTCTGCCCGAGTCATATGGACCCAAGCTGCTGCGATTGAAGACGGATTCTGAAAGAATGGCTCGAGCAGATGATCAGGTGTATTCTGTTCTTGATCTGGAAGAGCAGCCAGGAACGCTTGGCTTCCTAATTAGCCAGTTTGCTCGCCCATGTATGGCCTTTTCAATCTTTTGACAGCTCTTTGCTTACCGAGGACATATACTTACTGACCTCGCAGTGGTCTACCTCGCCGTCGATCCCGCTTTGTTTCTTAGCTCGCTCTATTACGGCATCGTTTTCGGAACATTGTACCTTGTCATTGTGACGGTGAGTTCTCCATCATATCAGCCACTTATCAGCTACCCTGCTAATAATTTCTTTAAAGTATTCGGAGGTATTTGGTCTAGGCTATGGCCATTCGGTTGGAATCGTTGGGGTCGACTTTCTCGCTCTCGGTATCGGTATGCTACTAGCAATGATCGTAACCGTGAAGGTGCAAGACGCCATGTTCCCAAAGCCGGGTGACTCGAAGAGCAACTATAAACCCGAATCAAGGTATTCCGACCTCTGACTCCGATTTTTACAAATTCTGTGTGCTAATTACACCAATCCCTAGGCTATTAAGCGGCCTTCCGGGAGCACTTTTATGTGCGGGCGGGCTGTTTATGTATGGATTCAGCGCCCTGAAAACACATTTTATGGTGGTGAGTGAATTTGACCAGGGCTCAGTGGACAATATGCAAGACTGGGAGCCGACCTACTGACAATAATGTGATTTGGCAATCGTCCCAGCCGCTTGTAGGCGTTACCATATTTGCCTTTGGAGCTACAAATATTGTGGTAAGATTCACGGCGGTCTGACATTTTATTAAATCATGTTGCTTGACGTAGGCTTGTCCCAGCCGCTTACAGTATTTGCGCAGATGGCTATTCAAATTTACTCAGTTGATGGGTAAGTCGTTTCAATACTATACTTCATCGAGCGAACCTTGGACTGACCAATATTGCTAGCTTCGAATTCCCAGCTTCAGCCTTAACCGCGAGTAGGTGTTCAAGTTTTTTGCAATGCGGCTCTTCAGGTACCCAGCCTTGAGAATTCCCTCAAGTAGAACTAACACATGGCTTTTTAGTTAACGTCTTCCGCTGCATTTTCTCCGGTGCCTTTCCTCTGTTCGGGTCGAAGATGTTCAAATCCCTTGGACTTGATTGGGGCGCTGCGTTGCTGGGATTTATTTGCGTGGCTGTGGTGCCCTTCATTCCTCTAGTACGCCTCCCCTATTTCACAAGCATCGTTACGAGAGTCTGGCTTGGGTGGGCATGCGCGGCGACACTCACTAACAGACTTATTAGCTTTACAAATACGGTGAGAAGCTTAGGGCAATTGGCGACAGAAACATGAAAAGGTTTATCGGGGTCCAGACGTAGCAACGAGTGATGCAGATAATAATTGGATATATATACTTTTGGGAACCCGAATAGATGTTTAGTTCTCTCATCAGTTATTGCAGTCCCATCATGTCACTGAGGGGGCTTGAGGAGCCGCTAGCATAAATCCTAACCCTAGTGTTTTTTCGTGCCAAATTAGCCGGCCATGATGAAAATGCCGGTCGACAGAACCACTGTGGGAGAACACTTCTTCCGCAACCAATAAAAGGCGGGACAGACTATTGGTTGGTGTCCTATTACATCTCCGTCCAGCCGATATTGTGCCAATTCTGGATCGAGCTCCCAATGTGGATCCTCGTTTTTGTCCCTCCGGTCGAAACAAGGCCCGGCTAGTCAATAAAACCCGCGACAGATGAACTTGCTGAAAGCACGTGTGCTTTTGTTTCGAATGTGGGGAAATATCTCACTAGTGACGGCGTTCCAGTTATAACAAGGACCCCTTTATCACTTCTCGTTCTATACAGATCAATCGATCCTCATAAATGACTCTACCCAGGATGAGACTAGCACTGCAGTCACTCCTTGTTGTCGCCATCGCGGCGAGGGAGTCCTCTCAGCAGGACCTCCCATTTTCCATCCAAGGTGCAACCTTCGCAGGGACAGGCTGTCCCAAGGGCACGGCGGATATCGACCTTATGCAGTCAGGAGGCTTCGTCTTCCACGGCTGGAATCTCACCATTGGCTTAGGGGATGGGAAAGACATCCCTTCGGCAAGCTGCCATATGCAAATTTCAATCACCGACATACCTCCAGGGTACAACCTTGTTGTCGGAGATGCTCAAGTCTCAGGAAATGCCGGAATGGACCCAGGTGTTCAAGCTACTATCGCCACTACAACAAGCTGGTCTGGCGCGAGCAGCGAAATGGTACGGAATGACCGACGAATTGTCTTGTTCATAATAAGTGCTTCCTGACTGACGGAGACGCCGCATAGAAAACTGACGAGAGCATGATATTCGGGAGCGCGGCCGGCGTCCAGTTCCTCAACATGTTTATGGTCAACCCCGTCTTTGACAACCAAGGCTCCACATGCGGGTTATCCTCGACTACCTTGTTCATCGATCTGAAGGTCACCATGTCGCAAGATGCTGAAGAGGGAGCCACCGGAAAGGGCGTTTGCAATGTTGAATTTGCTGGGGTTCTTGCCGGGCTTCAGCCCTGTAAATCGGTCGTGGAACCTGTTCCAGCACCAGACAAGCGTTGAAGAACTTAGATGTGTCATTTATCACTCCTGCCGCTGAACAACACTTGGGAAAAATTCCATTGTCTATTAACTTTGATATCTACTTTCAAATTCTGCAATGGTGCTTCAAGGAGTTTAATCAAAGTCAAGCTAAGAAAACCTCCTAAAATGAGCCGCGAAAGTTAAATCTTACATGTGATCTGGGTAAGAACCACTGATTTCAGGCTCTCTCGCGCACCAAGGTCAGCATACAGCGCGGATAAGCCTGCCATATGATTGGATTTGGAAGTCCCGGGGCTTCGAATTGGCTTTTGCCGCATGTACTGTATATAGATGACCGCACTTTGGGCGGGCAAGCTAAGGTGCGCCTCTTTAGCCGGTGGTGGATCGCTATCTGCACCTACGGAACGTCCGATAAAAGTAAACTCATCCCGGGGAATTTCCAAAGAATCTGCTTGTGTTGGGATTTTCGGCCACACCGAAACAAAAAAGAATTGCCCCACCTGCCCCAAAATGCGTACTGCAACTGCGGTACTCGGGTTCGCGATCGCCGTCGCCAGCGTAAATGTTGGCTCGCGGCGGTCAACACCCATGGGCGTTCGGCCCCGTCAACTCCTGGAGCAGGAGAATCCCGGAGATAGCTGCGTGGTCAGGTCGTTGATGTTTCTCCAGTGGTTGATTTGGTTCCCGGCCTATACCTTCAACACAACATCCCAGGGTACCTTCGGAGACTTTGGTATTGGAGCAACGGACACCGTCAGTGGCGAGAACTTCGAATGCTATGTCAAGGATATTGAATTCAGCCCGGCGGAAGGGGAAGGGTGGCATGACTGCAATATTCCGAGCACGCAGTTCCGGTTCACAATAGAGCCGCTTGCGGTTGAGATAAGAAAAAACTGGACATGCGACGATGCTCCAGGGTAAGTGCACATTTCACCTCCTCATACTCTTTAGTTATTATTTTCATCCATTTGCATCGTCTATTTCACTGCCCAACTCTCTAAGATACCTCCATGCTAATCTGTTACTAGGCTCGCCTTCTCAGCACAAGGCGATGTGAAGCTTGGCAACCCAGACGGATGCCAAGACTTTAAAGACGGCGAGAATGGTTCTGTAACCCAGTGCCTCATGGTCAACACGCAAATCTACCCAAACATTTCCTCTCCTATACACCTTGAGCCTTTCTTGGAGTGGCAGCCCTGGCTCGTCTTCCTGTTCCCACCCGACTGTATGGGACGCGCCGAGACACCGCTCTGGACGATTGAGGATTTCCATTACGTCCACGAGGCAGACACGCAGTCGCTATCACTAAATATTGTCAACTTCCAAAACGGGGGTGAGATTTCTTGCACCATACCGTTGAATGAGACGAAAACACGGGCCGCGAGCCACAACGAAACGTGGTATGATTGCGATATCAACAATGACGTTGTTAGCAAGCAGAAGATTTTCCGAACCCAAGTAATGTACGACAAGGACTATGGCGTCCTGGGTCTCCAGCAGGACTACCAATGTCCATTTCAAAAGTCGGAGAGTGGCGTTGAAGCCGAGTAAGTTGGCCCTGCACCATGACACTTTGGATATACTTGGACATTGTACTCACAATCGACACAGGAAAAATTTCACAGGGTTGGCTTACCTGGTGCAAAAGCCCAACTGCACCAAAGATATTCCCTATTACGGTGGTTTGACCGGTGATGATGCCGACTACAGCTGCAGCCTGGCAGTCTTCAACATGTCCGGATACGCCGAGCAAGACTTCCCGCCTATCATCCCACACACAAAATACACCCGCACTTGTACAGGCAACTCACTCGTGACTAAGTCCATGACACTGACAACCTTTATCACAAATGACGACGGCTCTGTGACCATTCGACTTCTTAACCCCAGTCCAAACGATGAATACGGTTTCCAACTCGATGCGGTCAAGAGGGACGGAAAGTGGCATACTTGCGAGTCCTCCAAGGGGCTGCCATGGCAACTTGAATCCTGTGAGTATTTACTGGAAGCAGGCGGATCAGATGTTGGTTTCAAATTAGAATGGTTTTGCGACGATCTAGATCCATATCATGCGTAAGTTCTCCCGGCCCTTTCTATCTGCAATCTCTCCGAACGGGTCTGACGGTGATAGTTATCTTTTTACTGCCACGGTGGAAGGAAATCTTGTCGGCGATAAGGAGGCTGCGGAGCTGAAAATTATGGACTTGTCATGGGAACAGACAAACAGCCCGATGCAGCGAGGGCCGCCTTTGCCATGGGTATAAGAAATTGAGGTGGCGCCAAGAATGCCACTTGAATGATGAACATCGTTGTGCCAACTATGAGGCTCAAAATAATGGTTTCATGGAGAACTCGTAATGCATCATTTCCAAGTCTATGTACACAGGCGGTTTGCCATTCCCGAAATGCCGAGATCGCGAAACAACATCAACCAAAATTTAACATTGACACCACTTAAACTTCAACAGGACTTCCCCACAAAATATAACACGTGTTCTCCCCAGGGTGGAAAATTAGGCTATATGAACTGCCGCATAGCAGAATGTTCTGGATAGGGTAACGACCCTGTCGGACAGGCTTAGCCGAACCCGTTCGGGTATTAAAGGACTGCGGTAAATTCAATTGCCTCACCTCCAAAAAATTGTGACTTCGTGGCAAATTCTACTTGGAGATTTAAACATCTGACGAGACCATCACGTCGCGACTCATATTGCGGCTTAGGAGGTTTGCTTATCACGCGTGACACCCTGAAAGGAAATATAAGCCTCGACTCATCGTCATCAAACCACGGCCTTGGCCGCCATTAGTGCAAACTGAAGCCATTCTCAATATGAGGTCCAACGCGCCGTTTCTTGCCCTGCTGCAGGCGGTGGCAGTCCAGGCAGGCTACAACTGGGACATCATCCACCACGGTGTCGTGCCTTCCTTCCGCTGGCAGCGTCCCTTCACCGACAACGGCGAGCCCCTCATCGGCTTCGACGCCGTCTGCCAGGAGTTCGGCACCTTCAAGGGCACCCAGTACAAGCACTCGGACCTGCCCGGCCCGCCGCCGCTGGGCCTATCCCCGTACGCCGACGCGCTGGACGCGCTCTTCACGAGCCGCATGTACCCGGGAGGCTGGGACGGCGTCGACCTCCGCGGCGAGAACCGCGACGTGGTCGTCTTCGACTACAAGGACGTGCCCGAGGCGGCGCGCAAGTGGATCGAGGACCAGCTCGCCGACGAGAAGATGAAGCTGAAGCGCTTTTTTGGCATCTACGAGAAGCTCAAGGACGGGGAGAAGGTGAATGTCGACAAGGACTTGAGTCAGGTTCCGTTGGAGAATAAGGTTTTCATCGCGGCGCCGGGGGAGCTTTACGAGTTCTTGCCGCTGTGGATTGCGGCGGGAAGTAAATGCGAGGGTGAGTTTCATCCTTTATCATTCTTGCCGGGTTTGAATTGAACATGAGACGGTGTGAATGCTTTGCTTACAAGATGTTGTGCAGATAAATTTATGGACTTGTCAATCTACGCGTTCCAAGCCAAGGACAAGTCGACGGCAGCGTGGGTTATACAACATGGTGAGCCAGATCGAGAGAATGAGAAGAGGGACTTTACCTTCAAGATTGAAGGGCAATTCTTGCATGAGCATGAGGAGAACAAGCACGTTAGACAGTTCTGGGAACGAGTGCACAGGTCAGCTGCACGAGAAGAGCGGAAGAGAACCAGGGAAGAGAGGGGGAAGAACAAGGGAGCCCCAACGGCGAAGGACGAGCTATAGAGGCTCTTTCTAGCAATGGATTCATTATATCATTATTATCATCATGTTGTATCGTGGTTTACCACCTTCTGGTGCACAAAGAAGATGAACGACATCTCATCTCTATTCTCAATCCACAATCTCAATCGTCAAATATCGAAACCCGGGAAAGCGGAATTCGTCATATATTATATACGTCGTAGAGAGGTTTAAAATTTGCCATGAAATTTCGCTGAATGCGTGGAATGACCTACATTGCTTCTACACAGCGAGCTAGCATTCACTCCAACTCAAGTCCTGTGTGTCAAATTTCTTTTCGCGTTTATCAAGTCGATTCTCCAATATGATCTCTATCCTTCTAGCAATGATGAATTCCTACTTTAGACAATCTAATTTGATATAACGCTGGAAGACTACGGCTATTTCGATATTATGCGAGTCACGACACGTTCAGGAGGGTCCGACATCCCAAAAAGTGGTTGTTCGTTCGCTAATACGGACAGAGCCGAACGTTGTGGTTGCTAGGGGTTTTTTTTCGTGTTTTTCTCCATACACGAAGTTAAAATGATACGAGAAAAACATGATGAGTTTTCAGCTTGGCGTCTACGGCCTGGAGCTCATCAGGTCGCTTATGATAGCTAAAGACTCGCTAGCTTTGGAGAGGTCGTCACATTGGAGGGGTTTTGTAGTAGGTAGAAGATAGAAAGACTCATCTAAGTAATGGCATTATTGGGAAAGTTTAGGACTGGGAAAATATTAGTTACCAAGTGTACAACTAGAGATTTAAGGTTTAAGAAAAAGGCAACTACTATTTTGAACTTAGTAGCAGCGGGGAGCTCCCACCGTGAGACTCAAGGTTCAGCGAGTGTGGCGTTTTCTCGCCTTGTGGAGGGCAAAAAGGTTGAGTCAGTCCTTTGAAATTTGTGATCGTGATTCAAAAAACTCTTTTACGGATGGAGGTCAATTCTAGGTGATACCTCTAGGAAATTTGGTCTCGAGTTGGTTGCCATTTCCCTCCAAAGCCCCCCTCC
>Ga0247774_1000416_pt1 | contig 21169 bp, 17 predicted proteins | sample UWRJL001104B6_FD_179933 | JGI IMG/M metagenome (GOLD analysis project Ga0247774, IMG submission 179933) | Plant litter microbial communities from Arlington Agricultural Research Station in Wisconsin, United States - UWRJ-L001-104B-6 | ecosystem: Environmental > Terrestrial > Plant litter >... | reverse complement strand
ATGCGGATTACGGCCGCGAGTTGCCCGGAGCATGAGTGACTGAGTGGCGAAGCTGACGCGCGTGCCGCTGTCCGGGCTTTCGCCCGGCGAGCGCAAACTCGATGCGAAAACGGCCCACTACTTGTGCGACGTATTGCGTCTGCGCGCGGGCGAAAAATTCCTGGCCTTCGACCCGGACACGAAGCTCGAAGCAGAGGCGCGCATCGCCGAAAGTGATGACGGCGTCTACTGCGGAGTGGGAGCGTTGCGCGAAGCAGCGGGCGGTACCGATACCGGCATCGTGCTCGTGCAAGCGCTGGGCAAGGGCGACAAAACCGAACAAGTCATCCGCTCCGCCACCGCGCTCGCCGTGGCCGAGCTGCACTTGGTCGAGAGCGCGCGCAGCGTGGCTCGCGTCAACGAACGCAGTGATGGCAAGCGCGTGCGCTGGGAAGCGATCGCCCTCGACGCCGCGCGCCAGTGCGGTCGCGCGGACGTGCCCAAGATAGTCGGACCGCACACGCTCGAGCGCGAGCTCGACACCTGGCGCGAACAATCCGCGATCAAGCTGTGCTTGGTACCAGGAGCAGCGCACAGCTTGCGAGCGTTGACCGCTGGCTGGAGCGTGGGCTCACCGATCGCGGTCCTGATCGGCCCCGAGGGCGGCTTGGCAGCGGACGAGATCAGCCGTGCGGAGCAAGCAGGGTTCGTCCCGGTCCGCTTTGGCGAGCTAGTTTTGCGCACCGAGATCGCGGGCATTGCGGTGCTCGGTGCGCTGTTACTCGTTGGCCAAACTTAGAAGCGTCGCGTGTCCTGCGCGACACAGGCGCGGCTCACGAGACACGAGCACCGGATAGAAAACTCAGTATTTATAATGAGTTGAGAACCGGAACGCGGCTTGCGATAGCGCTCGACATCATGATCTTGATGGCACTGCTGCCGAGCTTGGTCGCTGGCTGGCTATTCGTTGGCACCCTGAGGTTGCGCGGCGCGAAAGCCCGCTGAACAGGTGTGCGCCGGACCGAACCCGCACTGCTCCCGATACAGCACGGCTGCCGCCAGACTCGCATGGCGGCAGGGATCGGCTCACCGACAGCCATGCAGTGCGGGGAACGATTTCGAGAGGGCCGCCAAGATCGCCAAGATTTCCAAGTTCGCCAAGAGCTCGGAGCGACCCATCAACCCGCGAGGCACCGAAGAGCTCGATCCATTTTTGGGGGTTAGCGATTGCCCTCGGTCCCGGGTATTTCAACGACGGGAACGGCTGGAAGTAGCGGTGAGCAGAAATTCCGGCTCCGGCGTGAACCAAGATTCAAACGCGACACGATGAGTGATCCGCTCTCTCTTCTCTCCCTTGGCGATCTTGGAAATCTTGGCGATCTTGGCGGTCTTCAGGGACCTGCCCCGCGGTGCACCTGAGCGGACTTGGGCTGCGAAGTAGTTGAACGCGAACTGAGCGGGAGCTGAGCCGGGGAGCGAGTTGCGATGCTGGATAGCGAGCGCCCACCTCTGTAGGCGAAGAACGCACCTGAGCACGTGTGCAGTTGGACGCGACCCCCATACAAAACCTCAAGGATTTTCTCAAGGTTTTGGCAGTCGCGATTGTTGACATGGGCCGGCCGGCCCCGTAGCTTCGCCAAGCCAGTGGGAGATAGTGGGAACAAGTGTTTCGCTAGCCCATGAAGTGTTGAGAAAAAGATGTTCCGCGGCCAGTTCACTCACTCAGTCGACGCGAAAGGGCGCATTAGCTTGCCGGCCCGTTTTCGCGAAGTACTGGTCGGGGACCACAATGCCGGGTTCGTCATCACTCCGGCGGTCTTCGACCCCTGCCTGCACGTCTGGCCCATGAAGACCTGGGAAGAGTTCGAGCGGGAGGTGGCGAAGCTGCCCAGCCTCGACCCGCACGCAGTGCGCTTTCGACGCATGTACGTGTCGGCGGCGGTCGAGTGTGAGCTCGACAAAGCGGGGCGCGTGCTGGTGCCGCCGCACTTGCGTGAGCGCGCCGAGCTCGACAAGAGCGACGCGCTCTGGGCGGGCATGGGCCGCAACTTGGAGCTCTGGTCGAAGGTCCGTTGGGACGCAGCACTAGAAATGGCGCCGAGCGAAATGGACAGCTTCAGGCTGGCCGTGGAGCAGTTCAAAGTATGACCATGGCCGCAATCGATTTCGAAGCAGAGCCAGTCTTCGCTCACGTCTCGGTGATGCCGGGCGAAGTCGTGGAAGCGTTGGAGCCGGCGCGCGGCGGCGTGTTCGTCGACGCCACCGCGGGCGGCGCGGGGCACTCGGCCGCGTTGCTCGCAGCTTCGCCCGAGCTGCGCTTGATCGCTTGCGATCGCGATCCACTCGCGGTGCGCACGGCGCAGGCGCGGCTCTCGCAATTCGGCGAACGCGCGCTGTGCGTGCACGCTTCGTTCGATCAAATCCCCGAGCGCTTGGCGGCCCTGGGCATCCCGCAAATCGACGGCATTTTGGCGGATTTGGGGCTGAGCTCGCAGCAGCTCGCAGACGCCGAGCGGGGCATGAGCTTTCGCTCCAGTGGTCCGCTCGACATGCGCATGGATCCGACTCGCGGTGAGACCGCGCTCGAGTTGATCGAGCGACTCAGCCAAGACGAGCTCGCGAACGTGATTTACGAGCTCGGTGAAGAGCGTCGTTCGCGCCGAGTGGCCCGTTGCATCAAGCAAGCGTTCGAAGCCGGCGAGCTCAAGGATACGTTGGAGCTGCGCCGCGCCGTGGTGCGCGCGGTGGGCCCCCGCCGCCTGGGTGGGGTCGATCCGGCGACGCGCACATTTCAAGCGCTGCGCATCGCCGTGAACGGTGAGCTCGATCAGCTGATTAGCCTGCTCGGCGTAGCCAAGCAGCTGCTCGCCCCGGGTGGCATCGCCGCCATCATCAGCTTTCACTCGTTGGAGGATCGCTTGGTCAAGCGCGCCTTCCTCGACCGCTCTTGCTGGCAGCGCTTGAACAAGAAGCCCGTCTTGGCCAGCGAAACCGAGCTTGCCGAAAACCCGCGCGCGCGCAGCGCGAAGCTGCGCGCTGCAGTGCGCGTCGATGCCGAAGCCCCGAGCGATCCGAGCTGGGGCGAGGAGGCTTGATGCGCAGCGAACGGGTGTTTCTGATTTTGTGGACTCTGGCCGTGCTGGCGGCCACGAGCGCCTTCATTTTGCACCTCGGGCTGCGCGTAAAATCGGTCGAGCTCGGCTACGAGCTCGGGCGGGCGCACGCGCGCGTGGAGCGCTTGCGCGAGGTGAAGCACGTGCTCGAGCTGGAGCTCGCCTCGCACAAGACGCCGGAGCGCGTCGACTTCGTGGCGCGCACCCTGCTCGGTATGAGCGAGCCCACTCCGGATCGCATCCTAGCCGCCGGTCGCAAGCCGGAGGATGAAGCGGCCAAGCCGAAGATCCTGGAGGAGCCGTGAACGCGCGCACCACGAAGACGCCTGCGCCGTTGGCTGCGCCGCCGAACGAGGAGAAGCGCCGGCGTTGGGTACGGCTGCGCATGGGCATGCTGTGTGGCCTGCTCGCGCTCGGCCTCGGCCTGGTGGTTTCATCGGGCTTCGATTTGATGATCGGTGACGGCGCGGCTTGGCGTGAGCTTGCGGAAAGCCAGCGTCAGCGCCGCCTGCACGTCGCGCCCAAGCGCGGCGGCGTGTACGATCGCAACGGCAGCGCGCTGGCAGTCAGCGTGGAAGTACCCAGCGTGAGCCTGGATGCGGTCGAGCTCTTGCGCGGCGTGCCTTCGCAGCAGGTTCCGGTCGTGGCGCGCGACGCGGCCAATCGCATCGCCGCGGTGCTGGGCATCGACGCCGCCCAGGTGGAGCGACGGATCTTGGCCAAGCGCCGCTTTGCCTGGCTGAAGCGGCAAATTTCGGCAGAAGAAGCCGACAAAATTCGGGCGCTGTCCGAAAGCGCCGCGGACGAAAAGCGCATCCGCGGCCTGGTCGTGGAAGGCGAGGGCCGCCGCTACTACCCGCGCCGCGAGCTCGCGGGACCATTGCTCGGCTTCGTGGCTCCAGACGGCGAAGGCAAAGACGGCCTCGAGTACGCGCTGAACGACGATTTGAAAGGCAGCGCCGAGCAGCTCAGGGGTCTGCGCGATCGCTCGGGCCGGCTGTTGTTCTCGGACGGGACCGAGGACGACCGCGCCTTCGCCGGTCACAACATTTATCTCACCATCGACCAGGGCATTCAGTACGTCGCCGAGCACGAGCTGCAAGCCGCGGCGCGTACCTTCGAAGCCGCCGGCGGCTCGGTGGTGGTGGTGAACCCATACACGGGCGAGATCTTGGCGCTCGCCAGCTGGCCGTTCTTCAATCCCAACGACTACACCACGAGCCAACCCGAGCAACGCCGTGACCGCGCCATGAGCGACGTGTTCGAGCCGGGCTCGACGATGAAGATGTTCACGGTCGCGGCGGGTTTGGCCGATAGCGTGATCACACCGACGCAGAAGCTCTACTGCGAAAAGGGCGTGATGCAGATCGACAACGTGACGATCCGCGACACGCATCCCTCCGAGTGGCTCACGATTTCGCAAATTCTGGCGGTTTCTTCCAATATTTGCGCGGCCAAGATCGGGCTGGGCATGGGCGAAGCCAAGCTGTACGACGCGCTTCGTCGCTTCGGCTTCGGTCAGGAATCGGGTCTGCCGTTCCCGGGCGAGGCTCCGGGCACTTTGCGCCCGCGCTCGCGGCCCTGGGTGCAGGTGGAGACGGCCTCTGCCGCCTTCGGTCAGGGCATCGGCGTGACCAACATGCAAATGGCGATGGCCGCCGCGGCGCTGGCCAATGGCGGCGAGCTGATGGAGCCGCTGCTCGTGCGCAAGGTCACGACCTCCACCGGTGAGGTCGTGCGCGAGGTCGCGCCGCACGTGCGTCGCCGCGTGGTATCGAAAGACGTCGCGCGCGCAGTGGCCGAGATGTTGGTCGCGGTCACCGAAGGTGAAGGCACGGGCACCGAAGCCGCGATCGATGGCTACCGTGTGGCGGGCAAGACGGCCACGGCGCAGAAGAGCGACCCCAAGACCGGCCGCTACTCGATCGACAAATACATCGGCTCGTTCGTGGGCTTCGTGCCCGCCGAAAAGCCCGTGGTGGCGATCGCGGTCACGCTCGACGAGCCCATGCTGGAGCACGCGGGCGGCGTGGTGGCCGCGCCGATCTTCCGGCGTGTCGCGCAAATGAGCCTGAAATTAGCGGGTTTGACCCCGCGCACCACGGACAAGACCGACGTCGCGGTGCTCGCGCGCACGCCCGATCCGGCCAACATCGCCTACGAGGCCCTGCGCGAGGCGCAAGGCAAGAAGCCGCCGGTGCAAGAAGTCCTGCCCACCGGGGCAGTGCCGGCCGGCAAGGTGCGCATCCCGAACTTGACCGGCGTACCGGCGCGCCAAGCCTTCAAGCAAATGATTTTGCTCGGTCTGACCCCGCGGCTCAAGGGCAGCGGTCTGATCGTCAACCAGCAGCCACCCCCTGGCAGCGTGGTCGACAACGCCTCTGAAGTGCTGTTGGTGCTCGAACCCGCATCCTGATGGTCCCCCACACGCCCATCCCCGTTGCTCGCGCCGCCGGTTTGCCACTGGCCGGCCTGCTCGGCGTGCTCGCAAGCGAAGCGCCGCGTCTGATCGGCGATGGCAACGTGCGGCTCACGGGCGTGCGCCAGGATTCGCGTCGCGTGGAAGCAGGCGATCTATTCGTGGCCCGCAGCGGTGGCAAGCTGAGCGGCGCGCAGTTTGCCGAGGCGGCCGCGCAGCGCGGCGCCGTGGCGCTGATCGTGGAACGGGGTACGCCCGCGCCGACGGTCACGCTGCCGATGATCGAAGTCGCGAATGCGCGGCGCAGCTTGGCGCTGGCGGCGGAAGCCGTGTACGGCGATCCCAGCCAGAAATTGGCGCTGATTGGCATCACCGGCACCAACGGCAAAACCACGACTTCCTGGCTGGTCGAGCGCGCGTTGACTGGCGTCGGCGCAAAGCCCGCACGGCTCGGCACGGTGGGCTTCGCCTTCGACGGGCAAAGCGTGGACTCGGCCTTGACCACGCCCGAGGCGGACGACATCTCGCGCTACGCGGCAGGCGTGCTGGCGGCGGGCGGTACGCACTTCGTGATGGAGGTGTCGAGCATTGCGCTCGCGCTCGAGCGCGTGCGTGGCCTGCACTTCAAGGTCGCCGCGTTCAGCAACCTGACTCAAGATCATTTGGACTTTCACGGCTCGTTCGCCGAGTACGGCGAAAGCAAAGCGCGGCTGTTCAGCGAGCTATTGCCGGAAGCTTCCGTGCTCAACGTGGACGATCCGTTCGGCGCAGGGCTGGTCACGCGCGCTGCCGGTCAGGTCACGCGCGTCAGCAAGCGCCGCGGTGCCGACCTGTTCCCGAAGCAGGTCACGGTCGACGCCCAAGGCATCCGCGGCACGTTCCACACCCCCGCGGGTGACGTGCTGCTCGAGTCGCGCCTGGTCGGCGAGCACAACTTGGAAAACTTGCTGCTCGCGTTGGGGATTTTGCACGCTTCCGGTGTGGATCTCGCGCGGGCCGTGCACGCCTTGGGCGAGGCCCCGCAGGTTCCAGGCCGGCTCGAGCGCTGCGACGAAGCGGGCGACGATTTGTTGGTGCTGGTCGACTACGCGCACACGCCGGACGCGCTCGAGCGCGTGCTGGTCGCCACGCGCTCACTCACTGCGCGCCGCGTCGTGTGCGTGTTCGGCTGCGGCGGTGATCGCGACCCGCAGAAGCGTCCGCGCATGGGGGCTGCGGTGGGGCGCTTGGCCGACTACGCGTACCTCACCAACGACAATCCGCGCTCCGAGCAGCCGGCCGTGATCGCTCGCGCGGTCGAAATCGGACTGCGTGAGATGGACGGCAAGTACGAAGTCGAGCTCGACCGTGCGCGCGCCATCGAACGCGCCATCAGCCAAGCTGGGCCAGGGGACGTGGTGCTGATCGCAGGCAAGGGCCACGAGCCGTATCAACTGATCGGTGATCAATCGCTGCCCTTCGACGACCGCAGCGAGGCGCGTCGCGCGCTCGCCGCGCGACGCAACCGCGGGGGCACATGGCCAGCCTGATCCCGCAAAATAGCGCTGCATTTTCGCTGTCGCAGGTGGCGACGCTGTGCGCCGGCAGGCTGCTCGGCGCGGATGCCGAGTGCGTCGGGGTCACGACGGACACGCGCGCCGACCTGCGTGGGCAACTGTTCGTGGCGCTACGCGGCGAGCGCTTCGACGGTCACGACTTCGCCCTGCAGGCGCTGGAACAAGGCGCGGCCGGCGTGTTAGTCGAGCGCGAGTTGCCCGGTCTTCGCAGCGCCGTGTGCGTGAGCTCCACGCTGAGCGCGCTCGGCGCCTTGGCCGCCGCCCATCGGCAACGCTGGGCCAAGCGCATCGTGGGCGTGGCGGGCTCGGCGGGCAAGACCACGACGCGCAGCGCGATCACGGCCGTGCTCAGCGCGCTCTACCCGAGCGAGGTGCACTTCGCGGCGGGCAACCTGAACAATTTGATCGGCGTGCCCATGGTGCTGCTCGGTTTGAAGCCGGAGCACAGTCTGGGCGTGGTCGAAATTGGCACCAATGCGCCCGGCGAGGTGCGCGCCCTGTCGACGATGGCCAGGCCGGATCTAGCGGTTTTGACGCTGATCGGCATCGAGCACAGCGAAGGTCTCGGCGATCTGGACGGCATCGAGCGCGAGGAGGGCGAGATCTGGAGCGGGCTCGGTCCCGAAGGCTTGGCGATCGCGAATGCGGACGACGCGCGCGTGCAGCGCACGCTAGAAGCCATCAAGCCCACCCGCACCCTGAGCTACGGCTACGCCGAGGGCGCGAACTATCGCCTGCGCTCGCGCACGCCGAGCGCGCTCGGCGCTTCGCGGCTCGAGATCGAGCGCCGCACGTCGTTTGTCCAAGACGAGATTGTGCTCGAGACGTCACTGCTCGGGGATGCCGGTGCTTACGCGACGCTCGCGGCGCTGGCCGTCGGCGAATGGTTGAGTCAGGCGGCGCTCGCCCCCGAATTGCTTTCGCGTGCGCTCTCGGCGGCGGGCGAACCGGGCCGCTTGACCCCGGTCGAGCTCCAGGACGGCACGGTCGTGCTCGACGACACTTACAACTCGAACCCCGCGAGCGTGCAGAGCTCGCTCGCTACGGCGCGCGAAATCGCGCGCTCGCGCTCGGCGCGGCTGGTGCTCGTGATCGGCGAAATGCGTGAATTGGGAGCGCTGGCCGCCGAACAACATGACGAGGTCGGGGGCTGGCTGGCCGAGAGTGGCGGCGCCTTGCTGGTGGCCATCATGGGCGAGGCCGAGCGCTTCGTGGCACCCGCACGGCGCGCGGGAATCGACGCGCATTTCGCCGAAAATTCCGAGCAAGCCTTGGGCATTCTGCTGTCACGCCTGCAGCCGAAAGATGTCGTGTTGGTCAAAGCCTCGCGCGGCGTGCGCGCCGAACGCTTGGTGCGCGGCCTCTGCGATGCCAAAGGGCATGCGGCATGATTTACGAGTTCTTCTATCCTTTTAGCCACAAGTACGATTGGGCCAGCGCGCTCAACGTGCTCCGCTACACGCCCTTCCGCGCCATCATGGCCACGATCACGGCCATGCTGATGTCGTTCTTCGTGGCGCCCTGGTTCATCCAGAAGCTGCGCGGCAAGCAGATCAGCCAGATCATCCGCGAAGAGGGGCCGGCCTCGCACTACGCCAAGCGTGGCACGCCGACCATGGGCGGCGCGCTGATCTTGCTCTCGGTGCTGGTACCGACCGTGCTTTGGGCGGACGTGCGCAACATCTTCGTCGTGGCGACGACCGCGGTCACCGCCGGCTACGGCGCGGTCGGCTTCCTCGACGATCGCTTGAAGATCGAGGGCAGCAACACCCGCGGCTTACCCGGACGCTACAAGCTGATGGCGCAGATCGTGATCGGCGGCTTCGCGCTCTCGTACGTGTTCTTGAACACGCCCGAGCTGCCCGCGGGCTGGCTCGCTCTGCGCACGCGTCTCGCGATTCCGTTCCTCGCCTTCCACAAGTACCCCATCTCGCTACCGCTGCCGGTTTACCTGTTTTTCGCGCTGTTCGTGGTGGTGGCCATGAGCAACGCGGTCAATTTGACCGACGGTCTCGACGGCCTCGCCATCGGTCCGGTGATGATCAACGCCGGCGCCTACATGGTCTGGGCGTACGTGGCCGGTGCCGTGCTGTTCGGTCGTCCGATCGCTCAATACTTGGACATCGCTGGCATTCCAGAGATGTCGGAATTGGCGGTGTACGCAGCCGCGATGATCGGGGCAGGGGTCGGGTTCCTTTGGTACAATACCTACCCAGCCCAAGTATTCATGGGCGATGTCGGCTCGCTCGCGCTCGGTGGCGGCTTGGGCATGCTCGCGGTCTTGACCAAGACCGAGCTCCTGAGCTTGGTGCTGGGCGGCGTGTTCGTGATCGAGGCGGCCAGCGTGGTCACGCAGGTTACCTCATACAAGCTCTTCGGTAAGCGCGTGTTCTTGATGGCGCCCATCCACCACCACTTCGAAAAGAAGGGCTGGCCGGAGCCGCGCATCATCGTGCGCTTTTGGATCATCTCGGTCTTGCTGGCGCTGGTTGCGCTCTCTTCACTGAAGCTACGCTGATGGAATTAGCCGGAAAACGTGTGGTCGTGGTCGGCCTGGGCAAGAGCGGCGTCGCTGCGGCGAAGCTGTGCCTCGGGCGTGGCGCACACGTGGTCGGCACCGATAGCGCACCCGCAGAGAAGATCTCGGAAGAGGCCCGCGCCCTGGGCATCGAGCTCGTCCTGGGCGGTCACGAAGGCGCCAAATTCGAAACTGCGCAGCTGATCGTCGTCTCGCCCGGCGTGCCTCGGCTTGCGGAGCTCACTCGCGCCGAGCTCGCGGGCGTGGAAGTGATTGGCGAGCTGGAGCTCGCCTCGCGCTTCATCGAGGCCCCGATCGTCGCCATCGGCGGCACCAACGGCAAGAGCACGACCACGACCCTGGTCGGTGACATGTTCAGCGCGGCTGGGCTCAAGGCGTTCGTGGGCGGCAACTTGGGCATCCCCAGCGCCGAAGCCGTGAACGAAAGCTACGACGTGGTGGTGTTCGAAGTTTCGAGCTTCCAGCTCGAGCGCGTGCCGAGCTTCAAGCCGCGCGTCAGCGTGTTGCTCAACATCAGTGAAGATCACCTCGATCGCTACCCCAGCTTTTTGGCCTACGCCGAAGCCAAGGGCAACGCGTTTGCGGCGCAAAATCCCGATGATTTCGCGATCGTGCCCGAAGGTGACGCGGATTGTCGCCAGCAAGCCAAGCGCGGCAAGGGCAAATTGCTCAGCTTCGGCAGCTACGGGGACTACGTGGTGTCCGGCCGCAGTGTGACCGAGACGCGCTCCGGCGAAGTGTTCGACTTGGAGAGCAGCGCCCTGCACGGGCGTCACAATTTGGAAAACGCCGCGGCCGCGATTGCCGCCGTGCGCGCGCTCGATCTGAGCGCGAATGCGGTGCGCAAAGCCCTCAGCGCGTTTCGCCCTTTGCCGCACCGAATGGCGCGCGTGGCGAGCTTTGGCGGGGTGACCTTCTATGACGATTCCAAAGGCACCAACGTGGGTGCCTCGGTCACGGCCTTGCGCGGCTTGTCGGAAGAGCGCGGCGTGCTGATCGCTGGCGGCCGCGACAAGCAAGGCACATACGAGCCGCTCGTCAGCGCCCTGGAAGCCAAGGGCCGTGCCGTAGTCGTGATCGGCGAAGCCGCCGAGCTGATCGCCACGGCGGTCGGCTCGCGCGTGCCGCTGATCCGCGCGGAATCGATGGCTGACGCCGTAGACAAGGCGTTTTCAGCGGCTCAGCCGGGCGATGCGGTGCTGCTCAGCCCGGCTTGCTCGAGCTTCGACATGTTCAAGAGCTACGCCGACCGCGGCGATCGCTTCGTGTCCGCAGTGCAGCGCCTGGCCCAGAACCACGCGCTGGAGGGGGCCAGTTCATGATTGCACTCAAGAATCTGCTCACGCGCGCTCCCGATCGCGGGCCGGTCGACGTCGTACTGGCCGCCTTGGCGGTGGCGTTGCTCGGCTTCGGCGTGGTCATGGTGTACAGCGCCAGCGTGATCGAAGCCACGGTCGTGTTCCGTGACTCGCAGTACTTCTTGAAGCGTCAGGGCTTCTACGCGCTCGGCGCGCTGCTGCTGATCTTCGGCATCTCGCGGATCGACTATCGCAAGCTGCGCCCGTTCACCTATCCGATCATCGGCGTGGTCACGGTGATGATGATCTTGAGCGTCATCGGCTTTGGTCACAGCGGCGGCGGGGCTGCCCGTTGGCTCTCGGTCGGCCCGGTGCACATTCAGCCTTCGGAGACGGCCAAGCTCGGCCTCGTGCTGTGGCTCGCGTATTCGCTGGAAAAGAAGCGCGAACGCGTGAAATCGTTCTCTATCGGCATGCTGCCCCATTTGCTGATGTCCGGCTTCTTGATGGTGTTGTGCCTCAAGCAACCGGACTTCGGCGGCGCCTCCGTGCTCTTGCTGCTGACCTTCACGCTGCTATTCGTGGCGGGCGCGCGGCTCGGTTACCTGCTCGGCTTGGCCATGCTCGGCTCGGTGTTTGCGATTTGGGCCGTACGCTTCACGTCCTACCGTTGGGAGCGCATGGTGGCCTGGTTCAACATGAGCGAGCATCGCCAAGATCTCGCCTACCAGCCGTTCCAATCCGTGATGAGCTTCGGCTCCGGAAAGTTGTTCGGTATGGGCTTAGGTAAGGGTTTGCAGGTCTTGTACTTGCCCGAGGCGCACACCGACTTCATCTCCGCCATCATCGGCGAAGAGCTCGGCTTCATCGGCATCCTCGCCTTGTGCACGGTATACCTCGTGATCGTGGCGCGCGGCGTGCGCACCGCGCTTTCAGCCGAGGACGAGTACGGCGCGTACATCGCGTTCGGAATTTCGGTGCTGTTCGGTCTGCAAGCGCTGATCAACTTGGCAGTCGCGATGTCGGTCTTGCCGACCAAAGGGCTGACCTTGCCCTTTGTCAGCTACGGCGGCTCGTCGCTCTTGGTGTGCGCGGCGGCGATGGGCATTTTGCTCAGTATTTCCCGAAAATCGGGCTCTGGAAACGCGCGTGTCGCGTTCATGGCTGACGGCTCGGGGCCGAATCCGGAAGCCAGCGCCATGCTCGTGACCGAAGCGAGCTTCGCGCCGGATTTGCCGGTGCGCGGGCGCACGCCCGAGAAGCGCAAGACCCGCATGCCGGTCGTGCCCAAGGAGGCCCTGTGACGGCCTTCGGCAATCGTCGCCCGTCCAACCCGGGCAGCCATCGCGGCACGGAAATAGTACTGTGTACGCACAGTATTATTTCAGCCGCGGGCGGCGTCCTACGCGGCGCGCAAACAATACTGTGTGTACACAGTATTGTTTCATCAGCGAGGGGCGTCCCCTGATGGCCACGTTGCTCTTCGCCGGTGGCGGCACGGGTGGCCACGTCTACCCGATGATCGCCGTGGCCGATGCGGTACGCGAAATTGCTCCTGAGCTGCGGTTGGTATTCGTCGGTACGGAGCGGGGCATGGAAACGCGCGTGGTGCCGGAACGCGGCTATGAGCTCGAGCTGATGCGCGTGCTGCCGATCCGCGGTGGCGGCGTGCTGGGCGCTGCGCGCGGCATCGCGCGTGCCGCTGGCTCGGTGCCCGAAGCGCGCGCGCTGCTCAAGCGGCTCGCGCCGAGCGCAGTGTTCTCGATCGGTGGCTACGCGGCGGGCCCGGTCTCGCTGGGCGCGCGCTCACTCGGCATTCCGGTCGCGCTGATGGAGCCGAACAGCGTGATCGGCCTGGCCAATCGACTGATCGCGCCGCTGGTGCAGCGCGCGTACACGGCTTTCCCGGAGAGCGAAAAGCACTTCAAACAGAGCCTCGTGCTGCGCGCGGGTGTGCCGATCCGGCAGGGGTTTTCCCCGGTTCCGTTCATGCCGCAGCTCCATGCACCGCGGGTGCTCGTGCTCGGCGGCAGCCAAGGCGCGAAATCCCTGAACGAAGCCGTGCCGCGCGCGCTTTCACAGCTGGCCGCCAACATTCGCGTCGTGCACCAGTGCGGCGCCGCGCACGAAGCCGACGCGCGCCGCCTGTATGCGGGTCTCGGCCTTCAAGATCGCGTCCAAGTCGTGCCCTTCATCGCCGATATGCCGCAAGCGCTGGCGGACGCGGATCTGGTGATCGCGCGCTCGGGCGCCAGCGCGGTCAGCGAAATCTGCGCCATCGGTCGACCGAGCCTGCTCGTGCCCTATCCGTTCGCCTCCGGCGATCATCAGCGCGTGAACGCCGAATCCTTGGTCCGCGCGGGCGCCGCGCTCTGCCTGTCGTCCACAGAGGCCACTGCCGATCGCATTTCCCGCGAAATCACCGCGCTGTTCGACAATTCGCAGCGCCTACACACCATGGCCGCTCGCGCCACCGCGCTCGGTCGCCCAGAGGCAGCCGAAGCGATTGCCCGTGATCTTTTGGGGTTAGCGGGCCTAGCGAACAGTGAGCGTCGCGTAGCTCCGAGCCCAGCTCAGGTCGGGTCCCCCGCGCCCCAATCTCTCTCCCTTTCGTTTTGGGGGGCTGTCTAAATGTTTCGCGGTCGCGTACGCCACGTGCACTTCATCGGGGTCGGCGGGATCGGCATGAGTGGGCTGGCCGAAATCCTGCGCACGCTGGAGTTCGACGTGTCCGGCTCCGATCTGCGCGCGGGAGAGAACACCAAGAACCTGGAGCGCTTGGGCGTGCGGGTCGACATCGGTCATCGCGCCGAGAACGTCCATGGCGCCGACGTGGTCGTGTACTCGAGCGCGATCGACTACGAAAATCCGGAGGTGCGCGAGGCGCGCCTGCACGGGATCCCGGTGATTCCTCGGGCGGAAATGCTGGCTGAGCTGATGCGCGTGAAATACGGCATCGCCATCGCCGGCTCGCATGGCAAAACCACGACCACTTCGCTGGTGGCCACGGTGCTCCGCGCAGCCGGCTTCGACCCCACCGTGGTCGTCGGCGGACGCATGGCCGCGCTCGGCAGCAATGCGCGCCTGGGCGAAGGCAACATGCTGGTCGCCGAGGCCGACGAAAGCGACGGTTCGTTCCTGCGCCTGACGCCCACGATCGCGGTCGTCACCAATATCGACCCCGAGCATCTCGATTTCTACAAGACGCACGACATCCTCAAGGACGCCTTCGTGCAGTTCATCGAGAAAGTGCCGTTTTACGGCCTGGCCGTGCTGTGTTTGGACCACCCGCACGTGCAAGATCTGTTGCCGCGCATTCAGCGCCGGCACGTGACCTACGGGCTCAGCCCGCAGGCCACCTATCACGCGCGCGGGCTCAGCTATCGGGGACTTACCACCAGCTTCGTGGCCTTCAAGCGCGACAAATCGCTGGGCGAATTTTCGGTGCGCATGCCCGGCCAGCACAACGTGCTGAATACCTTGGCCGTGATCGCGGTGGCCGATGAGCTCGAAGTGCCACTGGACGTGGTGAAAGACGCCCTCAGCACCTTCCACGGCGTGGCCCGCCGCTTCACGGTGGTCGACGAAGTCGACGGCGTGGCGCTGGTCGACGACTACGGCCATCACCCGGCGGAAGTCGAAGCCACCCTCAACGCTGCGCGCCGGGCCTACGAGGGCCGGATCTTGGTCGCATTTCAGCCTCACCGCTACTCGCGCACCGAAAACCTCTTCGACGAGTTCACGCGCGCGTTCAACAACGCCGATCAGCTGTTTTTGACCGACATTTACGCGGCCGGCGAGAAGCCGATCCCAGGTGTCACCTCTCGGCACCTGGCGGATGCGATCGCCCAACACGGCCACCACAGCGTCAAATACGCTCCCGATCGCGCCACGATGTGCGCGGAGTTGGCCCGAGTGGCCAAACCCGGCGATGTGGTGATCGCGCTCGGCGCGGGCGACATCAACAAGATCCTGAGCGTCGTGGGCAACGGCCTGCGCGCCCGCCTTGCCGGCGCTGGAGTCAGCGGGAACCAACCATGAATCGCCGAGACCCGCAGCGCGAGCGCACCCACGGCGGCGGCATCGTCGCACCGGATGAAGGCTTCGCCTCCGGCGAGAGCCCCGCGCCCGGCGCCGTGCAAGCCAAGGCCGCCCGCGCGGCCAACGCCCGCGGTTCCGAGCCGGAAATGACGCCGGCTCGCACGGCCGTGACCCTGCTCTGGTCAGCGGCGAAGCTGGCTTCCGGCTTGGCCGTGGTGATCGGCGCCGCGCTGGCCGTGGCCTGGAGCGCGCACCACTACGCGCTGACCAGCCCGCGCTTTGCCATCCACACGGTCGACCTGGTCGGCGCCAAACGCAGCTCCCTCGAGCAAATCAAAACCGATTCCGGCGTCAGCGTGGGCCAGAACATCTTCGCCCTGGATACCGACGCCGCTGAACGAAAGTTGCTGGAAAATCCCTGGATTTCCGAGGTCAAAATGACCCGCCGGCTACCCAGCACGCTGCGCATCGAGCTCAGCGAACGCGAAGCCAGCGCGGTCGTCGGCCTGGGCGAGCACCTGTACCTCGTGACCCCCGAAGGGGTGCCGTTCAAGGAGATCTCGGCCGGCGATCCGTTCGACATGCCGCTGATCACCGGCGCCTCGCCGGAGAACCTGCAACGCGACCGCAAACGCGAAATCGAACGCATCCAGACCGGTCTGGAAGTCTTGCGCCAATTCGAGCGCCTGCCTCTGAGCCGCGTTTATCCCGCAGAAGAGGTGCATTTGGCCGACGCGGGCGACGTGACCCTGACCTGCGGCAAAGACGGCGTCACGCTCGAGCTCGGCACCGGTCCCTGGCGCAAGAAACTGCTGATGGCCGAGGAAGTGGTCGGCGAGCTGCGCAAAAAAGGCCGAACCCCGGGCATCGTGTTCCTCGACAACCAGGCGCACCCGGAGCGCGTCGTGGTGAGGATGCGATGAGCGTCGAACCCTCGTCCGCGCAACAATCGCCCACAAAAGTGGCGAAAGCACCCGCCAAAATTTGGCCCCATGGAAGCGAGCATGGCAGCGTCGGCCGAGTCTCGAACTGCTTGCCAGACTGCAAACGGAGCCGCTGAACGACCATGAAATCCTCCCTCACTTCCAGCGAGATCGTCGTCGGACTCGATCTTGGCACCACGAAAGTCTCGGCCGTGGTGGGCGAAGTCGATGCCGATGGCATCACCATCCTCGGCGTGGGCAACGTGCCCTGCCGCGGCCTGCGCAAGGGCGTCGTCAGCAACATCGAATGGACCGTGCGCTCGATCCGCGAAGCGATCGAAGCGGCTCAGACCATGGCCGGCGTCGAAATCAAGACTGTCTACGCCGGCGTCGCGGGCAGCCACATCAAGAGCCACGTCTCGGACGGCGTGTGCGCGATCAGCGGCCGTGAAGTCACGCGCCAGGACCTCGACCGCGTGCTGGAAGGTGCCCGCGCCATCCCGGTCGACGCCGACCGCATGATCCTGCACGCCCTGCCGCGCGAGTACGCGGTCGACAACCAAGACGGCATCCGCGATCCGATCGGCATGAGCGGCGTGCGCCTGCAGGTGCGTGTCAACTTGGTCACCGCGGCGACGTCCTGCGTGCAAAACGTGATTCGCTGCGTGGAGCGCTGCAATCTGAACGTCGCCGACGTGGTCTTGGAGCCCTTGGCCAGCTCGGACGCCGTGCTCTCCGAAGACGAAAAAGAGATTGGCGTGGCCGTGATCGACATCGGCGGCGGCACCACGGATCTCCTGCTGTATGTCGACGGTGGCATCGCCCACACCAGCGTTTTGCCTGCGGGCGGCAACAACATCACCAGCGACGTCGCGGCCGGGTTGCGTACGCCGATGGCCGAGGCCGAGCGTCTGAAGCGAAATTACGGCTGCGCGCTCGGCCGCATGATCTCCGACGACGAGGAAATCGAGGTTCCGGGCGTGGGCGGGCATGCCCCGCGCCGCGTCGCTCGCCGCTTGCTCAGCGACATCATCGAGCCCCGCGTGGAAGAGATCTTCAGCGAAGCGCGCCGTCGCATCGAAGAGACCGGTCTGCTCGAGCAACTTTGTTCCGGCTGCGTGCTCACCGGTGGCGCGGCATTGATGGAAGGCATGGTCGAATGCGCCGAGGAAATCCTGGGGATGCCGGTTCGGCTCGGGTTTCCGGTCGGTGTCAAAGGCATCGTGCAGCTCGTGCAAGGACCGCAGTACGCGACCGGCGTGGGCCTCGTCCGCTACGGCGCGACGCAACTCGCCGATGCCGCCCCGCGTGGCCTGCGCGCGAGCGACGAAGAACGCCGCGTGGAAGCGGCCGCGGTGGCCGATCCGACCGGCCAGAAAAATGGATTTTGGAATTGGTTCCGCGCGGCTTTCTGAGCCGCTCAGCTCCGACTCCGATTGCTTAAACTAAGTCACGAATACCCAGCAGCAGACACAGACACGACACACTGTTCTAGAGCGACGACACGAGTCCACGCCTCGCGAGAGGCAAGGGAAGGCAGACCCGGATTCATGACGACGCGCCACAGCTACCAATCCGGGAGATGGGACGATGAGTTTTTCCATTGAGTTCGCCGACGAAACGCGTACTTACAACGCGCGCATCAAAGTCATCGGTGTCGGCGGTTCGGGCGGCAACGCCATCAACACGATGATCCACTTCGGCCTCGAAGGCGTCGAGTTCATTACGGTGAACACGGACGCGCAGGCCCTCAATTCGAATTCAGCCGCCGAGAAGATCGCGATTGGTCAAAACGTGACCCGCGGACTCGGCGCCGGCGCGGATCCAGAGCGCGGTCGCAAGGCTGCTCTGGAAGACGTGCAACGCTTGAAAGACATCGTGCAGGGCGCCGACATGGTGTTCGTCACCGCCGGCATGGGCGGCGGCACTGGTACGGGTGCAGCTCCGGTGATCGCGCAGCTGGCTCGCGAGGCGGGCGCGCTCACGGTCGGCGTGGTGACCAAACCGTTCGGCTTCGAAGGTCGTCAGCGCTCGCGTCGCGCCGAGGCGGGTTTGGCGGCTCTCAGCGAGCACGTCGACACGCTGATCACCATCCCGAACGAGAAGCTGATGATGCTCGCGGACGACGACCTGACGTTCGTCGAAGCCTTCCGCAAGGCGGACGAAGTCTTGTTCCAGGCCGTGCGCGGGATCAGCGATCTGATCACGCTCGACGGCATCGTGAACGTCGACTTCGCGGACGTGCGCACCGTCATGGCCGGCATGGGCCGCGCTTTGATGGGCACCGGCTGCGCGAAAGGCGAGGGGCGTGCGCGCCTGGCGGCGGAGCAGGCCGTGCAATCGCCGCTGCTCGACAACATCTCGGTGCATGGCGCGACGGGCGTTTTGATCAACGTCGTCGGTGGGCCGGACATGAAAATGAAAGAGATCCAAGAGGCGGCTTCGCTCATTCAAGAGCAGGCGCACGAGGATGCGAACATCATCTTCGGTGCCAGCATCGACGAGAACATGGCTGACACCTTGAAGGTAACGGTCATCGCCACTGGCTTCCAGCACGCGGCCGAAGACATGCCGGTCGAAGTGGCGCGTCGCGCGACGGTGGTTCGGCCGGAGACGCGCGAGAGCGCGCTGCCGACTCCGCGGGCGACGCAGCAGCCGCGCAGCGAAGCCCCGGTTCCGGCGTATTCGACGCGCCGTCCGCAAGCGCCGTCGATTGCGACCACCGCGAGCGGCCGCGATCCGCAGATGTCGCTGCCGGTGCGCGAGCGCATCACTTTCCCGTCCAACATGGACACGGATTGGGATGTGCCGGCGTTCCAGCGTCGCGCTGGCGGCTGATTCGAAGATCTTGGTGTAGCGGCGCGTTCCTCCCACGCGTCGTTATGCTTCTGTCTGGGTATGTTGAAAACCCCAGGTCCCAGTGTGGGGCCTGGGGTTTTCTTTGAGCTAGGTGTTACGGGTCCAGCGGCGCCGCACTGCACTCAGCGCGTGCATCTTCCGACGAGCTGGAACGCGGCATCGTAGACCTCGAAGGTGGCCGTAAATCCTGCGTCCTCCAGCTCCTGAACGATCGGTAGGAGTGTCTCGAAAATCTCATCCAATGTGCCGTCGACCGCACCATTGAAGAGCCACGTGCCGGAGGTCTCGGTGGGGAGGCTTTCGAGCAAGCACGTCTCGGTCTCTATGATCAGGGTTTCGATGCCATCGAACGAGCTGCGCTTGATCCATACCTGCTCAGGGGTCAGCCCAAGATGCGAGCACAAGGCCGTAGCAACGGGCTGCAGTCCGACAGGTGAGTGTAGGACCCCGAAGACGTTGCAAACTGGGGAGAGCTGAGTCATCACGCGCCAACTGGTCGCCCACAGTACCACGGCTTCACTAGGCTCATGCGGGCTCCGATTTGGGCTTCACCGCTAGAGCTCGCGCACAGCTTCGCTAAAGGCAGGTGTCACTGGCGAGATCCGCGCCATCTGCGCAGATGTCCTCGGGGCCGTGGCCGATGTTGGCATCGTAAAAGCTCTGGAACGCGCTGCTGTCGAAGCAGTCGGCCGTAAGTGAATGCCCCCATGCCACAGCCGCCCAGCGGGATGGCAACGTCGGGTCGGGCGACAAGATGGTCTGATGTTCGACCTCCGGCGTGCAACGGGGGTCCATCGGCAGCGCATCCAAAAATGTCTGAGCGAGCGCAACCTCCTCCGTGCAACCCTGCGGGCAGTTGTAAAGCAATTCTACCGCGCCATGTTCCAGGTTGTGCACGAGGAAGCCGAGCGGCACGGGGAAAGCGTAGCTCTTGTACGCAGCCCACACCGGATAGTGATCGCCGTATACCGGTGGATTCATGGGATAAGTGATAATCGAGCAGACGGCGACGTGCTGCGCGCTCGGGTTGGAGTACGTCAGCAGCTGCTCTAAGCACGCGCCGCTTCCGCCCGTGCCTCCCGAGTCGCCCCCTGCGCCGGCATCGGCACCGGCCGCGCCTGCGGCGGATGCGTCACCAATACCGCGACCGGATCCGCCCGCCACGTCGCCATTCGCTGCGCCGCCATTCGCTGCGCCGCCATTCGCTGCGCCGCCATTCGCCGCGCCGCTCTCGGCTTTGGCACCCGCTGTGCCAGGTTGCACGTCCGCGTCACTGCTCGCGTTTCCACAGTGGGCGAGTGAAAGCGCCGCAGCCAGACAGAAGAGCGCGCGGAGCGCGTACGCAGATCGTCGTTTCTCGGTCATCGGGCGGTTCTATACCACGCAAGGCTCGGCGTTGGTCGGGTCGCACGGTTCGAATGTCATTCACGAATCTGATTCACAAAACAGCATCGTATTGGATATCGATGGTTGAACACTTAGATTCTTTCTCGAGATTTGGAGTCAGCTGGGCTATCGCGCCGTCCAATGGCGCTCTCGGGCGACTTGATCTCCGTAGTCTCGCGACTTGGAATGATTAAAGTGAGCCGCAGGCTTGGATTGGCACTCTGGTGCTGGAACAACGACTGTGGGGCGCAACCCTTCTGAGTGCGCATTGCGCCAAAAGCGCCTCAGTATCTTCAAATGTACTTTCGTGTGCCATGCGCTGCCGAGCACCTAACGCACGCTAAATCGCCTCAGTAGCAGCGCGAAGTCGCTCGCTCGAACGCGCGTTTCAAGCGCTGGCAGACTGGCGCCGAGCTTAGACTGTGATTTTTGTTACTCCATTTGATGCTTGACTCAATGATGGTCGGTGTGCGACGAAGTAACACCATGTGCGGGTCGATAGACCGTGAGCGATTCCTGAACAGGCAGATCGCAACACTTGCACCGCACATAACCGTGTCGTTTTTCCACAGTTCTAGGTGAACACACGCACGCTCGCGTCCGTGTGGCGTATTTGCTCACGCCCCTTGCTTGAGGCTTTCAGTCGGAGAGACACATGCTGAAGCGTCATCGGCACATTCTAGAGCACATGTTTCGCGCGATGGACGGAGCCGTCATCGTGGGATCCTGGCTGGCATCCTATGGAGTACGGTTTTGTGTCGCGCCAATTGCGCCGTCACTGGCCGTCACCAAAGGGTTTCCTGCATTCTCCAAGTATGCCGCATTGGCGCCTCTTCTAGCGGTGCTCTGGATGGGTGTCTGCACCTGGATGCGGGTCTACGAGTCGACGCGGTTGATGGGGCGTCTTCGAGAGATCCAGCTGCTCATGAAGGCGCATCTCGTCGCGCTGCTGGCTTTTATCGCGATCACCTATCTCTTCGAGGAGTACCGGTACTCGCGCCTAGTCGTCATTTACTTCGCCGTTTTGGCCGGGTTGGCGATGGCTTCGCTTCGGTT
>Ga0247774_1000415_pt1 | contig 21180 bp, 14 predicted proteins | sample UWRJL001104B6_FD_179933 | JGI IMG/M metagenome (GOLD analysis project Ga0247774, IMG submission 179933) | Plant litter microbial communities from Arlington Agricultural Research Station in Wisconsin, United States - UWRJ-L001-104B-6 | ecosystem: Environmental > Terrestrial > Plant litter >... | reverse complement strand
TAAAAATGATAAACGACTGGGAGATCAAAATGTCGTTGAAATGATAACGTTTTTTTTTTCGCATTGTTTCTTCTCCGCAGTAATTAAATTGTCATCATGGGGGCTTGCTGGATTGGTTTGGTTTTACCATAAATGTATCAAGTATTTGTTGGCGTTAATTACGAAGAGCGGTTGTAAGGATTAAGACAGTGCCTCAGAAGCCAAGAGAAAGTTTAAGGTAACTATATTCAAGACTGGGCTAGTGCAAATATGTTCTTTGTTATGTTAATCTCCTTCTTCGCCTTGTTTAGTATATATCTCCACCTGTTAGTTGCAACAGGGCAAAGTAAATTCACGCCGAGTTGCATGGCCATGCTTGCCAGTCTCGACAGCCCTGATGCTGGGGTTGCCTTGTGCTTGTTGCACCGTCAAGGCTCACCATACACTGCCCTTCAGTCTGACCTAAAGCTGAAACTACATCGATATTTCAAAGGCGAGGCTTTGATTCTGATCCACATTGCAGCCTAGATGAACAGAAACGGTATTATCGGAATATTTGCTCGCTTTTGACCCTAGCCTCGTCAACGCCCTAGGACGACGACCATGAGACACCAATTAAGTATGTCCTACATAGCAGCACGCCGTCTCTAGCTACGGCTAAGTATTTGATCATGAGTGGCGCCTATCGCTGTCCCGGAGACACATTGCAGACTAAATCGGTACGATGTTTGCTTGAGGAAATTTCCCTGACGACTTATGAGCGGCAGGGACCAAGTCCTTCTAGCGGCCCTGGATAGGCGTATCAGAGCGGACTCGGGGAACCAGGGAGGTTGAGCCCATGCCTTCGGTAGGTCCAGAAAAAGAAATCACTTGGCTTCCGCTTCATCAGTTTGAGACACCGCTCGGTCGTGGGGCTGCGATCGCTGATGGCTTTGACTGTACCAGCTACCCGCTCCCAGTAGAGAATCCGTGGAGGGCGGAGAACTTGTTCCTCTGGTATTTGGCAAGGTGATTCGAGGTACGAACCAGCCAAAGCTCAGAGTTCATATACTACCTCGGATGCGGAAAATTCTGGGGGTGGCACCCACCAGACCAGGCGAATCAATACAAATTCTCATCTCGTCGAGTAGCCCATCCGGGTGACCACGTGTGACAGAGCTATGCCGAGCTATTGGCGCCAGGAATTTTTACCAGACGGTACGGGATGCCCGCGACGCACCAATTCTGTAATATCACGAAGGCCCACACACCACGTCGGTAATAGTCCATAGAGCCGCGGGGCAGCATAGATCGTAGCGGCCACAGTCAGATCCGGGGGTGAGATCATGCAGGATCCGCAGGCTGCCAGCGTAAATTTCGGAGTATGCTATGACTACTTGATGCCCCTTGAGCTTTTTGAGAATAGCATGCGGCGGATCTAGAGTATTCCATCGATATGATCGAATAGTGTCCATGTGCCAATGAGCATTGTCATGCCGTGGGCAAGTATCGTCCCAAGGCATTTACAATAACAAAATTTGCAAGCATTTAGGAGACTGCTACGAGCCGAAGGAGAAGTTGCGCCGCCAAGGTAGTTCGCTCTGACAACATGGATAGCATTGCAAATCGATACACGGAACGAGGAGAATCTCAACTTATACTGGATAAGCGACGCACAAGAAACAAATGTGGGCATACTGAGTAAGGCTCGTATTGGAGAGTATCAACACATCGACAAAAGCGGCACTAGAATGGATAATACATAATGAAAAGCTACATACTGCGCGAGGCATCTGCCTGGTCTAATCGAATCTATATCCTTACTAATGAGAGGAATGTACAAATAGCTACCATCAAAATTCTCTCAATGGCAGAAGGCGCTAAGGGATCCGAAGAATGCACTGGCGCCGCCGAAGACTGCAAAGCCAGGGAGAACACCAATCACCCCCGAAATGCCGCCCAGCGCGCCGCTGAGGGCATCGCACCAACCACCGCCCTGCTCCGGCCGCTCAACCTGAACCTCCATGAAACCTTGCAAGCTCCCACCGACAAACCGGTTAAACCCGATGTAATTGGTCTGTCGGCACTCATACACGCTGCCTGATGTTGCCCCCGCGCCGCCCGGGTTGCCGTGGCTCCAATTGACATCCCCGCAGGTTTTTCCCTCGCCCGAAGCCGCCACCAAGGCCTCGACGAAAATGTTACGCATGTCCCACCCGTTGTACTGGCCATGCGCGTGAAGAATCAGCGGCAAGTCGGCCTCGTCGGTTTGCGACGCAAAGTGGCTCCAGACGGTGAAAGGGTTGGTTTCGCACGAGCCTTCGTGGCAGATGGCGTACAGGTTGTGAATCACGCCGTTGGGGCCCGCGGGTCCCTTGTGCCCGTAGCTGATGGACGTGTCGCTCATGGTGACGTGGGTTTCGATCTGGTTGCGCTTGTCGACGGCGGCATTTTCGACCTCGCGCTTGAAGTGCTCGCTGCCGGGCTCCATGCCCGGGACGAAACGGATGCGGGTGCCGAAGAGGGGATCATCGTACGTTTCGCAGTTGGTAGCTGCGGCGCAAGCGTCGAGGGTTGCGTTGGAAAGGAGGGTTTTTGGAGGAGGAAGATCTGCCAGCGTGTCGCCTCCCGAGGGAACGGGCAGCGTTGGGCTTGCGGCCACGAGGGCGGAGAAGAGGCCAAGAATATAAAAGCCGTGCATTGTTGCGGTCTTGGTAAGCTGGAGTTTGCGATACGGAAGATTGGATAGAGTACAAAAAAGATCTGCTTTGAGCGTGCTAGACTATGGTTCTGATGTTGTTGAATTGTCGTTAGGAGGAATTTGTCTCTTGGACTTCGAGGACATTTTCCATTTCCATGGGCCTGCCATTTTGCTCTCTTATATAGAAATTTAGTCCTAAAGGCTACAGTATCAATCGTGAACAACTAGACGTGTCTCTGTCGCCCCCGGCAGCTGAAGCTATCATTTGTCACTTATTGTCAGCGTGAATCGAGATATTCGCCATCTGGACTTTGAGAAAATGGCGGGACACTGCCCTAAACTTAGAGCATGGCAGTGCTGAAGTACTGCGGTGACGCCGTAGGCAAGTTATCTCTATGATTATTTCCACTCACCGCTTTACACCCTTCCAAATAATTAGAGCCTAGTAACAAGCTGTAGTGCTGAAAACCCGGGAATTCAGCTTGCTTAAGAACCACCCCGCCATTGGGAAGTTTGTTCCTGTGGCGCTTACGGAACCCCCCGCTTTCGGGACCTCCCTCTCCGGTCAGCAAGAGTGGAGCCCTGCGTAGGCAGAAACCAACGTTTAGTGCCGCGAGCGCCGACAGGCGCCTTGCATTTCATAGGCCGATGCGATCAAACAGGGGTATCAATAAGCTGCTGTACCCTGCTTACGTGCGCTGCTCCACACGGTCGCTCGGCCGAATGTCAGCCAGCATCCGCCGAAGGCGAACGGCATCCCCGACAAGCACTGGGTAATAGGTGTCACTGTTGAGGGGTAATATATAATTCGCCGTTGTGCATACACACAAAATAAGATTCAACTTAGTCGGGCCGCGCTCTCTCAGCCTCTTCTCCTTGGTTAATCGGCAATGAGCTTCAGCACTCGAAACCAACCTCAAAACTCCCTTCCAGCTTAGAGATCATGAGAGGTTGTCACTCCCTTGCGTCTGGATTTTGGGGTTCAGAATGCCGCGGTCGCAGAGTCTAAGCGGCGTGTTTCTCGCATGAGCTCATGGCGCAAACAACAGGTCAGCCGATATTTTTTTCGGTCTAGAAAAGAAATTGCACTTTCTACCGAGCGAAGCCGAAAAGATCGATCCATCTATCCCACGGTCGGCTCGTTAAAAGCCTGGCAGAGCACATCATTCCTCCATCTCACGTGACAACCCTACTTTTTCTCAAGAGATTATTTACTCACTAGTCGTGTTAGCTAAGCTATTGTACCACGTCGCTGAGCAACTTCATATATGCAATCTTTGATAGAGACTTGACAAAAGTTTCAATGCCCCTCAGATTCTGGAATCCAAAGTCGCGTTTTATGGCTACTGTTTCTGCGCCGAGTCTAAAGAAAAGACGGCCAACAGAGTAGTTAACAGAATCGGCAAGTTGAGAAGTGTTATTTAGAACCGGTACAAATACCTCCCACATAAGCGATTACTAGGACCATTTCAAGAAACCACGCACAGAATATTAATTATCTTCGCTTCAAGTAGCAAAATCGTACATCTTCAGGGTACGTAATGTAGAATATATGTAGGATGTCGTGGTGATTATAATAGGGAAACGTCCATGAAAGTTTCATGTCCTACAAGGACTTGCCGCGAACTCGGGCAGTCAGTAAAATGACAAACTGCTATCCTTCAATTTTGCATTTTTAAAGCGGCAAGCATTTTTCGTGATGTAGTTCAAGACATGCTCCCTGCCTAGACAAACTGCGCGTCCTCGTCCTCGTCATCAGGCCAATTGTTCGCCGCTTGATATGATCCATTATGGCCGTCACTACGGAGTCGCAAGTCTTCGGGTATCGCATCCATCTCTATCCTTTGCGCCTTTGCAGGTATTGCTTGCAGTTCCGGTGTTTCTTGGTGTTCAGTTGATGCATCAAGTTCACCTAGCTGCTGCTGTATCTTCGTTGGGCCTGGAAGAGACTCATTACTCCCCATCCGGCGCATGCTGTTGTCCTTGCTCCCGCTCGAAGCCGCTGAGGAGGCCGGATCGGTTAGCGGAGACAGAAGGTCATCGTTGTTCCGAGCAGCCGTCTGGCCTATGGCCCGCAGCAGATCTGCTTCCTCGTAGTCTCTTTTAAGGCCCAGAATGGCGAGTCTTAGCGACTTGGCGTCTTCGGTCCTTCGCTTAAGAAGTTGAGGATCGGTGTCGCGACCGTTGATCCGCGGCGGATCTGGCCATCTGGATTGAGTCTCGATAGTGAGGTACTTGCACTTCAAAATGTCCCCGCCAAGCTTCTTAGCAAGGACACCCATCGTGCAAATATCCCACGAAGCTTTGGAATTTTCCGTCACGACAAGCCTCTTCAGAGAGAAGGAAGCGCCAGCCGTGTCTGTTTTTAGATGAAGCATCCCCCTGGTGACGGATGCTTCTACCTGAGACACTATTGAATATTAGAGGATTTGTAGAGTCGTTGTGGAATCGATTTCAAACTTACAATCTATCTTGAGCATGATATTTTCATCGCCATTCCGCAAAAACGCAACCGCAACTGGTGGGTCCGGTTTTTTGCCAAAGATCAATTGCTGACCGCTTCGATTCGTTATGATAGTAACGGTGTCAGGCTGCCTTGGCTGTATTGTCATGGTAGTGGTGGTAGATATCCGTCGCGATGGCCCTGACCGCAGAGACGTGGTGTCCGCTCGTGGGGTCCCAGCCGGCATCAATGCTGTCGCCTGGCCCCTCCTCTGCCATATCTGGACCTCACCACGCCCTCTGAGCTCAGGCTTCGCAGAAACCTCTTTCCAAAATTTATACCAGGGCGCCTCCCTCTTTTCGTGGTGATGGACGGCGGCTAGCTCGATATCCCGGTAGCATTGGACAACATCGTAGCCGGTGACCAGGCTTTGGAATCTGAGGGCTTGGTCTTTCGTTTGGAACTCGTACACAACTTGCTCGCCACCCTGATCGTAATGGACAGCAACGTCCCATTTGATCGGATTAGGTTGGATGGCCCAAAGCGGGATCACGACATCCTTGTCGATCTCCAAGTAGAGAGCGACGCCCTTTGGAAACTCTGGGTGCCCATCCTGTTGGATTGTGACGGCAATACGAATCTTCCGCCGGGCTCCGCGTGCAAGGTAAACGACTAGACGATGTTGAACGCCCGGAGGTGATGCGAGTAGCAGCTTTTCGTCGGGGCGTTCTGTGTCGTACTGGTGGGGGACCTTGGAGTTGTAGGAGGCCGGGTCCATTCCCCGAGCCTATTCTCTGACGGCGCAAAGGCGACACTGCTGTTGAGAAAACTCGAGCGGACTTTGAATCTAGCAGGAGACACTTTGGAATGGGATTTGTTGAGAAGATATGACAAAGAGGCAAAGAGGGATCAACCCAGCCAATTCGGAGGGGCAAGTGGGGTTGACGTATCTGGGAAGCAGCAGGGGGGTTGGCCTCCTCCTCCCGCACTCCAATCGCGTAAACTCGTAGCGCAAAATGCAAACTCGCCTCACGATGGGAGTTTTGGGGCTGCTTTACGGTGCATCGGCGCAACCCGTAATGAAATTACCCCAAATAAGTGACGTATTGGTGGTGGCAGGGGTTATATCCACTTCATGCCCACAGAAAAAGCGTCCAAACTATCGTTTCTAATTTGGGGAGGGGCCAGTCGCCAATTGGCTGCTCTTCAAACAGGGCTGCCGGCCCCTGCACATGACAGCCTCATATTAAGGCAGTGCTTCTTAAAGCTATCTGCATACATGCGCACAGGCTTCAGCTGACGATTTTACGCACCATTTGCGTACCGCCAGCCTTATGTTTATGAGAAAAAATCTTGGAAGTTACGTATTCAGAACTCCAAGATTGGAATGGTGGCGACGCTAACATTTCTCTCGCCTGGATGCGGCAGGCACTGCCTGGTTTTCCCACTTCGGTAGGGCGACGGTTGCGGGGTTAGAATTGAGGCTGCACAGATGGCCGCGCTAGGGTAGGACGGCACCTCTCCTTATGAGACTTAATTGTGCAGGCGCCAGCTGGTCCTTAAGTTTCCGTCGGTCCCATCCTCGACACCGCTCAAATAACACCTATTTGGTCACTTGGACGATTTCCTTCCAGTCTCATTAATTAGCTGACAAGATGACCGACCAACATGTCTCCCATACGGCTCCACAGGATGTGGAAGCTATGTCTTTAGCCCCTTCAGAGATAGCACCCAGGGCTCTAACCGAAGATGAGCTATTGCGAGAAATCGGAGACCTAAAGAGTGCAAAGAAGGCAAGAGCAATTTTAACCCTAACCCTGTATTCATACCTCTGATCGAACTGTACATGTCTTGAGCTTTCATTGAACTTCCAGCTAACTTGCGTCGACTCTACAGCTTGTAGACTTTGCCCCAACATCTAGACAGCGTCTGAGTGCTTTCACCGTGGCCTCGCTCATCCTCAATCGAACAATTGGGACTGGAATATTTGCCCAGCCTTCCAATATCTTGGCCTTGACTGGAAGTTCAGGGGTGGCCATCACTCTGTGGTTCGCCGGATGGATCATCGTCTTCTGCATGGTTCTCTGCTGGCTGGAACTTGGCATGACTGTGCCATTTTTCAAGTACCAAGACGAAGACGGAAACGAGCTCACCGTTTCCACGCCAAGATCCGGAGGCGACAAGAATTTTGTCAGTAATGCCTATGATTGCTCCCCACCCTGCACACCACTCCGATTTGTTAACAATTCTGCCTTTGCAGCTGGAGTACATTTACAGGAAGCCGAGGCTTTTAGCGTCGTGTATCTTCGGTGTCATCTTCATAGTTTTTGGGCATCTCGCAGCGAACGCCATCCAGGCCGCTAGTTTCATCATGATCGCCGTCAACCCGGAATGCAAGGAAGGTGATGCATGTTTCAACAAAGGATCCGTGATCGGGTGGGCCATTGGCCTTGTTACCGTTTGTGCTCTCATCAACATCTCGGCTCGTCAATTCGCCATCACGGTGAACAATTGTTTCGCCGTTGCGAAGGTCTTATTCGTCGCCGCGCTGGGCCTCACAGGCATCATCTACGGGACCGCCCATGGAAATACATGCAGCAAAATCTCGTGGCAGAATCAGAACAAGCTTCAAGGAATCAATCCAGCCGGGGGATCTTTTGGAGATATTGTTCTCGCTCTGTTGTATGCGGCTTACCCGTACACCGGATTTGAACAGCCTTTCTATGTCCTCGCCGAGGTGGCCTCTCCGAAGAAGACGTTCCCAAAGGCAACCATCTCGGCAATGCTTATCGTCGCGGTCCTATTCCCCCTCGCCAACGTCGGCTATCTTTGCGTAACACCGTACACCGGCAACGAGGATCTCCCGCACAACATGGTTATCTCCATGTTTGAGCGCATTTCCGGCGTTTCAGATACTCAATCTACGAAGCAAAACTTTACTTCGCTCCGAGCCATTTCTGCGCTCCTTTTTGTTTCCATCTTTGGAAACATCATGGCGCAGACCTTTACAGCGTCCCGTGTGAAGCAAGAAATCGCAAAGGAAGGAATTATCCCCTACTGGGAAGTCTTCTCCGCCGGAAGCGACTCTCTGCTTTCCCGATTGTGGACCCCTGTCCACCAACGGACCGGAGCACAGGCTAACATGGACACCATCCACTCCCACCCCGAACAGGTGCCCATCGCGGCCACCTTCCTTCACTGGGGCTTCGAGGTGATACTGATCCTGGCCTTCGGAATACCTCTATCACCGACTACTGCTTATCAGCTGCTCACTGCCATTAAGATGTACACAGTTGTGGGCGTCCTTGGCCTGTTCACCGTTGCCGGTCTTGGATACCTCAAGGTCGATTCCTGGATCTTGGGACGCCACGGTCAGGGTAGGCAGTGGTACCGCCTTGTCAACGGCACCTTTGGAAGGCCGCCGTCCGAAGGTACAGACACGCGAAACAGAACCTTCCTTCCGCCTCTTGATCCATTACATGTCGTCGTCGCAACATTGGGCTTGCTCCTTCTTCTTTTCGGGACTCTTGCGAAGCCAACAGTAGAGCTGAGCGACGACTTGCCGTATTGGATTGGACCGTTCTTGGCATGGGCCATAACGCTTGCAAGTGTTGGGTGGTGGGGATGGTTGAAGTGGGACGAGAAGAGGAATAGTGAATTCATCTACGCAGATAGGAAACCTTTCTTGGCGCTGGAAGATGACGGGGAGATTGTTTGCAAAGCTGAGGTTGTGAAGGTCAAGCGACTACCAATTGCGCTGAAGAAAGAGATACAGAACGGAGTGTTGCTAGATGATTTATAGTGTATATAACCTCGCCATCGCCCGTATAATCTCAATTATTTTGAAATACCTCTGTTTATATGGACGATAAATCATCTCCTGGGCTTTCCTTTGACGTTTCATATCCAGCCTACGTAGTGGAAACTCCATTATACACTCTCATATGAAGCCTAGGAGTTTATGAAACCTGCTACTTTCGTCCACGAGTAATATTCTTGAAAAAGGTTGAGAGTGGTGATAATGATGCAGAAGGCGGAAGCCCATAGTCAAACTCATAGCCAAGCTAAGCAAGCGACTTCATAAATCCATTGGAGCACTCGATTACTCCACAAATTGTTACTAGGTCACTATAGCGGCTTCAGAGAACCACAACCTGCGACCTCTCGATGACACATGGGGTCATAAATATTAGCGTCGTGTCACTATCTCCATCCATTTTTTCATAGACCCTACCATTCGGGGAGAAGTCCCGACATCAAGAATCCCACCCGTAGTAAAATTCGCCTTACCCAGAATGGGACACCTATCATCTTTAAGCAGAAGAAGATAGCACGCGGCGCAGGTCATTTAAGACAGTTCCGGCCGCGTAAATGGAACTGGACATTCATTCTCATCGTGGCACGGCAAAGGCGGCCATCTCCAAAATTCTCTACAGCTCTTTATGCTCACACTAGTGTAGATGGTCGATGTACTCTTCAATCCTAGCCTTCCTACGGGGTAGGGGACTCACCTCGGCCGGCAACAAGGATGAAACTCCAAATGCCTCTATGTTTGAAATATTTGTAAACGCAATAGTCCCCACGCACTTCATCGTCTTCTACTTCGATGGTTCCTTCGCAGCCGATCTAAATAACACTGCATCGTTATATAAGGCTCCCCTGCCTTGACCTCGCCAAGATTTTATCACCTAACACGTGCTCCGTTCAGCTCTCTTTGTTGGTAATTCCGTTCAAAAACCAAAGCAACTAAATCTCGCGCTGGCGAGCCGGCCCACCATCCAGCGCTTACGGATAACAGCGAGCGTATGCTTTCAATTGCAGCTTTGGCCTTCACTGAATCGTGGACACATATTATCCGCCAGTCACAAGCGATACATGATTAAGGCACACGTGATGTATCACCAGTTTGATGTTCTCGAGATCGTGTCGGGATGGTGGACGTTACACTTATCCCAAGGTACTTTGGTTTCTGTGGCCAGAGTACTGTCCTTGTGGCTAATTGGCTGTCTAGTGTGTTCCAAAATTGGGCCAGAAACCCACCTTCGCCGCTCTACTACAATTTTACACAAGGCAACTATAGCCGATATAGCCAAAAAGGACCCCTCCGCTCAGCCCGGCATAGTCCGACTGAGTCTAATGCAGTAATGTCTCGGTTCCAATGAAGGAACCGAAAATTCTCGGTGACCAGATTGGGGTTATTTTCAACCTGTTCCACTTTGAATGCAACTTCCCGCATGCAAACAAGGACCGGAAGACAGTCCGGGATGCCATATTACAGGTTTTCATTAGCACAGCCTTGGATAAAAGCCTTAGCGCGACACCTCGGTGGACTACGTCACGGTATGTAAAATCATCGAAAATGAACGCTATGGAAGCTATTTGAACAGTTTCGGTCCAGATACTTGCTCGATGTTGGTGATGGAGGATCAGTGTCTGTTAACTTAGACTTAACAGCCATGTTAATATGGTGGCTACAGCGAGACAAAATGGTTATCACTATAGCAAGTCTGCGTAAAGCGGCGATTAATCACGTGGACCGACTATATGCAGCTGTTTAGATTCGTCCCACCTAATAGTATTCAACTTATTACATGAAACGATTGCTCTGGCATCCGTAGGAAGACTTAGTATTGCCATTATGGGCCTTCCGGCTATAATCCGCTTTCTATTATCTGAAAAATGCGTCAATTACACGACGGTGATGAGCCTAACTTCTCCGTTATCAAACCAAACCGTTTTCTGGTCATCTAAAATTATAATCCCAACTCGCTCAAAAGTGCCGTCTGGTTTTTGCCGCAGTGCTAATGCATTCGTGTCAGTGATACGAAAGCAGCACGTTGGTATGAACTGGCCGAAACTTTGCTTCACATCCGCAATGTCGACCTGGCAAAGGCCAAGTTTTAATAAAAATGGTCGGTCTGAAGGTAACAGGGGGCTATCAGTCGGGTATAAGAACTGGACCACGTCCTCCTCAGGCACGCCCTTGTGGTTGAGTTGGTCAATCATCCTCCATGCTTGCTTCAGTGGGCCGCGGAGCCGTAAATACCCAGAGGAAACCCCTCCGAGAGGGTCGAGACCGGCTCTCGTCGTCCCGGCTTCTAGGACTTGACAATGGATAGACCTAGATGAGTCATTGAAACCCTCCAAGATGGATACTTGTCCATCTACAGATGCCCAAGACCAGGAGGGAGCCCGATATGAGGCTGGTCGCCTTGCGTTATTCGTAGGCGCCCAAAGCAAAAACACAGGCATATCGTTCCGCCAGATACCGGCCAGGTATGTGTCACCCGGTCGGGTCCGCAACATATGCTTAGCGATTCCTGATATTGCCGGAAGCTTGTCCTCCCCAAAGGTCAGCCTGCGCCGGGTATAGTCTTGCACAATATGGGACCAAGTAACAGCTAGTTTGACAGCGTCGTCCTCTTCCCTCACGTCAGGCGGGAGTTCTGCCGGTTTTCGGAAAGCGCGCATCGGCTTAGGCAAACCCAAGAAGTCCATGTCGCTTGCCGCTGGAATACCGGCCTCGCTCCAAAATGCCTCCGTGCATTCCCACGAGATTTGATCCGTTCCATAGGATAGAATACGTGTCGCGAGAAGAGATTCCTGTAATGTCCAGCCTCTTTTAGCCAGCTCCTCGTCCTTCTGATGAGAGATTTCCTGCGGTCTGACAAACACATATCCCTGTGATTCATCATCCGTAGTAAACTTAAGCATGGCTGGTGCGGCAGACTCTGGACGTGCGATGAAGCAACCGACCCGACTGTGACTAGCACCTGATGCCTGAATGGTTATTAGCGCATTGGCGTACACGTCTGCCATGTTTGCCGATTCTCGCTGCCAGTCCTCCAGGGAATCTTGGACGATGCACTGAGAGTCAACCCAGAGGTACTGAAGTCCTAGTTCGCGTGTGATTTCGATGGCGTCCTGGATGGTTTTACCCAGTTCACCAAACCTTATGTTCGACTGCTTTTGCTTCAAGTTGGCTTGCGTAAGCCTCTCTGGCTGGTGATCGCCCCAACAATAGCTAAGGGCGGCATAGCTTGCGCGGTTGATATTTGCTGAGACAACCAGGCGGGCTTTGTTCACTGGTTCGCCCCATGCGACATCGATTACGCGACTCGGTAACGACCATGACCTGCTTTGGCGACACGAAGAATGTTCGGAAAGACAGCAATTAATCCACTCCTTGACCATACGAAAACTCGCATCCGATGACGGGTCGGACCCGACGGGGCGGCCAGCGATATAGTCGCGAGCAGTTTGGACAGCTAAACACCAGTTATTAAAACCGTGGCGCTATGCTACTGCTTGTAGACATTTGGAAATAATTTGCTCACCAGAACTAACGAAAAAGCCTCCTAAAGCTCCTGCACTATGGTCGGAAATTCTTTCCCCTGCTCGGTTACATTCCCAGTAAACATTGCTCGCCAGATCAGTTCGTAAATGCTGGTGGAACACCCGTATCTCGGAGTGCTCATATTTTCGGGGGCCCGAGACTGGAAAGCTGTTCGCCATGGCGCCCACGTCGTACCTCTCATGGTGCGCCCGATGAGACCCGGCAACTATTGAGCACATCCGACATACGGACGCAGCTCGTTCCAGCTCCGCAACGGTTGAATAGGTACGTATTAGTAATTTTTGACCAAGAGCGATTGGAAAATGTAAAGTAATGCCTTCACACTCTTGGCATAATGCGCGTAGTGGTTCCATAATTCCATCCATGGAGACCACCATGATACTTGATTCTAAGCTAAAACTCGTCATCATCAAAGTGTGGAAGATGGGATTCACCTCCTCTGTTCGAACTGCAACCTGGCTATGCCGCTTTGGTCCAGGAACGAATAAGACGACGCCACCTCTGTAGTGTGTCAGGTGGCGACGTCTGCCGTCGGCCACACTCTCTACGGCACCGCCAGTGCTGGTGTACTGGCAGCTGCTGCTAACAGCTGCAGTTCCAGGTTTAAGTACGGCCCACTGCACTTACTAGTAGGCCAAGTGTTAGGTCGAAAGGTTGAATCCAATTATGGGCGGCCTTCTGATGGCCTCAACTCATGCATCCATTCTTTCATCATCACTTTCCCTGGCACAGAAAGGGACCTCTCTCTACGAATCCACAGGCGGCTGCGTAGGGTATACCGATTTGCCCCGCGGTTCTTCAGCCACCATAGCAGAGGCTTCAGCTCCAATTGCAGCCCTGCGACCAGTTTTGCAAGAGGCACAGAGGTTGGTGCCGAGCCGGCGCCTACAGATGACTTGGCTTCCCGAATTCTGACTCCTGAGTAAGTACCAAGTCCGTACGCCTACCTCTCGCCCCACCCACCAAACACTTCAGGCCTTCATTACCACTTCACACAACCGCGAGAATCTTCACCAATTTTACTTTGAATTCCTTCGAATCTCACATATTATAGAACGGCGATAGGAATGGTCGAAGCCTATGTGCTCGTATCCATCTAAGAGGTTGAGTGTCTGGAAGGGGTTGAGTCTATCCGGAAACTGATTGCAGGGCTGGAACCAGGCCAGTCAATCTGTAAGGTGGCAGTATATTGCCCAGAAGTTAACCCCGCAACTTTTCCTCGATTTCTCGTACATAATGAAAACCACCGGGATGGCCCAAAATGCTGATCCTTTGCTCAGGGTGGCCCAGTCAAGCTCAGATAGGCTCAGGGTCGCCTCAGTCCCAGGTAGTAACGGATCGGCTTCGAAGGAATGGAAATCCATGGCGCCCAGGTTGGGGTCGTATCCTGGTTGTTTCCGGTAATCCACACTCCAAAGATTCAAGCTGAGCTCTTTATGCCTGATCATTATGTCACTCTTACAAGCTGTTCTGATGGCAAACCATCGCTTTCGCTCCTGCGCGAATTGATAACCTGACTTTCCAGCTCTTCTGCGATGGCCTCAAACCTCTGATTGCGCTTCTATTCGCTACTTCTGCCCCGTCGCGATTCCTCCTTGAACAACATTGCCGGTAGCCTTGTCTCGTGGACCTCTAACTTCATCCCCAAGAAGAGCAGCTATCAGACGGATGTTGGCGTCGTAATGGCTACTTAGTGTCGAGTCTCATTCTACTCATCCCGAAGCTCCTCCAACTTTCTGAGCATCCTGACAGGGTTTTCGCCTTCAAGAGGGCAACCGCCGAGTAGTTCGTACTCAGCTCAGGCAGAGCTCAAGGGCGTTGCTTGCAACGTTGTTTGACAGGATTGTGTCGAAGTGTCGCTGATATCGAATAGATGTTACAGCTCCGTACTCGGATCGGCTTGACGGCAGGCCGCGGGCGAGGGCAACTCCGAAAATTCGGGCTCCGATGCAGCCTGGCTAGACGATCGACGCTACGATGACAGGCGGAACTTGAAGTTAGCGCTGGGGCGAGGTCGAGCGGGTTAGGAATCAAGGATGGCCGAGAGTCCTGATATCTTGGGCGCGATCAATGGGTATTCCTGCTGCCCATGCCGAGCTCGGTTGTCTCGATTCGCTAGAATGAGGGCTATCGTGATAAAGACCTGGTGAAAAATTTCGTGTTGCCCCCGACTCTGCTTCATCCCGCGCAAACATCCGGTCGTTCTGCTTGAGTGTTTCCTGAAGCCGAGAGCAAGAATGGGAAACTTGACATCCAAATGGAACAACCTAGATTCGATCACCCTACTTGGGGCAGCTTGCCTTGAAATACTTCAACAGGAGAGTGGCATCTGGAGATGAGCCACTCATAGATGATCTATGACATCGAGCACTAAGAATGCATCGAACTGGTAGCGCAACGACTGTCTCTCCTGCGTATGAACCACCGGGCTGTGTCAACTGTCGCCAGTGACATTCGAGGCGTCCATGGCGCTGAACGGACCCCACTAAAAACCCTCGAGTCTGGTACCTCCATGCTCAAGCAGGCCAGGCAAGGTTAGTGTCGTAACGCTCCCGTCAATGGTCTCAACCGCCATCCTATTTGGATTCAAGAAAGCGGGCGAGACATTTGAATCCCCATATACCAAGCCGACTAATGCAAACACACGGCCAGCATGAAGCATGCTGGCGGTAGTGTTGATAATTTGGCGGCAGAGCACGGCCGATGCTTCTGGCATGGGTGGGTCGCGGAACATTCCGATGCCAGAGGGGGAGGAATCTAATATTTCGCCCATTCTTCCAATATAACGGAATAATGACCGAGCGGCACTTTCTCGCTTGAGATTTCTCAGAGTGTCTTCAGCTAATCGGAAGAGGGCGCGCTGGGATTCCGGGCGGAACACCGATGTTACTCCATGTTCGACGCCTTTGTGGATTTGTCATGGCTAAGGTTCGAGCCGCCCAGTCTCCAGGAGCATCAAGGCCAACGTCTGGTTCGTTTTCCAATAAAATGCATAGTTTAGGTCATTTCCCCTTTTCGGCATGAGACGGCACGGGTTCTGGTATGCAGGTTTGCCAGCTTTACGAATGGGACGTGCAAAAAAGCTTTCCCGATGCCGCATCTTTCCTTTTGCCCTTGGCTCAGTGCCCTTAATAATGTGGACATTGCTTTTCCATTATTGGCCCAGCCTGATCGAGGCCCCACGATGTAACCCCGCCCGAAGCTTGGCAGCCGGGGGGTTCCCGGCACCAGGCACCAGGCACCAGGGGGACGGACTTCCAGCTTGCCAGGCCTGGTGAGCAGGCTGCGGCCACCAAGCGGACTATTGACTCCGCACAGGTAAAGAGAACCAAAAAAAATGGCACCAAGAGAGACCTCGTGGCGATGGCTTGTTCCGGTCCTGTCAACCCCGGACTTTCGAATTGCTTGTTCGGTCAAGGACTCTCAATTGCCGCAAACATACCCAACCATCGTCCAGGGACAGTCAATATTGAAAGCCCCTTCGCGCCCGGTATTCCAAGGCAGCTGGATTTCTGTGGGAAAATCGTGGGTCGACCCGCTTCGGGGAATTGACGCAAGCAAATCATCACTCAATCGAACTGGATCGACGGATACCCGCACGCAGACAAGAGGCGCAGACAAACCTTGAATGGATGTGTGTCGGTCTCGGTATCACGGAATGCAATCTCAATCTCCTGGCGAATGACAGCCCAGATCCTAGCATTGCAACCCTCTATCTCTGAACCTTCATCCCAATGCGACTGTGCTCGCTGCCTATTTAGGGTTGGGGGGACGGTTCAGCACTGCGACATGATTTCTTTGTGGTCCCGACCGTCCCGCCCGTCTTCAGGGGAGACCCAATACCGTGGCAGAGACCGGTTGGGAGCTGGGCGACGCTAAAATCGTGGCGCCGCGTATCTGGCCAATGGTGGGGTGGCAACCAACTTGAGCATCCGGGGGTCAATTCAGGGCCGCCGGCGAATGGGGACGAGAATCAGCAGGGGCCGGCCATGATGGTGAGATGAGGAGGAAGTCAGATCATCGACCGATGCGACGTGGGCGCAGTGCTCGGGGATTGATATAATCCCAAGGGCCAAGGTGCAACATGCCCCCCGGCGGCATTGCTACCCCGGTTGAGGTGGGCACGACGAAAAGGCAAACTGAGATTTTTCGTGGTTCCTCCTTCTTCAGCCCGCTCCATGGCTTGAGAAAAACTTCCTCCTCTCACGACCAACAAGAGTGTCACCATGGGAAAGGGCAACAACGGATTGCCGCCTGGCCAGGCAAAAAAGGTATGTCGCCGGAAATATGTGTGCTGAGACTGTCCCATCTGCGAACACTTCTAACTCTTGTGGCAGGCAAAGAAGGTGTGTCGTCGGAACGACATATCAGTGTTGACCCGATTGCGGGCATGATTGCTAATGCTCGAGGCAGGCGAAGAAGAAGGCTGAAGCTGCGGCGGGTTCCTCTGACTCGACTGATTCGACCGTTTCCGATATTTGCGGCTGGGCAGGCCACTGCCTTGGCGCAGCCTGTGGATCGAACAACGATTGCTTCAATGGTCTTGAGTGTTGGAGTGGGTTGTGCGTATCGCCGCGTCCGTTATTGGCAGGAGAAGGGAATGGTGGCAGCAATGGGGTAAGTAGCAGTGGTGGGGGGATCGGTAATGGCAAGGACAATGGAGGTCCTGGAGGGGCGGGGCCCGCCGATAATCCGAGCGAGAAATCCCAGAACGGCCGAGGGTCCTCAGCGACTGATGCTGCGCAGACTTCGAGCGAAACGAGCGAATCGAGCGGGGCGACTGGGACTGGCGCGTCCAAGGCGGCCATCGACGACGACAGCTCATCCGTCTTGCCGGAATCGACCTTGAGCACCGTCATCGGCGGTAAAACCGTAGTTTCCGTGGTTCCGGAGCGGACCGTCATCCCGACCGTAGTCGTGTCATCCGATGGCGGCTCGGACTCACGCGCGCTTCCGACCAGCACCGTCGTCGGCATCAGCGTCGGCGCTGGTGTCTTTTCTCTCATTTTTCTAGCCTTTATCTTTTTCTTTGTCAAAAACACGCGAGCCATTCGCCGAGGGACAATGCTTCACGATCCGCCAGGTGGTGAATCTCGTCCCTCAAGCTACAGCTCCACAGCTACCTTTGCAACATCCAAGCCAATGGCGCCCGTGGAGATCGACTTTTACGGTGGAAAGCCATTTCAGTTCGAGGTATCAGGAGACTCGCGGCCAATGGGCGAGCTTCCGACCGAACCTCCCGCCGCCGCAAAGGCAGCGAATGCTGAGAAGGGCGCCCGGACTTGGCCAACATCGGTCGCAGAGCTGCCGTCGATCAACTACGCGCGCATGTCCTTCGGGTCGCTCTACGACGACGCCGCCGCCGCGGGACTCAAAACCGGGGATGTAACTGGTACTAGGGAGAGCCGGCCATCGTCCCCACAGCGGCAAAGAGGACCAGACCACCGGCCACAATCATCAGGGTCGTCTGTGTCTATTGCCGAAGACGACCTCGTCTTGTCGCCAGCCACCAGCCACGGCGTTGTGGATTACGACGTTCCGCTTTCCCCCATGACAACTAATGCACCGCCAACGCCCATTATCGACCAGTTCCCACGGCGGCCGACCGTTCCGGATATAACCGCTGGCGAGGATGAACGGCCCCGTGCAACATTTGGACCACTATGAAGGAAGGGTAGGGGGGATGAAACAAGTAATGATCATGTAGCAATATTGTTGCTGCAGGCATGGCAAACATATGCATATGCATGGGTGCGATGGTACGCACATTGGTAAATAGTAATGCCTAGGACGGCGCTGGATGGACGGCATGGGTTGGGGATTGGACGGGAGTGGGCTGACAATAAAGGAACCCACGTCAGGAGCTAGGTCGCCCTGGCAATGATTGCACGCTAGATGTTTCAATCAGCAAAACAAGACTTGGCCCTTCAGTTGCATACATTCTCCACCATCGCAGTGCTCTCTTGTGTCATCCCATTGATTGATCTCTGGTGGGTAATCCAAACTGCCGCCTGGTGACGACATGCTTTGCCATGGAACATCGCCGCGATTCTCAACCCAATTATCATGATGCAGAAGATAGGAGACGCCTGTGAGTGTGAAGCAAGTGCGTGCAATGACACCTCCGCTCATACCTTCTTACGCCGCCGCCGTAATTTCACCAGGATTCCGCCGTCTCTCGCGTTGCCATTCTTTCACCTGTGCCTGCCACTTCTCTTTCGCGGTCACCCAGAACGACATAATCATTGATTCCAACCACTCATGCCACACGAAAAAGAGACCAAATACTGAAATCGTCAATGGAATCGCGACGGCCCAGTACTTCCAGAAGTACGGCTGGCCAGGACCGTACATGTCGTTGTCCGACATGCCGAACACGCCCGAAATCCACGCTAGAGGTGCAAATAACATAGCAACATACGTCAGCGTCTTCACCGTCTGCGCTTCGTCAATCCCCAGTCTTCCCGTGATGATGGAAGTCAAAGCCGCAATCGAGGTGGTGATTCGATCGTAGTCCATCCTGCGCAGGACAAACTGTCTGTGCAGAAAGAGGAAATCCGTCGCGTGGCAACGCCAGTTGGGCTCTGGTCTGTCACCCTGGTCAAGTGACGTTGTCCCGGTGCGAGTTCTGCTTATGCGGGTAGGCACGTCATGACGCCGGTTGTACATGTTTGTTGAGAGTGGTGGTTCGCTGTATGGGATCCCCAGCCTGTCTAGAATGGCTTCAATCGCTTCCAGATATTCTGAGCAGCGGAAACGACTCCATGAAAGCTCCACTTCACGAGCGTCTTTGACTTGCTGCGGTGTTCGTCGCTGGAGTGCCCAGCCAGTGCTTCTCATTGTCGCGGTCTGGAAGTTGATGAAGGAGTGCAGCAGGCAATACTGGCTGGCAATGATTTTCAGGGGAAACAGCGTGGTGTACCATGGCTTAGCAAGGGACTCAACAAGGATCGGATAGTGTGTAAAGTAGTAACGCAGGCCATCAAACATGGATTTTTTGTGCTGGTTTGCATTTCCTGGGCCTTCTCGCCGGCGCCGGGGAATGAAATCGCGATACCCCCCTTCAAAAGGCTCCATATCGTTCGGGTTCGGGTTAGGGTTCGGGGTAGAATGAAGTCCAAGGTCCGATTCGGCAGGAGCTGGATCGCAGTAAAAGATTGCTTCGCCAGTATCAGTAGCCGCCCATGTGAGAATCAATCGCAAGAGAAGTTTAGTGGAGCCTACCGTCCCAACCCTTACCGTCGCCGTTGAATTTTTCCCGCGACCAATACGAGCATTTTCTGGGCGCGACAAGGAGCCACCCTTTCTCGTCCGTCTTCCACTTGTGGGCCTGGACTTTTCGGTACCTTGTCTTTCCGCTTGGCATGGGCACGCCTTCTCCCTCGTTCAACAGCGCCACCGTCTTCACTGCGTCTTTGCAGTGCCAAGTATAGAGCTCGAAGAAGTCAATGTGCCACCGGTCCTCGGGCGCCAGCGCCGTGGGGAGCTGGAATATTTCAATGTTATCCTCGTCCGACGTGAATTTGGGCCCAAGGGTATGGTGTTCCCTGAAGAAATCGGTGTCGACCTTGATCTCGTCGATGAGCAGCTTCTCTAACGGGCTTGCATCTGATCCAACATTTAATTGGGAGCGCGCCTCGACGAGCAATATTCGATAGCGAGGTCCCTGCGGGGCTTCAATATGATTGCGAAGCTTGTCGATGCCAGTACACCCCTCAAGGGTCAATTTCGACTTGATTTTGCCTTCTTCAAGGTAAAGTTCAATTATGTCGACCCGGAACATTGGCTGAAGAGATTGCAGGGAGAGGGGAGGGGACATCATCAATGTGCACTTTTGTTATTTGGAAGTTAGATCGGGGCGGGCCTAGTCCTGGATGAGCGCAGAATAGCGCAGTGTCTGTCTCATAGCCCGAGGTTTACGTGCGGGCCCAAACCCATTTAAATATCTAAATTTCTTCGAGCACTCTGTCAGTCTGGGGCGTACTAAATGTGTCCAAACTTCGAAAGTGGATTTTCGACCCTTTGTTCGGGGTAGGTTTTTACGGGCAGCAAAGCCCCGGAAGCTAACCCCAACTACCAATGGTAGGCCACAAATAGGGCGTTGTGGCTGCAGAACGCTGAGGCTGTACCTCCCTCCAAGCTTGGGGCTATGCCAGCCTTCCATGTTAAATCGAGCGAATGGCACCGACGAGGCTTCAAGGGAAAATGATCGCATCCAGGGGAAATGAACGATATTGCGTCAGTGTCACACCAAAATTAAGTAAAAGAAGAGGGCCTCCAATAATCTGAGCCTAGCTTCGCCGAGCTACCTGACTTTTGGCGGAGTATGCACCTAATCCCAGTGTGCGCTCTCTAGCTTTAAGCACGTGGAAGCGCGCAAGACTAAGGGCTTAACCCGTATGGACTAAGCAGTTGATATCGAAGCATAAAACACGCCTTGCCAGATTGCAGCATCTGGAGGGAGAAGATGTGTCCGGTATGGTTCCTAGTTGATGTTATTTGGCGTGAAGATCTTGAAGATATGACTCATAGGATGCGGCTTGCTGTCAAGGGGATTGCCCTATGCAGTTTTAAAATATGGGAATATGGACGCATTGGTGCTGTGTAATTATAGGTATAGCAGGCTAATAATAGGGAGTAGGGCTGCACTCCAACTCGGCCTGAGGTCTGATAATTTTCCGGTCTTTCACGCAGTTTCTTGCAAGTAGTTCTTATTAATCT
>Ga0247774_1000414_pt1 | contig 21196 bp, 18 predicted proteins | sample UWRJL001104B6_FD_179933 | JGI IMG/M metagenome (GOLD analysis project Ga0247774, IMG submission 179933) | Plant litter microbial communities from Arlington Agricultural Research Station in Wisconsin, United States - UWRJ-L001-104B-6 | ecosystem: Environmental > Terrestrial > Plant litter >... | reverse complement strand
CTGCATCGATTTGCGCGCGCTGCGGTATTCCTCGTCTTTGCGCTTGGCTTCGGCTGGATCGTCGCCGCCCTTGAACTTGGGCTTGGAGATGTTCGAGTAGGTCAGGGCCGGGTCGCCGATCAGCTTGGCGCTGGCGGCAACTAGGTCCGAATCTCCCGCCATCCAGTCGAGCGTGTTCTTGAACGAGAGGATCGTGCTGGTCAGGTACTTGGTGTACGGCTGGGCAAACATCAAGAGCTGCGGGTCACCACCCACTGCACCGAACATTTGGAACTGGCCACCGAGGTCCGGACCGTTGCCCGCGTAGGCGAAGGGGTTGGTCAAGAACTCGCTGGACGAGACCACCAGCACGCGCGACTCCGCGGGTGCGCGCTCGGGCGGCTTGATCGCGTCCGACGGATTGCCAGCGAACGCACTCTTCAGCTTGCCGATCACGGTCGCTGCGATCACGCGCTGCTCTTGCGGGGGCTTCGGCTCCCACTCTGCGCGTAGCTTCATGTCGACGGTGTCCGTGGTCACCACGCTGGTTGCCGGCGTGGTGCGCGCGACGGCCGCGACTTTGACGTCCGCCGGTTGCTTCGCTTTGTCGAGCGTGAGGCTGGAAGCGAACGGGAAAATCGCCTCTTCCATGCGGAAGAATCCGGCGAAAGACGTGTCGAGCAGCTTGTCGTTCTCGCCATCGAAGCGCGAGTCCGAGACGACGTGGGCGATGCCTGGATGGCGAACCGTCGTGAAGCCTCCGCCCTGCGTGGGCACGCCGATGCGGAACTGGGCACCGTAGTCGAACACGGCGTCCTTGTTCATCTTGATGCCGTAGCCGGGGAGCAGCTTGTCCAAGCCGTGCAAGCTCAAGGTCGCGTTCATCGTCGCGTCGTTGGCTTTCATCGTCACGGCCGAGGCGTAGACGACCAAGGCCTTGCTGCCGAGCATCAAGAATTCGTCGATGCGGCGCAGCTCCTTCTCGTCGTAGTCCTTCTGCGGCTGGGTGATGATCAGACCGACCAGATCTTTGTCGATCGCGTTCTCGCCGCCCTTGAGGTCGACTTCTTCGACTTTATAGAAGGGGAATGCCTGCTCGATGATGCCCTGCATGGTCGGGCCACCACCGCCCTTGCCCTGCTTCGGCACCAGGTTCGCATCGCTCAGCTTGAACTCGTCCTTGCCGGTGACGACGCCGATGCGGTGCTTGATGTTCTCGGCCTTGTCGCGAATTTCGCGGATCTTGTTGGTGATCCAGAACTCCAGACCTTCGGCCTGCATGATCTGCGGGATGACGGCCTTTTCGCTGCCGTACTTGAGCACGAGTCCCATGTAGCCCTGGGTGATCGAGGCTTGGTCCTCGCCGGTCTGGTTGGCTTCACCGAAGGGTGTCTCGGTCAGGCCGGCTTCTTTGGCCTGCGCGCGCAGCTCGTCCGTGTTCGGCTCGATCAGCGTGAACTTGAACTTGCCGCCGCCCGCCCGCTCGTACTCCTTGAGTAGATCGGTCAAATCTTTCACGAACGCGTCGAGCTGGGGCAAGCCAGTCTTCACGTAGGCATCGACCTGCACCGGGCTGTTCAAGCCGCGGATCAAGCGCCCGCTGCCCGCAGACAACGTGTAGCGCTCGTTCTGTGTGGTGTCCCAGCGCTTGTAAGCTTTGGCGCCCAGGACGTTTGCCACCACGGCGATGGCGGCGATGACCAGGATGTACAGGCCGGTCTGTGCGGCCGCTTTACGGCGATGTTCTTGGCTAGCCATGGCTCATGCCCACTTTCGGCGCTCGAGCGCCCGGAATGCCACCATCAGCGAGAGCACGGTGACGGACAGGAAGAAGACCACATCGCGTGAATCGATGAGGCCGCGCCAGAAGTTGTTCAGGCGCGATTGAAAGCTCACGTAGTTGAGCAGGATGGCCAGCGTGCCCCCGGCCTTGCTGGCGAGATCGCCGAACAGCCAGAGCGCGCCGAGCACGAAGAAGGTGATGAAGAACGCGACCGCTTGGCTCTCGGTGAGCGCGCTGATCAAGAGACCCACGGCCACGGCCGCGCAGCAGAAGAGGACCATGCCGAGGTAGCCGCTCGCCACCGGACCCCCGTCGAGCGGACCCAAATTCCAGGGGAATTTGAACATCACCAACGGGTAGGCCAAGGTCGAGAGCACCAGCACCAGCACCAAGCCGAGGGCGCCCAGGTACTTCCCGATCACGACGTCACTGTCCTTGACCGGCAGCGTGATCAGCATTTCCAGGGTGCCGCTGCGGCGCTCTTCGGCGAGCAGGCGCATCGTCACCACCGGCACCACCAGGAATGACAGACCCATCGGCGTCGACTCGAACAGGCGCGAGATCGAAGCGCGATCGAGCTGCCAGAAGCCACCGTTCAGGAAGAAGAACATCAAGCCGAGCGCAAAGAAGCTCAGGCAGATCACGATGTACGCAATCGGAGAATCGAAATAAGAGCGAAATTCGCGCTTGGCGATGATCAGCATCGGAGACATGGCTCAGCTCTTTCCCTTGGACTTGGCGTCCACTACTTCTTCCTCATCGTCTTCGTCCGACTCGTCGTCATCCTCGTCTTCGCTGGAGGAGTCGTCCGCTTCGTCCTCGTCGGCGTCGGCGGCGGACCAGTTGGCTCCGCGGTCGAGCTTCTCGTCGCCGCGCGTCAGATCACGGAACACGGCGTCCAGGCTCTGCGCGTCGCGCCGGAGCTCGAGCAGCGTCCAGCCCTTGGCTACCGCCAGGCGGTAGATCTCGGCGCGAACGTCGGCGTCCGAAGCGGAGCTCAGCTCGAATCTGTGCGCTTTCTCGTCGGTCGGCAGCTCGCGCGCGGTTTTTACGCCGCCCAAACGCTGCAGCGCTTCTAGCGCCTGCGCCGCCGCGGGAGGCTTGTTGCCGGCCTCGGCGCGCTGCTCGTCGATCGTGACCACGTAGCGCACGCGGCCGGTCTTGCCGCGGATCTCGTCGAGCGGACCGTCGGCGACCACGCGCCCCTTGCTCACGATGATGGCGCGCGCGCAGGCCTCTTCGACCTCGGCCAGGTTGTGAGTCGAGAGCAAGATCGTGCGATCTTTGCCGATCTCCTTGATGTAGCGGAGCACTTCGGCCTTCTCATTGGGATCGAGATCGCTGGTCGGCTCATCCAAGATCAGGATGGGCGGATCGTGAATCAGCGCTTGGCCGAGGCCCACGCGCTGGCGATAGCCGTGCGACAGGGTGGAGATGTCTTTGCCGAGCGATTGGGCGAGCCCGCAAACTTCGACCACCTTCTTCAAGCGTTGCTTGAAGGTGCTCTCGTCGAGCCCGCGGATTTCGGCCGCGAACTTCAAGTACTCCCAGACGGTCATGTCCGTGTACAGCGGAGCACGCTGCGGCAAGTAGCCGATCGAGCGACGTACCTCGAGCGGGTTGTCGAACACGTCGTGCGAGTTCACCGTCGCCGAGCCGGTGCTGGGCGAGATGAAGCACGTCAAAATGCGCATCGTCGTCGATTTGCCGGCGCCGTTCGGCCCCAGGAAGCCGACGACCTCGCCGCGCTTCACTTCGAAATTCACTTTATCCAGGGCGCGCACGACCCCAAATCGCTTAGTCAGCCCATTCGCCTGGATCATGACGTCGGTAGCCATCCGACCTCCGTTCAAAAAACCCCGATTTAACGGGGAAAAATGCGTGAAAACACCCCGACCAGCAATGTTTCCGGCCGAAGGCCGCGGCATCCTAGCGGGGGCATGATCGCTGTCAACTCGTGGTGTCCGAAAGTGCCGGTACGCCCGGCACGCGAAGAACCCGTGGAGTCCGAGCTTATTCCTTTATCTCGATACAATTCGAAATTGAGGGCGGGCGACTGGCCGGTCAGGGCGGGGCCGGCTCGCACTGGGCAAAACCGCTCGTGCGGCTTCGGCGGCGAAGAATCGAGTTTGAATTCGAACTCGATTTTCACGCGCGGGCCCCGCCTTGCTGAGGGCGGCGCCGGAATGGGACGCCGAAGGCTGCGACGGTTGCGACGTATTCGGTGACCATCAAACCCAAGGCAGGGGTCGCGGTCGCAATCCCACTCGGCGATGAAAATTTGGAGCTGGGTGTAGCGCCGCTGACGAGGCGCGCCCGATTGGGGAAACGGATGGCCGACGCAGGGGCGTGGCCGTAGGCTCTCGCGCTGCAAGCGGGTCAATACGTGAAAAACTGCATCGTCGATGCGAGGCGTCGAACGCGCCCTGCCAATCGTTTATTGGCACGCCGCCAATGGCTGTTCGCTGCGCTGCTCAGCATGGCTTGCGGCGGTCGCACCGCGATCGAAAGCGAACGCTCACCGTCGACGCAGGACTCCGGCCAAAGTGGTGGCGGCGCTCGGTATTCATTGTCCTGGGATCGGATCATCTGGGAGGACGACGTCGTCGAGCGGGCCGCGGTGTACTTGTGGACCGGCAGCGCGAGCGACACCTGGGCGCTGTTTTCCGACAGCGCAGGCTCGTTCCAGCGTGAGCATTGGGATGGGGTGCGCTGGACGCGAACGGTGACCGCCAACGACCCGAACGCGCGCTTCGACCAAGCGCAGATTTGGGGAGCTGCGAGCGGCCGGGCATTCGGCGGCTCGGGCAAAAGTCTGCAGCGTTGGTTCGGTCAGGGATGGACCGATTGGGCGGGCACCCCGGGCTGCCGCGCCGTGGGCGGCAGCGCCGAGGACGACCTCTGGTGCGCGACCGAAAGCGAGCTCTGGAGGTTCGACGGTACGCAATGGACTCATCAGTCCATGGGCGGCATTCACGGCATCCTCGCGCGCGCTCGCGATGACGTCTGGGTTTGGGGGGAACAGGGAGCCAGCCACTACGACGGAGTGAGCTTCCGCCTCGATCTCGGCAATTCGGTGAAGCACGTGTCCGCGAGCGGCCCCCACGACGTGTGGGCGGTTCAGGACGGAAACCTATTGCACTCGACCGGGCCGGGTAGCGTCTGGACTCGGCAAAACCCGACGGGCGGTCAAATTGCTTCGGTTTGGAGCGAGTCGTCGGACAATACTTGGATCGTCGCCGCGGGCGCCGCGATGCGCTGGAACGGCTCGAGCTGGGAGCTGATGCCCTTGCCCATGCAAGACGAGCGGCTATTGATTTCCGGCTCGTCGGAGGACATCTGGATCGCCGGCACGCAGACGCTCATTCACGGGCATCCCTCGCGCAACTAGCCGCTTACGAGCCGCTCGCCGGTATCGTTCTTGGAGTAGATTTCTACGACCCCCTTCTGCACGATGTACGCGGAATCGCCGGGGTCGCAGTAGGCGAAGGGCGACGCTCAGCGGTTTGCCTGGGAGGAACACTACCAGGCGGCGCGCCGCTCTGCTAAGCCATAGACGCGAGCCTATCGCTGATCGAGACCAGCACGAGAATGTCGAACGAGGTTCACGAAGGCCAGATTTTGGCCGGAAAGTTCCGGATCGAGCGCGTGCTCGGCCAGGGCGGGATGGGCGTGGTCGTGGCCGCGACCCATCTGCAGCTCGACGAGCGGGTGGCGCTCAAGTTCCTGCTGCCGGACGCGCTCATCAATCCAGAAGCGGTGGAACGCTTCTCTCGCGAGGCGCGCGCTGCGGTCAAGATCAAGAGCGAGCATGTCGCGCGCGTTTCGGACGTCGGTACGCTCGAGAGCGGCTCGCCCTACATGGTGATGGAGTACCTACACGGCGAAGATCTCGCCGCCTGGGTGCGTCGCAACGGGGCCATGCCGGTGCAGGAGGCGATCGAGTTCTTGCTGCAAGCGTGTGAGGCGATCGCCGAAGCACACGCGCTCGGCATCGTGCATCGCGATCTCAAGCCGGCGAATTTGTTCGTTACCCGGCGGGTCGACGGCAGCCCGTGCATCAAGGTCTTGGATTTCGGCATCTCCAAGCTCACCGTGCCCGGCGCGGCCCCCGAGCTCGGCATGACCAAGACCCACACCATCATGGGCTCGCCGCTGTACATGTCCCCCGAGCAAATGAGCTCGTCGCGCAACGTGGACATGCGCACGGACATCTGGGCTCTGGGCGTGATCCTGTACGAGATTTTGACCGGTCGCGTGCCCTTCGAGGCCGAAACCATGCCCCAGCTGTGCGGCATGATTTTGCAAGATCCGCCGCGCCCGATCCACGAGCTACGGCCGGATCTGCCGCAAGCTTTGCAGCACGTGGTGCTGCATTGTCTGGAGAAGAACCGCGACCATCGCTTTCGCAACGTGGCCGAGCTCGCCCACGCGCTCGCTCCCCTCGGCCAGCCCGCCGCGCAGCGCTCGGCAGAGCGCATCTCGCGCGTGCTCGGCGCAGCCGGCTTCCCCAGCGCAGCGCAGCCGGTCGTGAGCGCGGTCTCGGCGCGCTCCGGCTCCGGCACCACGACCAACTTCGGCGCCTCGAGTGAGGCCAAGAAATCGCGCACCCCGTTGCTCATTGCGCTGTGCCTCCTGGGCCTGGCCCTGGCCGGTGCGCTGTTCTTTTTCAGCCGTCGCAGTGCCACGCTCGAATCACTTGCGGAGGCTCCCTCAGCCAAGCCCGTCGCCGCAGCGCCAGCGCCCAGCCCGCCGCCCGCTGCCCCCAAGGTCGAACCGCAGGAGCCGCAGGCGTCGCAAGAAGCGCCCTTGGCGCCGTCTGCGACCGCAGTGACTCCCGGTACGAGGCCCGTGGCCAAGACCAAGACCAAGACCAAGACGACCGGCGCGAAGCCCACGGGCGCTACGCCGTCGCCGCAGTCGGTGGCCGCGCCGGCAATCGATCCGCTCGACGGTCGCCGCTGAGTCCGAGCCCGCAGAGCACCGTGGCTTACCCGCTGCGGTAGCCAGTGACCAGTGCTTGGGCCAGCTGCCCCCAACCGTCGATGGCGACGAACAGCAGCAGCTTGAAGGGCAGGCTGACTTGGGTCGGGTTCATCATCTGCATGCCCAGGGCGAGCAGCACGTTCGAGACCACTAGATCGATCACCAAGAACGGCAAGTACAGGGCAAAGCCCAAGGCAAAGGCGGCGATCAGCTCACTGACGACGAACGCGGGCACCAAGATCACGAAGTCGTCTTTGCCCACGCTTTCGCGTTCGGCGGCGGGTCGCGCGGCGCGCGCGATCTCGAAGAAGCGGACCTTTTCTCGGCCGGTCGCGTTGGCGCGCAGGAAATCGCGAATCGGTTCGCGCGTGGCTTGGACGAGCGCAATCACCCAGCTGCTGGTGTCGCGCTCCGCGCCTGGTTCGAACAAGGGGCGGGCGCGCGCTTCGATGCGCGTACCGACCGGGGCCATGGCCAGCAAGGTGAGCGCTCCGGCGAGCGCCATGATGACCGTGCTCGAGGGGATGTTCTGCGCGCCGATCGCGCCGCGCACGATTTGGAGCACGGTCGAGATTTTCACGAACGCGGTTACGGTCATGAACGCGAACGGCAACAGTGCCGCCAAGGCCAACACGACGACCAGCGTCATTGGGCGCATGAAGGCCTCATCGAGCGCGTTGCCGGCGGCGGCGGGGGCGGCCTGGGCGAGCGCGGGCGTGAGCAGCGCGAACAGCGGTGCCGCCACACCCACACCGACAGCGGCAGGCAGGCTACGGCTTCTTACCGAACGCACGGCTCAGGACCTCCCGGAATGTCTCGTTTTGATTCGCCGCCGCGGGCAGCTCGAGCGAGCCATCGCTCACTTCCCCCAGTTTGGCGATGCCGGCCTCACTGGCCCCGACCACGTAAATCGTGGTTCCTACGCGCACCAGGTAGACCGCTCGGCGGCCGTCGAGCGGCAAGCGGCCAACCAGCTCCAGGGGGCCGGCGCTGCGGCCCATGCCGGCGCGGCGAGCCCCTAGCAGCACCAGCACCGACAGCAGAACGATCGCCAGCAGCGTGACGAGCGTTTCCAGAACGTAGTGCGCGAGCGGCGACATCGCTAACATCCGAGAGCGACGTTATCACCGCTTCTGGCGCTTGACGCCCCCGGTCTTGGGGGCTACCAGGCGAAACCCCGTGGCCCTCGTCGTTCAAAAATTCGGTGGTACTTCGGTCGGCAACCTGGACCGGATGCGAAATGTATCCGAGCTCGCGTTGCGCTGTCAGCGTGAGGGCAACCAAGTCGTGCTGATCGTCAGCGCGATGTCGGGTGAGACCAATCGCTTGCTGGGCTTGGCGCATCAGATCTCGGCCACGCCGGACATGCGCGAGCTGGATTCACTCGCCTCTACGGGTGAGCAGGTGAGCGCCGCCTTGGTGGCGATGACGATCCAGCAGCTCGGTGGTCGCGCGCGCAGCTTCCTCGGCCACCAGGTGCGCATCAGCACCGACGCCGCTTACACCAAGGCGCGCATCCAAAGCATCGAAGGCTCGAAGCTGCTGCAAGCGGTGCAGGGCGGCAGCATCGCCGTGGTGGCTGGCTTCCAGGGCATCGATCCGGACGGCAGCATCACCACGCTCGGTCGCGGTGGCTCGGACACGACGGCGGTCGCCATCGCTGCGGCCATCAAAGCCGACGTCTGCGAAATTTACACGGATGTGGACGGGGTCTACACGACCGATCCGAACATCTGCCCCTCGGCGCGCAAGATCGACCGCATCAGCTACGAAGAGATGCTCGAGCTCGCGTCCTTGGGCGCCAAGGTGCTTCAGATTCGTTCCGTCGAAGTGGCGATGAAATACGGAGTTCCGGTGCACGTGCGGTCCTCCTTCAGCGATCGGACAGGTACCATGGTAGTCGGCGAAGAAGGTTTCGAATCGGTGGCTGTGGCAGGCGTCGCCTACGACAAGGGCGAAGCCAAGGTTCAGCTCGTGCGCATGAAGGACAAGCCCGGTGTCGTGGCCAAGATCTTTGGCATGCTCGCCGAGCACAACGTTTCGGTCGACATGATCATCCAGAGCCCGTCACGCGGGGGCAATGACACGACCGACGTCACCTTCACCGTGGCCAAGACGGATCTGCCGCGCGCCAAAGAGCTAATCGAGAAGACCGCCGCGGAATATGGCAGTGAGCCCGTGGAATACGATCCGGACATCGTCAAGGTGTCGATCGTGGGCCTCGGCATGCGCTCGCATGCGGGCGTGGCGGCCAAGATGTTCGGTATCCTCGCTAGCGAGGGAATCAACATTCAGGCCATCAGCACCAGCGAGATCAAGATCAGCTGCATCATCGCCGCCAAGTACACGGAGCTCGCTGTGCGTGCGCTGCACGAGGGCTTCGGGCTCGACAAGGCGCCGATCGCCTGAGGCCACAGGCGCGGTTGCTCCTTGACCGGAGCAGGTCCGCCTGGGACGCTGGCTTTCCGTGTCAGAGCCCCCAGACAACCCGCGAGGCAGTCGCCACTATCTGCCGCCGCCGCCGGACGAATCGTCCGAGGCGGTGGACGTCCCGCGCATGGAGCCGCCGCCCGCGTCGCTCGAGGCGATGGTGCACAGTGGAGCGGGTGCGCCGGCCACTCCCGAGCGAAAGTGGTCCTGGGTCTGGACGGCGGTGATCGTGATCGTGATCGCTGCGGTAGCTTACTACGTCGGGCTGCAGCAGTGAGCTGAAGGCGCTCATGCTGCGAGAGCCGACACGAGTCTTCGCACGCGTCGCGATCCCGGTCCCACTCGGACAGGCCTTCAGCTACATCGTCCCCGCCGAGCTGATCGCCGAGGTACGGCGCGGCGCCCGCGTGCTGTGCCCCTTCGGCCCGCGGCGGGTGCTGGGCGTGGTGCTCGAAGTCGGCAGCGAGCAGCCGGATTTTCCCGAGGAAAAACTGAAGGCGTTGCGCGCCGTCGTCGATCCCGAGCCCGTCCTGCAAGACGAGCTGCTGAGCTTTCTGCAGGAGCTGGCGCGCTACTACATCGCGCCCATCGGCGCGGTGATCGAGCTGGCGCTGCCCGCGGTCGAGCGCACCGCGGCCGAGGCGCTGTCCAAGCGAGAGTCCTTCGCGGTCGAATCTTTGGGGCGCATGGTGCAGCGCGTGAGCGCGCGGGGCGGCGCCGAAGCGGGCAGCAAGCTGGGCGCGCAAGCGCGCGAGATTTTGGAGCATTTGCGCCAAAGCGGGCCGGAGACCACGCCCCAACTGAGCAAGCGCTGGCCGAACGCGCGGGCTGCGGTGAAGCGGCTCGAAGCGCTGACCTTGGTCCAGATCGAGCGCATCGAAGCCCACGCCGATCCGTTCTTCGCGCAGGTGGCTCCCGACACGCCGCCGGAGCTCACCGCGCCGCAGGCCGCTGCCGTCGAGCGCATTGCTCGTGCCCTTTCGAACACGGAAAAGCAGAGCTTCTTGCTCGATGGCGTGACCGCTTCGGGCAAGACCGAAGTTTACTTGCGCGCCGTTCAACGTGCGCTCGAGCTGGGGCGCGGCGCGATCGTGCTCGTGCCCGAGATTGCGCTCACGCCGCAGCTGGTGACGCGCTTTCGCGCTCGGTTGGGTGACCGTATTGCCGTGCTGCACAGCGGGCTGACCGACATTCAGCGGCACGCCATGTGGCGCGCGCTTCGGCGCGGCGAGCTCAAGGTCGCGGTCGGCGCGCGCTCTGCGCTGTTCGCGCCCGTGCACGAGCTCGGGCTGGTGTGCGTCGATGAAGAGCACGATGGCTCATTCAAACAAGAAGAAGGCGTGCGCTACCACGCGCGTGACATGGCGTTGCTGCGTGCGCATCGTGCCGGCGCCGTGTGCGTTCTGGGCTCGGCCACGCCCTCACTTTCGAGCATTGCGCTTGCGCACAGCGGACGGCTCGAGCTGCTGAAGCTGCCCGCACGTGCTCGCAGCACGGCGGTTCTACCCGCGGTCGAGATCGTCGACTTGCGCCACGTGGGTGCGGGGCCAGGCGGCGATCGCTTGCTGAGCTTGACCTTGTTCCGCGCGCTGGAAGCCTGCCTAGCTCGGCGTGAGCAAGCCATTCTGTTCCTCAATCGGCGCGGCTTTTCGCCGAGCTTGATCTGCGGCTCGTGCGGCGAAATCGTGCGCTGTCCCAACTGCTCGGTGTCGCTCACCTTGCATCGCGCGCGCGGTGAATCGTTGCAGTGCCACTACTGCGATTACGTGGTGGAGGTGCCGCAGCGCTGCGCGAAATGCGGCGCCGCCAAGCTGTCCGAGGAAGGCTCGGGCACCGAGCGCATCGAAACCACGCTCAAGCAACAATTGCCGACCGCGCGCGTAGCCCGCCTCGATCGCGACGTGGCAGCAGGCGCCAAGAGCGAGGTCGTTCTCGAGCGCATGCGCAAAGGTGAGATCGACATTCTGGTCGGCACGCAAATGGTGACCAAGGGCCACGATCTGCCCAACGTCACCCTGGTGGGCGTGCTGAATGCCGACGCAGCGCTATCGATGCCCGACTTTCGCGCATCCGAACGCACGTTTCATCTGCTGGTCCAGGTCGCTGGCCGAGCGGGACGCGGCGATGCGCCGGGCAAGGTATTGATTCAGACCCGGCAACCGGAGCATCCGGCGATCGCGTTTGCGCTGCGCCACGATGTGCCCGGCTTCATCGAGCAGGAAATGCGCGATCGCGAGGAGCTGCGTTTCCCGCCCTTCTCGCGGCTAGCTCTGGTGCGCTTCGACGCGCTCGACGAAGGCCAAGCGCTGGCCGAGTGTGCCCGCATCGCGGCCATCGCGCGTGCGGCCGTGCCCGTGGGCGTCGAGGTGCTCGGTCCCACGCCCGCTCCGCTCGCGCGCCTGCGCAATCGCTATCGCTTTCGTTTCGTGCTGCGCTCGGCCGACCGCAAACCGCTACGTGACGCCCTGCTCGCCGTGGCCCGAGCCAGTCTGCACCGTCAGGTGCGCATGGCGATCGACGTCGATCCGGTAAATATGCTCTGAACGCGCGCAGGTCTCGGGCTAGACTCGCACCGTTCATGATCCGCGGCTTGGCTTTCGGGATTCTGTGTGGAGCGGCCGTGTGGCTCACTCCGAGCCACGCGCGAGCCTTCGAGCGCGAGTGGCACGTGGGCGGCGGCGTTGGCATCGCCGCTTATCCGCACTACTACAGCGCAGGGCCAGCGCTTGGCTTGAACGGGGCCTACGGCATCTCGGACGTCTTCGATCTGAAGCTCGAGCTGCTGGGGTCGACCCATTCCTACAGCGCAGGCGAGGGGAGCCCGAGTGAACGCGGCGCGGCCTACTCCGCGGCCGCTGGCTTGTCGTACAAGTTGGATATCCTGCAGTGGATCCCGTACGGCGCCGCGCTGATCGGCTACCAGCACATCGCAGGTCCCATCCCGGCCTCCGAGCCCTTTCGTCGCGACGACGCGATCCTGGCGTTGGTACTCGGCCTGGACTACGCCGCGACGCGCAACTTTGGTTTGGGCGCGTCCTTCCGTACGAATTTTTTGCTCTCTACCTTCGACGAGGGCGAGGCGTTCACCACCATGTTGCGGGCGGAGTACCATTGGGGGTTTTGAGGCAAGGGCTCTGGGCGTGGGTTCTGCTCGCGGCCTGTGATCGCGGCGCGCATGGCGCGCCAGGGGCGGATCCGAGCGCGCTGCCGCCGCCTTCGTACACTGCACCCGCGGCGGTCGCTTCTGCCAGCGCAGCGCCGCTTGCTCCTGCCTCGTCGAGCAATGCCGGCTATGCCGCGCTGGTGCGCGCAGAACGCTGGGCGGATGCAGGAAAAATACTCGATGCACTGCCCGAGCCGGAACGCACGAAACCGGAAGTGCGCTTCGTGCGCGCGCGGGTCGCGCTCGAGCTCGACGACGCGGCCGCCGCGCTGACCTTGCTCGAGGGCTTGCACATCGCGGTGCCACAGCTCGCTCCACAGATCGCCGAAGCTCGCGCGCGGGCACAACTGCGCGTGGGTCCGTTCGCGGAGGCCGCGCGCTACTTCGAACAACGCGGGGACACCGAATCCTTGCTGTCCGCTGCCAGCGCCCATCAACAAGATCTGGCGCTGCCCAAAGCGCGCATGGCGCTCGACCGGGTGCTCGCGCGGCTCGGCAAATCCAAACGCACGCGCAGCGCCGAGGTCCGCGCACGCGCGCTGCGCGCGACGCTGGCGTCCCAAGTCGGCGATCGAGGCACCGCGATCGCCGACTATCGCTGGCTGGCGCTGGCCGCGCCCCTGCGTCCCGAGAGCGATCTGGCACTGCGCGTGCTCGATGGTGTCGCTGCGACTCGTCTGTCCAAGTCCGAGCACCTCGACCGCGCGACCAAGTTGGCCGAGGCCGGCCGCATCGAAGCCACCGAAGCCGAGCTCGCGCTCGTGGCCAAGGCCCCCGGCTCGCCCGCGCCGATCGGCCGTCTCACTTACCTGCGCGCGTTCGCGCTGTACGCCGCGCGCAGCAACTACGCAAAAGCGGCGGAGCTATTCGAGCGTGCGGCGCGTGAGGACCCGGACAACGCGCCGCGCGCGCTGTTTTTTGCGGCGCGCGCGCTGTCTCGCGGCCAGCTCGACGAGCGCGCGATCGCCGGCTACGAGCGCGTGGCTCGCCAATTTCCAAAAACCGATTGGGCCGAGCAGGCGCAGTACTTGTCCGCGCGCCTGCGCTTCATCGCGGGCGACTATACGAAAGCGCGCGGCCAGTACGACAAGTACCTGGCTGCCTTCGGCAAACACGCGCGCTTCGGCAACGACGCCAGCTACGAGCGCGCGCTGTGCGCGCTCGAGACCGATCAACCGCTGTCTGCCGCGCCGGTCTTTGCGCGGCTGGCGGCGCAGGCCCGCGACCGCAGAAGCCGAGCGCGCCTGCGCTACCTCGAGGCGTTGTCGCTCGCGCTCGGCAATCAAAAAGAGAAGGCAATTTATGCGTTCAGCGAGGTCGCTCGCAAGGAACCGCTGTCGTTCTTTGGCCTCGCCGCGCGCGGGCGGCTGGGCATCGTGGGCGCGCCGCAGCCCCCGCTGATCGCCGAGAGCGCTGTCACGGCGCACACGCCGCTCGCTCTCACGCTGCCTGCGGACGTGGCAGCGCTCAATCGCGTCGGTCTTGCGCGCGACGCCGAGCGCTTGCTCACCCAGCAAGAGTCGAGCTTCAGCCACCAGTACGCGCCACGCGGCAGCGAGGCGCTGTGTGAGGCCTACGGCATGTTGGGGGTCGGGCAGCGGCGCTACCGTTTGGCACAAGACGTGGTTCGCGCCGACGCGCTCGACTCCGCGCCCACTGCCGCCAACAGCTGGGCCTGGAACTGCATTTATCCGACGCCCTACCAGGAGATCGTGCAAGCCGCGGCCGCGCGCGAGAGCCTGAGCCCTGCGCTACTTTTTGCCGTGATGCGCCAAGAAAGCGTGTTCGATCCGAATGCCGGCTCCACCGCCGGTGCGTGCGGGTTATTGCAACTGATCGCGCCCACCGCGCGCCGCGTCTGCGAGCAACTGCAGGAGCCGTTCACTGAAGCTGCGCTCTTGTCGCCCGATAGCAACGTGCGTTACGGCGCCCACTATCTGGCGCAACTCAGCGGCTATTTCGACGGTAATTTGGCGCTGGTCGCGGCCGCGTACAACGCTGGCCCCGAAGCCGTCTTTCGCTGGCTGAGCGCCCCAGAAAAAATCGGCATCGACGCCTTCGTTGCCCGCATCCCGTTCGACGAAACGCGCACCTACGTCGAGCGTGTGCTCGGGAACCTGGCGCGCTATCAGTACCTCGCCGGCGGCCCAGCCGCAGTGTCCGCGTTGAATTTGGACTTGCCGCGCGCATCGACGCGGCCAGATGAAGTGTTCTGAGCGCGGCTCATTTGGCGGTTTTTTGCAGCGACTGCCCACGGTCCGGCAGTGGAGATTCTGGCGTGCTCAAGCCTTGGATCCAGTACAAATTGGCCGCATCGATCGCGTAGGGTTTAGTTGCGTCCCAGCCGTTCCATGCGCCCGGCGCAACCTTCGGCGGGGTGAGTGTGAGCGAAGCCTCGCAGCCCGACAGCGGACAGGAATGGAGCGCGTTGGCTTCGAGCCAATACAGCGCGGAGCCGTCGATCTGGAGCTCGGTGATGGGAGCGTCGGCCGTGACGAGTCGCGTGGACGCTGACGCGCTGCAGCCCGGGATCGGACAGCGAAACACGCCCTCTCCCGCAGCCCAATACAGATAGCCAGCCCCGATCGCGAGGCTTTCGAGCGCGTCGCCTTCTCGGGCTCGGGCGCTCTCGAGCTGGGGCGGCTCGGAGCCGTCGCTGGGCACGCTCCAGATCCCGAGGCTACTGAGCCAATAGGCACGCGTGTCATCGAAAACGAGCCGATTGGCGCTGGCATTCAAGGCTACGAGCTCGGGGGTTTTGCCGCAGCCTTGCGCCGGGCAGCGGTAGATATCGAAATCCGAGGTCCAATAGACGTAGTCTCGATGGGCGAAGATTGGCGTCGCCCCAGCAGAGGGATCTTGCCCCACCTTCGTTGGCTCGCCCTGGCAGCCCTCGGCTGGGCAAGAAAAGAAAGTCGAGCCGGACGTCCAGTACACGCGCCCATCAGCGACGGTAGCCTGGACCTGTTTCGTGCTCTGCATGTAGGTCAGCTTCGTGTGCTCGCAATCTGCCTTCAGGCAGCTTTGCAAGCGCGAGACGTAGCCACCCGACGCAACCCAATACAATCGCAGCTCATCGACCCAGACGCTTTCGAAACTGTCATTGGATACGACCGGTACGGCCGCAGCTGCAGAGTCCGTGGGATCAGACGAGGTTGCGGGTGCCGCGTGATCGAGATCCATGGCGCGCGCCCCACACCCGCTCAGGCAGAGGCAGAGTGAAGCGAGACTCAGAGTGATGCGGGTCATGGCTCTTCTCGATGCGGTTTTGGCAGACGGCGAATGCTGGCAACGGTGTTTTCGCTCAGGTTGTCGGGGCTGACGTCTTGCTCGGTCGTCGCCACGTATAGATAATCGTCATCCATTGCCAGCACGCCTGGCGCGTCTACGTGCTCGATTATCGGCAAAGCGTCCGCGCAGGCCGGCAACGTGCAACTCGAAAGCGCGTACTCGTAAGGATGAGGTTCGTATTGGTAGTACAGCTGCGAACCGTCGATATGCAGCTTCTGCGGCGCCCGCAAGGAAGGGATGACCACCTCCGAGGCCCCCGTGCAGCCGCTGAGCGGGCAGCGATTGACCGATCCGAGCAGCAGATTGTTGGTCCAGTAGATCGAGGTTCTATCGGTCGTGAGGCTGAACTCGTGATTGACAGAACACTTCAGGTCATTGGCAATGGTTTCGGCACTAGGCGCCCCGCCCTTGCCGCCGCGAACGAGCAAGCTGAACCCGTCGTTGCTTATCCCGTCGGCTCGCCAGTAGGCGTAACTTTCGTGAATTGCCACTGCTCGCAACACGCCGAATGAAGACGCGACCAGCTGCCGCGGACCCGGTTGCGAGAGCGGCACACTATAGAGCGACATCGAATCGGCGAAGTAGAAGCGGTCGTCATCGAACGTAGCGGCCGTGAAAGTGAAATCGCTGGCCAGCGTGCGCGGCGAACCGTCACACCCGGCAACCGGGCAAGCCAGCAGCGAACCGCTGCAGCCGGTAGAAGGGCAAACTCCGCGCTCCGTTGCATTCCAGTGGTACCAATGGATTTCGCCGCTGCTCACCGAGAAGACGTGGTCCGTGTCGTACGGCTGTGCGTCATAAGTGACGAGCGTCGAGGAGCAGTCGCGCTTTTGGCAGCTGTGTAGAAACCAGACGTTCCGACCGTCGGTACGTGGCAGGAGCTTGCCGGACCAGTACAAGCGCTCGTCGTCGACGACGAGCTCCTCGACCCGCTCGTGCACGACCCCGAGCACGGAAGGGTCGTTGCTGGCCTCGATCACCGCGCCGTCGAGATCCACGGTGTTGGCGCCGCAGGCCAGTAAGGCGAGCGGCAGGGTGAGCAAAGTTGCATTCATTCGGACGTTCAAAGCAGCCTCGACCATGGTTAACGTCCGCGCCTGTGAATCCGTCAACGAAATCGCAGCCGGAGGCCAATGCCCGCCGCAAATGCCAGGAACGGTGTGTGCCAGACTTCTTCGCCCTGCACGTGCAGAGAAACCGGGGTTAGCGGCTTCAGCGCGTCTAGTTGCGTCAACAGTCGGAGCTGACCCGCAAGTCTGGGGCTGTACTCGAGCCGCGCGCCGATCGCTGCGTAAAACGTGCTGTCGCTCACGGGATTTTCGATGCCTTCGCCGCGTGTTTGCAGCGCGCCTAAGCTGAGCAACCCGCAGCCTGCCAGGGTCGCACTCGCGAGGCAGGGCGCAAGCGTCCCCGAGAGCAACGAGGCGCGAGCGCTGCCGCCCTCCGGGAGATCTTTCGATGCCGGCAGTTGCTGAGAAAATTCTGCGCCCAAGCGGTAGCCGCTTCGACCCAGATCGAAGCCCAAACGCCAGCCGAGCGCCAGCGCGGGCGCCGTGCCGAGATCGGCGAACAGGGTGGAACGGACAGCCAGCTGCAGTCGTTCGCGATTCTCGTACGAGGCCGTGCTCTGCTCCTCGTGCGGTGGGTCTGGTTTTTTGGGGTGCTCCTGTGCGACTGAGTCGAGCTCGGGCTCGGGCGGAGTTTCGGCGGATGCCGGGGCCACGCGCTCGTCTTTGACTGTGCTCGCGGGCGCTTCGCCCAAAGCGGCGCTGGGGTCGAGCGCAATGCTGATCGCCAGCGCGAGCGATGCCACGAGCTCGTCGCACTGCCCGGCCTTCTCGTGCAGCTCGCGCGAACCGACGATCATGCCGCTTTCATCCAGGAGTCGCATCTGCGCTCGCAAATCAGCCTCGACATCGATGATTTCGACGACGATGGTTTGGCGCGCGGCGGGAAAGAACGGGTCGTAGCCGAGGCGTTTGCTGACCGCGGCCTTCAAGGCAGTGCGGTCGGGACAGGCCGCCGCGCCCGCACTGCGCGCGTACTCGAGGCGTGTGGCGTCCCCGGGTGCGGCGTACAGGGCGCCGCTCGAAAACGCACAGCCTCCGAGCCATGCGGCGGCAAGCAGCGCGCGTGGCGTCACGGAGCGGACAAGGCCGAGTCGATCACCGGCATGAGTAAGCTATGGGGATACGCCAGGCGAAAGGCTTGCGCACGGCTGCGAACTTCGTCTGCGCGACCGAGTGAGTGCAGCGCGCGGATGGCCAAGGCCTCGCGCTCCTCGCTCAGCTTGCCGCGCGGAAACTGCGCGCGATGCTGCTCGGTCTGCGCGAGCACCAAAGCGGGCTCGCCGTGTGCCGCGCTTTGACGCGCGAGATCCAGCAGCGCGCGTTCGCGCGAAAGCAGCGACGCCGGGCTGGCGGGGGCGCCGGAGGCGGATGCAACCCGCTTGGGTCCCGAGTCGACCACGGGCTCGAGCGTTGCGGTCGACGCCGTCGGCGCTGGTCCAGCGGAAGTCACCGGAGCGGCGACACTGTTCGAAAATACCGGTCGGTCCACGTACACGACGCGCACTTCTTGCGGGTGTAGCGCGCCATACAGCGCAGCACCGGTGGCCCCACCGATCAACCAAATCCCGGCAGCGACCGCCAAGGCCTTCGCGCTGCTCAGGCCAGCGAGCAGCGGAGCCGGCGCAGGCGCCAAGCTGGTTTTGGCAATTCCGGCCGCAGCGGTCACCGCTGCGGCCGTGCCCAGCGACGCCATCAGCGCTCCGTACACGCGCTGCTTGGCGGAGGCGGGCGCTTCTCCGCCAGTGCCCAAGGCGCGCAGCGTCTCGATCCGTTTCATGATTCACCTCGCTGCGCGCGCAGGCGTCGCACGGCCTGCTCGTACTCTTGACGCGCCAGGCGCAGGCGCGAATACGCGGTATTGAGCGGAATGCTCAAGCTCTCGGCGATTTCCGGGACGCTGTGTCCCTCCACCTCGTGCAGCAGCAGCACGGCGCGGCGCTCGAGCGCTACGCGCGCTAGGGCCAGCTCCGCCAGCTTCAGCTCTTGACGGGTGATCAGCTGCTCATCGGCAGCTGGCAGCGTGTCTTCAGTCTCCGCTGCGACAATCGACAATTCGACGCGGTGTCGCGCGAGCGCGCGGTAGTTCGACGCGGCGTTGTAGGCGAAGCTGAACAGCCAAGGTCTCAGCGGGCGCGTGGCGACGAATTTCGGCAATTGACCGTGCACCTGCAAGAACACCTGCTGCGCCAAATCCTCCAAATCACGCTCGGCGACCCCCAAGCGTTTGAGCACGTGCCACACGTAGGAGAACTGCGTCTCGAAGATCTCGCGAAAATCCGGCACCCCGGTTGTGGGCGCGGGCTCCCGCTTCAACGATATGCGCAGGCCCATCACCCCCAATTATTGCCGAGTCTTGGTTTCCGTCACGAAATCGCCAGCCGGTCCCCTGGCCGAGGCAAGGTCGGTTGTTACTGGCTCAAAAGCGGCCGATGTCCGTAGCCGCGTCGCGCCACAACGCGCTGCCGATTTCGCGCGGGCCGTCGGCCGCCCAGTGCGCAGCGAAGGCATCGCGCAAGGCCAGCTCGGCTTGCTTGCCGCGCGGGGAAAAGCCCCATTCGGCTTCTTGCGACATGTCGTCGGGGTCGGCGTACAGTCGCCACACGAAGAAGCCAGCGAACCACGGCTCGTCGACGAAAGCCGAGAGCAGCGCGCGATAGGCGTCTGCCTGTGCGGCTTGATCGGGCTTTACGTCGCTCATCTTGTCCGGCCACTCCCAGGGACGAATGGCCGGATCTTTGCGCGTCGTGTAACCAAACTCGTTGAAGAAAATGGGCTTTTGCCAAAACGCTGCCAGCTTGGCCAAGCGATCGCGGACGCCGCGCCCGCCCGCTGCCAACTCTTCCACGCTTGCGCCGTCTTTTTCCGCGAGTGGGAAGAACGCGTTCAGCCCGATCACGTCGAGGTCGCCCAGGATCACCGTTTGCTCGATGTCGTCCCAATTGCCCGCATAGGTGAGCAATCCCGGGTAGGCACGACGCACGTCGCGCAAGATGGGCTCGAACGAACGCGCGTGTGCGGTGGTGAGCCAACTGCGCAGCTCGACTCCGACCGCCAGCATGTCCGCCTGCGACTCGCGCGCGACCTCGGCCCAGGTCAGCAAGAAGGCGCGATAGTTGTGGCTCCAGGCGTCCCAGGCGGCATCCGAGCCCGGATCGAGCTCGCCGCGCCATTCGCCGCTTTCCACCCAGAGGTGCGGCACGATCAAGACTTTTAGCCCGAGCGCATGGGCTTGCCGCACGGAACGCAGGACCGCGCGGCGATTGTCGGCGAAGGGTGCTTCGAAGCTCAGCGAAATGCCGGTGCTCTCGAGGTCATTGACGCGTGCGAAGGGCGTCAGGCTCACCCAGCTCGAGCCGAGCCGCTTGGCCTCCAGCAAGGTGCGTTCGAAGGGCTGACTGCCATAGCCGCGCTGCGGATGAAGCGCGCTCTCGATCGGACCGACCGTGACGCCGCGAATCGCGCCGCGCGCGCCGTCACTCCAGGCATTGCATCCCGGCGAGAGTTGCGCGCTGTGCGGAGGGGCCGAGCGAAGGCTGGGCTGCGCAGACAGCGGCTCGGCACCGAGCGTGAAAGTCGCCAGCAGGCCGAGCGCGACCGGCCACAACCGCGGTTCAGCCATATAGTTTTCGATACAGCTCCGTGAGCCGTCGATCGTCGATGCTCGCCAAATCGGCAACGACCAGATCCGCCCCGTGCGCGTACAGCTCCGCCTCGGGATAGCTGTGTCCCACCGCGATGCACGGCAAGCCCGCCGACTTGGCCGCTTCGATCCCCGCCAATGAATCTTCGATCACCAGCGCACGCTGCGCGTCGCGCAGCGGTACCAGCATCGACAAGGCCTCGATGCCCAGCAAGTAGCCGTGCGGATCGGGCTTCGAGGCGCGCGTGTCCTCGGCGGCCACCACGCTCACGATCAGCCCGCGCACGCCCAGCGCGTCGATGCCCAGCTCGATTTCGTCGCGCAGCGCCCCGGACACGATGCCCACGGGGCCCGCGGCGGCGCGTCGCCGGACGAGCTCACTCGCCCCTGGAAAGAGCGGCAACGAGGCCTCTGCGCGCGCGCGGTACAGGGGGCGCTTGGCCTCGACCAGCGCCGCGATCTCCGCCTTGTCGGTCGCCCTGCCCGAATCCGTCAAGATCGCGCCGAATGCGCCTACGTCGTCGAAGCCGAGATACTTCGCCCAGTAATCCGCCTCGCTGAGCGCAATTCCGAGCGGAACGAGCGCGTCCTGAAATGCGGCCAGGTGGACGGTTTCGTCGTTGGCCAACACGCCGTTGTAATCGAACAAGGTGGCGGCAAAGGTCTGTGGATTGGCTGGAAACACGGCAAATTCACCGAGATGTGGATCTCATCGTCGGCCGTCAGTGCGGTTGCATTGGCGGTCCGGCTGTGTCAGGTTCCGCGGCCGTAAAGGACCGAATGAGTCGTAACACATGAGTAAGGGTGATCTTCTCGAAATGGAGGGCGTGATTCAAGACGCTCTCGGCGGCGGC
>Ga0247774_1000413_pt1 | contig 21227 bp, 18 predicted proteins | sample UWRJL001104B6_FD_179933 | JGI IMG/M metagenome (GOLD analysis project Ga0247774, IMG submission 179933) | Plant litter microbial communities from Arlington Agricultural Research Station in Wisconsin, United States - UWRJ-L001-104B-6 | ecosystem: Environmental > Terrestrial > Plant litter >... | reverse complement strand
GTTCATCGATTGTTTCAGCATGAAGCGTTGGGCTTGTCTGCTCGGTAGATCGCTCGGCATCTGCCTGCTTGACATCTGCCTGCTGTTGCGGCGGATCGGTGGTTATGGAGGTCCCCGGGTCGTTAAGGTGGTCGGTCAGCGCCAGCTCTGGGGCAGCAACGTGTTTCGCTTCTTGCAAAATTGCGGACTGCGACTCAGACTCAACCGTTTCTGGAGGATTGATGGCTTGCAACCGCTCGACATCCACATCTGGCGGCTCTTTTGGGGAATTGCTAGTAGTTGGGTTAGCCGTTGCCGATGTGGGTTCAGGTTGCGATTCGGCTTCAGCCTCGCATTTTGGTGAGCCATTCGTTTGCAGCTTCTCTGCATCGCTAGTCTTGAGTCGCGCAATCAGGTCGGCCTTCAGACCTGAGTGAGGCAAGCCGCGCCGCTTTAACTCGGTTCTTAGGTCTACGACCTTCTGCTGGTTCCAATCCATCTCGTTGAGTTCAGAATGAGGTTGTGAAATGTTTAGCTGCGCATGCTCGAAGTTGATATGTCGTCGGGAGGTAAGGCGGTAGCTCTTTCTTAGGACTTAAACCACTAACTCTTCGTCGCAAATTTCAGATTGCAGTCGAAATCCTACGGCGATAAAGGTCTTTAAAGGAAAGACATGCGATTCAGTAAAGAAAGGGCAAAGGCGCATGCGATAAATTGGCAAAGAGTGAGGGTCCGTCGCAAGAATTCGATGCCCTTTTTTTGCGGACAAAGTCGCGTCGCGTGGCAAGAGATTTTAGGTAGTCCAAGGAATGGGGCAGGAGCCGCTTCCGGCCGCTATGGGGTGACCTCAGCTGGCCCCAGCTGAAGACCGGCTACCGTCCCAGTTGTTGCATTTCTGATGTGCCCCTCCATAACTGTTGTTGATTATAGCTTTCAAATTCCTCACCCAGTTCTTGGATAAATAACAACATGTGCATAGCAACGGGATCTAATTCTTTGATAGGTCGGTACCTACGGCGACGGCAACACCATTAGAGAGAAAAGCAGGGAAGAGAGTGTCGATAATATTTACCTCCATTTTATTGCAACACATCCTGTCTAGTGCTTTGATCCTCCAACAAAACAACGCTACATTCCAGTTTTTGGCCATCTGCTACTTCGTGCCTGACTGGCGACCACGTCATCGTCCCTTAACACCCAACTCTTTTCGGCCAACCTGTTGTTGAGGCGGAGAATCACGGGCATGTGAATCACGTATTGCAAAACTCCGTAAATGGTTCAGCATTTTCGTGATCAAAGAACACCGGTGCTTTGTTCCGGCCGGCTCTGGAAATAGGCTGCAACACCTCGATCGTTTGTCCACCGCCGACGGGTCACCTTCCTGCCTTGTCGCAAAACGAATGTCGAGGCTCGTCTAGTCTTGAAATCCTCCATCGCTCCGTCATCAAATTATTCATGTTTCTCTCACTGTCGCAAATAGTCGCCTACGTCAAGTTGTCATTTGCAAAAACTGCCCGCTTAAACCCCGCCATCTTAGGATCGCCACCAGCTATTCTTTCTCTTGGCGACGCTGAGAATGGCGCCGAGAACCTACTCGTCTCCAATTAGGAAAGCACTGGCGACGCCCACGCCCTCGACACCGTCAAAGACACCTCAAGCTCGAGACAAGGTCATCGGTGGTCGCATCAAGAAAGCCACCAACATCACCAAGCTCACCAATACCCCCAAGCTCACGAAGATCACATCAAGTTCGCCTCCGACAAGGCGGCTCTCAGATTCACATCATGACAGCAGCAGTCTACTTCTTGATGATGTCGAGAGGGACCGGGAAGTGATGCGATATGAAGAAATGATGGACGAGAAGAAGTTGTTTCCGGGAAGCGAACACTGGGCCGAGGATGAGGAGCGCCTGTTCCAGCTCCTCTTCATGCGACAGTACAGCCCTCTTCTACCATCGCATTGGGGTATGGACTTTCGGGGCATCCCAGTCCCAGACATATTGTTTGCCACTACAGACGAGGATGAGCCCGCAGTGAATGCGCACGCTCCGAACGGGGACTTCAAAGGCAAGTGGACAGAACTTGATCCAGATTCGTGGCTCTTGTTTTAACCTTAGAATAGCGACCAAAGCCATCATCAGACTCATCGATCTTACCGGTAGTGTGAGGGCTTTTGTGCAGATGAACAAAGGCCAACAGGCTGCGGGCCATATCAAGAAGGAGCTGGAGACGTACCTGAAGTGGGCGGCATGGGATGGAGGGTACGACAAGATGAATGTGTTGAGCAATATCATTGTAGAGGCGGTAGATGTTAAACTCGGCACTGACAAGATATTGCCTTTCATGGATGAGCGGATGCGAGAGCTGGCCCGTCGACATCGGAGGTTCTGGAGAGTAGGTCATGAAGACGACGAAGACAGTGACGTCGACTCTAGAGATGGCCACACGTCGCCGACACCAAATTCGGGCCTCGGAAAGGACAACACGGAACACGAGGAGGACAATCTGAATAAAACCCCGCAGCGCGGCGAACGTTGGGAAGGGGATTTCTCACGGAGGGGCCACTCCGAGAATGACCAATCCCAGATCGTCAAGTTAGACCACAGGCAGCGAGAGAAGAGCAAGCCAGACCAAGGGGAGTCTCAAAAGGCCCCAGCAGAAACGGATCAGTTTGAGGAGACGCCGTCGGAAGGCGGCCACTCGGACGGGTACTCGGCGGCTAAAGAGGAGATGAGCATGGACAAGATGGATCTGGATCAATATATCGAGCCACCACCCGTTTTGTACGGCATCTTCATCATCAACCGAACGGTGGTGGTTCTGACAGTCGATCCCGCCAAAGGCAAAAGGGCCTGTGTCAGCCTGCAGGTCGAGATTAACTTCCAAAGACGGAACCAAGGCGTTTGGAACGCCATCACCATCGCCATTGTTGTCTGTATGGCACGCGACGAAATGGTTCGGCGGAAAGGGTGTTTCGAGCCTATGAAGGAGGAGTCGGACGACGACCCGGATGCGTAATTTCTGTTAGTCTTTTTAATCTTACGAGGCGCTATGCAAGGAGGGCGGGCTTCGTATACGGTTTGTTCGGATATGGCCTGTGAATTCTGCTCGGATTACCCGCAGCTGCAGCTGGTACCTTGTAAGGCGTTGGTTGGCATTGAAGACACTGGATAGTCACTGGCTTATTGCTTGTAGGCGACCAGTACGGAAAGGAATATGTGTAGCGGGAATCTCAATTCAAAGGTAGCGATAACTCTTGCATTTGACTGGCAAGGCTCCCTGATGCCCTTGAGACGTATAGAATACCGAAACATCTCTCGTACTAGTACTCGACGGACAGCTGCGCGAGGATGTCTCGGCCGTCTCAAGGCAGCACGAAGATTCGACTTGATAAGAGTGATTCTTCTGTTTATTTGACCGGCAATATCTTCTCTATCGTCGTTCTTCCACGTGTATGGCTTCCGTGTAAGAAGCGTGGGGCTGGCTTAAATCTAAGCAGTGGGGAAGGGAAGCTCAAAAGCTCTCGAAGATGAGAATTACACTGTATAGGTACCTTTTTGCTTGTATCGAGATCTAATTGCCCAAGTATTCCACAGACACCAATATGTAGTAATACTTGATATGAGGATATCGGTTGTTGTATCATGTAATGTGGACGCGAGGTTTGCAGCATGGGAAGCCACCGAGGCAAAATATAAAGCCACAGCAGGCGACGACTTGCGGAATACCACTAGTACGGTAGCGGCCAGGTTCAGCGTCCCCATTTTGATATATAAAGTCTTCCTGGAGGAGCCATTTCTGGTCCACTGTATCTATCGCATAGTGTTTTACATGATTGGACTGTGTTCCTCTTACCCAATGCCTTAACAGCGGTAGGTCGGAGCAACGACAATGGGTATGACATGATACACTGAACGTGATGGGCGCGTTCCATATGACAAGAGCCAGAAATTCAACTGCAGAATCAGCGCAATATGGTTCTCCATTCATTGACGTTTTGTAGTTCAGAATAACTCACTAGGTTATGTATTCCCACAAAGATTTGCTTTCAATTTGCTAACATCTTGAAATTGTTGTGAAGTGGTTGCTCTGTAATGTGAAGATTCGCCATGCTGAGAATGCTAGAAGGCAAGTAAAAATTACAATATATTAATTACCTATGTCCCCAGGACCTTCTTGGGCAGAGGGAATAAAGAAAAAGAACACAAGATTAATCATCCTCCAGGGATGCTAACCGTTGTGTAACTTGCTGATACCAATCATACTGGGCACCAAATACCGAGCAGATACCATATTTACATTGCTCATATAACATCCGGGCTAGATGTAAAGTCTAGAGCTTGATATATAAATCTGCAAGGTTCTGCTTGGCATTGAGGGCTGGAATATAGCGGTTAACTTGCTCCGGTCCAAGCGCCTCCTCGTAGCCTTGGATAGCCTGCTCGTACATAGCCTCGGCTTCGGCGAGCCGGCCCTGGTTAGCGTAGAGGTTGCCGAGATTGTTGATCGTGTAGAGCGTCGACATGTGTTCCGGCCCGAGCGCCTTCTCTTTGCCGCGGAGAGCCCGCTCGTACATAACCTCAGCGTCCTCAAGCCGACGCCGATTTGTATAGAGGAGACCAAGATTATTAACCGTATTAAGCGTTAACTTATGGTCCAGCCCGAGGGCCCTCTCGTAGCCTTCGAGTGCCCGGTTGTTCATTGCTTCGGCGTTGTCAAGCCAGCCGTGAGTCTGGTAGAGGTGACCGAGATTGTGAACTGTGTGCAGTGTCAATATGTGTTCTGGCCCGAGCGCCTTTTCTTTGCTTCGGAGTGCCCGCTGATACATAGCCTCGGCGTTCTTAAACTGGCCCTGATCCGCATAGAGGTTGCCGAGATTGTGAAATGTGTGCAGCTCCGACATTTTTCCCGGCATAAACGCCTTTTCTTTTCCTCGGATCGCCCGCTCGTACATGGCCTCAGCAACGTCGAGCAGCACCGCCGACGTATGTTCCAGCCCGAGCGCATTCTCGTGGCTTCGAAGCGCTCGCTTGCATATTGCCTCAGCATCGCCAAGCCGGCCCTGGTCCCTGTAGAGGAGGCAAAGATTGTGAAGTGTCCGCAGCGTTAGGTTGTTTTCCGGCCGCCCTGCCCTCTCTTTGACTAGGAGCGCCCGCTCGTACATGGTCTCAGCGTCTTGGAGCCGGCCCTGGTCCTCGAAGAGCTTGCCAAAGCAATGTAGAATCCACTCATCCCCTTCCCCCGCCAACATCTCACTCATCGCCTGCAAATTTAGAGAGCGCTCGGCATGTCGCATAACCCGCCTCTGCACTGTCCAGTAGTCCCGCACTGTATTCGCCGACACATACGCCTCCACGCATCGCATCGCAAGCTGCACCATCTCGACGTCTCGCTCTTTATTTAGCACGTGCACCGTCCACATATGGAAGCAGCCGTGCATGCTATATCCGTGCGACTCCCTACCGTGCTCCCTTGATGACGCATCTGGCTCCGCCAACCCGTAGTCACATAACACTCGTACTATCGAGTTAAAGCCGAGCACGTCAGACGTTAGTACCCGGAACCATGGCGGGCCAGTGCGGTGGCCCTGCCGGAGCATCTCAAACCATAGATCCTCATTATCGAAATACGCCCAAAGTCGCAGCAGCATGGCCGAATCCGCGTTCTGCTGGCTGACCTGGGTATACGAGACGCCCCACGTTGAATAAAGCGCCCGGTCTTGGTATGAAACGAGCTCCGGGGTCGTCTGGTGTAAACGGAGCCACGAGTCTCGGTACATCTTAAGGTAGTCTCCGAACGTCGTCGCTACATTATTGAGATAAGCGCCGGCGGTCGATAGAGCGAGGGGGAGACCGTCTAATTCTTTTGCAAGCGCAATAGCGTCGCTATCCATATACCATAGTTAGTCCTATATTTGCTGTACGTTAGAGTTTCATATATACCTTTTTGTAAGCCTTGGCGGTTTGATGTATATGCTAAAATGTCGAGGCCATCCTTAAGGGTTTTTAACTTGCCTAGGGTAACTTGACGGCCCAGCTTGACCTTGGCTGACCGTGTTGTAATAAGAATAGCACCACGATAGGCATCTGGAAGAAACGGCCGGATATCGTAACCTGGAGAAGGGCTACCCATACTGCCGGTTACCACGTTTACATCTGTTATTTTGGCTGGTCTAACCTCTCGACTCCTGTCCAGTATCGGATTATCATAGTTGTCGCATATGATTAACCAACGGTCGTTCTTGGGCTGGTCGAGCCAAAGCTTAACCGCCCCCACAACTTCGTCAAGGTTGCGGTCCTGCACCGCGTTGGCTACATAGACGACCGACGGATGTTCGCGCAAGATCCGTTCAGCCGCCCTCGTAAACCCATTCTTGAGCGTGGTTTCATCTCTGGCATTGAGCCAGAACACGACTGAGTAATCGTTTCGGTGCCGCTTCGCGTATTCCACCGCTAGCTGCGTCTTGCCGATTCCGCCTAGTCCATGGACCACGGCCGTTCGACGGCCCGAGCCACGTCCGCCATGGCCGAGCTCATTATGTATCCGGACGAGCTCTTCCTCCCTGGCAACGAAATGCTCGACCTCCATGACCTCGGAAAGACTGAAATTAATGGCAAATTTGGCACGGTCATTAGAGGACGGGTTGATGTTGCTCTTTAGGCGGCGCATGGCATTTTCCTTTCCCTCGCCGTATATAGGCGAGATGAAGGCGTCGAATATGCCGAGAAGCGAGTACGCTAAGTCTTCTTCGCGAGTGGTGTGGCGCTTCTCTGCCCACATAAGACGTTCTTCGATGCTAAAGGAAGTAAGGGGCTCTCCTTGAAGCGCCAAGACGGAAATACCAGTTATTTCGTGGATCTGCTGATGTAATAACTTTTTGTCACCGAGTAGTGTGCTGTCTGGTGTGAAAAACTGGACAGATGCTGGTGCGAGGAGCTCCTGGAGTGTCCAACCGCGAGTAAACCACCTGCTCCTCCGGAACGCCGGCTCCCAAGGAGGTGGGCTAGACGGCAGTAGGCTTCTCTTGTAGTCTGTCGGCAAAACATCCGACAGATACACGTAGCATCGAGCAGCTTTACGGTACCAACTAAACATAGAGTTAATAGTCTCTGCTAGCTCGGCGTTATTTGCTTTATCGATGCAGCATGTGTCGATCCAGAAGTATAGTAAGCCATCTCGTTGTGCTTGATTAGCGCAAAAACGGATCTTTTTATAACCCGCTTTATCCTCCCCGGTATCATTTACCAAATCTTGGTAGGTAACTTCTTCCGAATCTGGCCCCCATGTGTGCGAGAGTATGGCATATGCGGGAATATGGCTGCCAACAAAAACTTTGGTCAGGCTAAACTTGCCATTATCGCACTGGAGTAGTCGCATTGTTTCTGGAGTCCTTCCATAACTCGAGGAAACAGGATGGCTACTGCGAGTTGCTTAAAATTAACAAACGTGATGGCATTCTAACTTACTTCACTGGACCCATATAGGACATTTGAGCGGGAGGAAGCACTTTGTGGATGCAGAGCCACCCTGGAACATGACCAAACCCAACCCAGTGATTAGTCATTCGTAGTTGGTGCCTAAGGCATCCTCTCTGTTGAGCTAGCAGGGAGGGGGTACATCTACCAGAAGCTACACACTGTAATCAAGGGTGACAAAATCTGACCCCATCTAGATAGATCAAAAATTTGGACGCTGAACTTGGCCGTTACTGTATTATAACTTTCAATTTTGATAAAAAATGCTTGCAAATGTCGCGAGTATGAGAGATATACATTCCAAGTCAATCTTCCACGACCATTGGCTGCGTGAGAGTCTCAAGCGCTGGAGGTGGAGACAGGTGGCCAGTTGGCCAGTTTCGTGTGTCTCTCGAAGTCTCGAACCTTTCCACAGGTGGTGGTGTGAATTGCTTTCGTGTGCGGCACAGCGAGGCATTGCCTGCATAGCTCCTTTTATTCTTCCTGGCCGGCTGCAACCTGCTGCCTAGAATACCACCACCGTCCAATGAGAAGGCATCTTGGACCCGTATTGGACCGTATTCCAACGTCGCAGCTGCCCCACCAGGGGCCAACAGCGGGGGCCAACAGCGTGATCTCTCCCAAGCAGTCGGTGTTCCGATATTAAAGGCCGTCTTCGCCACACCAGCGTACCAAACTCGGACTTTACAGTTTGAACATGAAGCCTTCGCTCTCGTGGCCAACTCTCTTTCCATCGTGGACGGGTTTGACTATCGACACTACTTAAGAACCCCAGGAGGCTTTGCATTTTCTTCCGGTTTTCATCGCTATTCTTGGATTCCGTTAATCCATCTAGTGCGGTAGAACAACGAAACGTCATCGCAAGTAGCGGAACAGGTCGTCAAGATGTTGAACCACCTGAGTTCTGCCGTCTTTAAGCGGACTGTCGAGTCGGGCATGAACTCGACTCTGCCCTGGTGGTCTTGGATTGTCTTTGCAGTCGATCTTATTCTTCTGCTTCCCGCCATCTTCTTCGTATGTTCCTTGTTGCCTCCTTTCAACCGATGAGACAAGTGCTTCGACGCCGCAAACTGACATGACCGTCCACTAGCTTTCGTATACCGTAAGGCAAATCTTCCCCGCTCTCGCCATTATCGAAGACCAGAACCCCCCTCCAGCGTATCGGCCGTTGCCCCTCAACGACGATGTCGCCAACGCCGACGCTGAGCCAGATGCGGCCGTCAACAAGAACCCCGATGACCCTCTCCCTTCCGACCAGCCCGTGACGACGTCGGTCCGCGGCACATATAGGCTTCTCAAGTCCCACGGAGGCTACGCAGCCTTCCTCCGCGGTTTCGGATGCATCGTCGTCTACGGAGTCGCCCAGTCGATTGTGTACGGCATTTTGTCGAGCCTCCTTCCCCGGGTCCTTGCTCCGTTTGCGACGATTCTGTCGATGCTCTGCGTCGTGCAGCTCGGAGCCGCATGGGTGCACATCATCATCACCCCCAAGAGCCCGCTCCACTTCTGGCAGCGTCTCCCGCCCTTCGGGAAGACGTTCAGGGCCACGTACGCGGCTACGCTGCTCTACTTTGTCGCGAAAGAGGCGTCGGCCTACGCGCCGTACCTGGTTGCCAAGATCTGCGGCTTGACCATACCTGACTTCTCGAAGCCTCATGAAGAGTGGGGTGAAGACTACGGCGATTCGAAAAAGTCCTGGGTGGTCGTCCCCATTGTCCTCACGAGCATCGTGACATGGGCCCTGCTCCAGATCCCGTCTCGGGTCGTACTTGTGCGCATCCAGGCGTCGCTGCTCCCCCCCGAGGCGCATACGATCGTGCCTTTCGACCGCTCGTTTGGTGGCCGCGTCGAGCCTGTCGTGGTCGGCGGTAAGGGATATGCGACCATCAAGGAAGCCATCGCCACCTTTGGGCTGGGCTCATGGAAGCGCCTGTATATGATGTGTATCAAGATCTTCATGTGGTGGTCCCTGCTGGTGGTGGCCATGTCTGCCATCGTCATGCCGCAGTTGATGCTGATGAAGAAGTTTGCGCCCCCGACTGAGGGAGGAGGTGACAACTAGGACCTCCTCTTCTCACCAGAGGTAGTGGGGTGATGATGCTAGTCGGGCGAGACATGGTGAAGGTCGGGCATTCCTCGACAGACTGAGGTCATAGTTCGGGAGCCTATTGACTAGCCACGTTAGTCGTCGGCTCATCCTCGCTGGCGATTGTGATCTGATACGAGTGTTCGAGGTGGAATAAACGTCATGAATTTTCACGGGCGTTTGGGACGGGCGGCTTTTGGATGTTATAGTCGGTGCGGCTCTATGGTTTTAGTAGTATTTCGTCAAGCGGTATCGTACAACCAAAATGCCCAGTAGAAATTTCCCTTGCCTTTTGTTGCATGTGTCAACATGAAGACTTCTGTACCTTGGGGACGCTTCTCAATCATCTACCTCATCATTGATCGTGCCCTTGTCCTTTTAAAGATCACATGTCCTGTAGGGAGCAAATAATTCAAACTTCTTGTCTTAAGCATACTGTCTATCCACCATACGCTTTACCTGTCCGAGGGACACTGCCAAGGGGCGAACAAGGCGTACGAAACCATCGTAGAAACACAGGGAACGGATACCAAAAGGAATTCCCTCCTCCGCTCTGAAATGATTCCTAAAACCGTGACATGAATAAAAAGACCCCTCATGTCCCTTAGTCATGCTCGTAATCCTCTATGCGTCTCTCATTTCCTGTCCTGTGCTGGTAATGTAATAGACAAAGGGAAAGAAGGGGTGGGTGCCTGCGCGGCGATGAGTGTATGGAGGTGCTATGTGTGGGGAGGGAGACGTGACATGGTAAAGTGATGGGCCGCGACATCAACGGTTTAGGGACCTGGCACGGCCGGTGCTCTAGGCATCTAGGACTTGAAGAACCAACTTCCGCGCTTGCCGCCTTCGTTCTGGACTGCAGCAATGGCAGGGTTGGCCGGTCCATCGGTGGCACCGCCGCCGCGGAGCGGTTTTGCGATTCTGCTACCAGCCCCGGCAAAGCTGAAGCCGCCCAGTCCGCCGGCATTCAGTCCGCGAGTGCTACCGGCCTTGGCAGCTTCCAACCTGTCCTTGACGGCAGCGATTTGGAGTTCGAATCTAGGACAATGGTTAGTATAATCACTCGAATTCTACTGCTGCAGGAATAACGATCATACCTCTGGTTCGCAGCTGCCATCTTCTCCTGAGAATCCTGCAGTAAGGCCTCGAGGCTCTGGATCCGCTCATTGCGCGCGATCAACTTGCGCTCAGCAATGGCGACCTCCTTCTTAAGGGCCGAGTTCTGCTCAACAAGCTGGCGCTGAACTTGTGTAAGCTGCTCCAGATTCCTTTCGAGGAAGGCCATCTTCTTTTGCTGGGCGCGGTTGTTGGATGAACGCAGTACATTGTTGTACTGCTCTCTCGTCTCGTCAAGCGAGATCTCCAGTTCGACAACACGCTCGCACCTGTTCTGCAGGTCGCGCATCAGGCTCTTCTTCATAGCATCGAACTCGGCAATCTGCTGTTGAACCGTCTTGCCGTTTGGCATAGGCGCCGCGGCACCGCCGGCCTTGACACGAGTCTCTAGGTTTTCGATGAGAGCCGTCATGCGCGTCGTCTCGGCCGTCTTTTGCGAAAGGTCTGCCTTGAGCTGTTCAACCTGTTGCGTCTGCGTCATGTGCTTGTTGGACAAGGCATTTTCGAGCCGCGCCTTGACCTCTTCGACATCACCTTCGCCGAGATTCCGCTGCAAAAGGTCCTCGTATTCGTTTTGGAGGGCCTCGAGACGATCTTCCAGCTCTTGGCGTCTCCGCATCTCCTTCTCGCCGGTGGACGCACTGAATGCCGTGAGCTCTGCTTGCCTGACCAGGCCCTGCGTCTCCAGGAGCCTTTGCTTCAGCTTCTTGAGTTCTTCTGGTGGGATTGAGGCGCCGTGCTCCATCAGCGAGTCGATGTATTGAACCGCCTCGGCGATGGATTGCTCGTTATCGCTGAAAACATCGGCACCTAGATCAAATCCTGCCATCATCTTGGCCATCTTCTCGGCCTTCTTCCTTTCCTTTTCGTTCATCTCGACGCTAGATTCCTTGGCGTGCATCTTAACGTCCAGGAGTTGCTGTTTTGCTTCGTCGAGTTCCGTAGTGAGCTCATTGTTTTGCTCTTTAAGAGCATCCATGGAGATTTGGGCCTCCTTGCTTTCGAACACCAGCCGCTCTACTTGCATCTTGAACTCATTTACCTCTGATGAGAGCTTCTCGTTCTCCTTGCCCGTCTTGCTGTCGTGCTCCTTCAACTGCACCAGCTCTTCCTTGACGTCCCGCAGCTGCGTCTCGGCACGCGTCGCATGCGTCTCCTTCTCGGCAAGCTGGTCAACCAGTTCGTTTTCCCGGCGCAAGAATTCTTCCCGCTCGTCTCCTTCCAGCGGAATGCTTGGCGTGGCGGCCCGATCGATTGTGGGTGTTTCTGCTCGACTTTCCGGGATGAGCCTTGAAGGCGTAGCTGGCCTGGCCTGGTCGCGCAAGGCAGTGGCTTTGGTGGATGCAACGCGATCTGCTGCCATGGGAGGTATCCACTTGTCCCTCGGAACCGTGTCCCCTGAGCGCCAGGCCTGCACTTCGCCCTCCAAATTAACGATGTATTCCTGGTAGGTGACGGCTTGAGTTTGGGCTTTCTTGAGCAGTGCCTTGAGCTCGGCAGGGCTGAGCTCAGCGTTGACTTTGGCCTTGTTCTTGATTGCCTTCGCTCTTGTGCCGAATCGGAGGGTGCTGAGAGTCTCGGAATCGTTGTAGCTACTTGGCGAGCAGTTGATGATCAGAGTGGTCCGGCTGTTTCCACCCAAAGATTCTTGTAATATACGAGTGAGCTTGGAGTCTCGATAGGGAACGTGTGGCTTCTTCGGGTCCGTCAGGGCGTTGATGACCATTCCGAGAGCACTCAAGCTCTTGTTGATCTTCTTCGCCTCCTCTAGCGTCTGGCCGGTGGCACCCGTCTTCCCAACCTTTTCGCTACCGGCAAGATCGACGAGGTACAGCGACCCGGTCTTGGTCGACTGCGTTTCGACGTTCTTCTGTTGTATGGTTATGAGAAAAAGAGAGTGCGAGCGGGATGATTCCTGGTTCATATTCGTAGCGGCAACCTTGCGATTCTCCCCGCCCGCCTCCATGACCTGAAACACCTCGTCCACGCTCGCAACGTAAACTTCGTTCAGGCCCTTGATATATATCCCTCGGTTCTTTTCTTCGTGGATGGGCAGGTTGTCGTTCATGGGCTGGAGCAGGTCGCGAATCTTCTCCATGTAAATCTCCAAGTAGCTAACCCGTACAGTATACTCGATCGATTGGGGGCTCTCCATGATGCTGTTAAAGATCTGCTTGACGATGCGCGGTATGACACCCTGGGCATCCTCGTCGTTCATGTCGCTTCCCATCATGGTGTACGACTTGCCTGCACCCGTCTGTCCGTAGGCAAAGACGGTACCATTGTAGCCGTTCAGAATATCGTCTACCGTCGACTTGATCGAGAAGTCGAAGATGTCGGCTTGTTTGCTTTCCATGTCAAACACTCGGTCGAAGGAAAACGTGCCCTTATTCTCTCCGGACTACGATGGCCCGTTAGCGATAAATGTTAGATGGCATCGCTCAGGACTTGACTCCAGCCGCCTGCAATGAGAACGGATGTAACATACGTCAATAGCGCAGGTATCTTCTCCATTAAAGCGGACAATAGGCTGGCCGCCCGCTGCCTTCTCGATCTTATTTTGAGGCCGGAAGCGGGCCACCACCTTGATGTTGCCGCCCGACATGATGGGCAAAGTGTCAAGCCCTCTCTGTCGTCAAAAATGTCTTCTGTACACCCGATGCAGTGGTGATGGAACGCGGTTTGTTGGGTAAGGCGCAAACTCGAAGCTAGAGTCGGCCCAAGGCAGACGTCACGGGTGACAGATCGGCGCAGGCGTCGGGTTCCGGAGAAGGCTCCGGGCAATGCCCAGGCTCCAAAAATGGTCAGATATCCAAAGCTCGAAGAAAGCGACCGTATGCCAGACGCGGGCACAGGCTGGTGGAAGAATGAAGGACGTGTGGACGTGTGAGCGGTTGTCGGGAGACGCGCTAGCAATTTCGCGTAGTGGATGGGGAGAATTGCTGCACGCCGCAGGTGTTGGAGGTTTGGAGCTGAAGAAGGGGTGGTTCTTCTTGGTGGTGATTCAGGCGCCAGGTACTTCGGTCGGTGCCAGTTTCATCCCACTCCATGCCCACCATGAGTCCAGTGGCGTGGTGGCATACCCTTGTCGCCAGAAAAGTTTACTACTGTTGAAATAACCCCTCTGGTCAAAGGTTTTCGACTCGTTGCAAGTAATATCTTGCCAAGTTCTGAAGACAGACGGATCGAATACTTTTGGCCCCAATCAGCATTGAGGAAGGCGTTCGGGGCTAAGTGCAATTGGAGGCAGCGCATCCAAGGTCTATGAGGTCACACTTGCATGCACTTGACCCTGACTATGATCAGACCGAACCTGCGATGGAAAATGTTAATTCAAGTGTTGCTGGAAAGCGTCGCTTATCGCGAGGTGCAGAGGCAGACAATTTCCCCAAGATGGGGCTGGCCAAGTATCCTTTCGAAACCGGAAAAATGGAGCATCAGGCGCTTGCAAAGCTGGGTGCTTCCATGGGAACTTCCATCAAGTATCTGTACCTCTCGCACCCGAGCCTTGCCCCGACCACCCAGTCCGGTATCGCCATTGACGATAGATCAACCACGCCCAACGAGACGTGGCAAACAAAGGGCTTGTGAAACGGCGACTTCCACCCTGGAATGTATTATTCGCAAAGCGCTCATCCGAGCCGGTCCTCTTGGTACTATAGATTGTAAAGAGTCTCTCCGGAAACTGCAAGTTGTGGCTTACCATCTCAACAGAAGACCTATTTTTTTTATCATCCCTAGTCACCAATCATTGCCAGATGTGAATGGTACGTTTATGCTCCCCGGCCCAAAGCCAAGGCGGCAAGAGAAGGACAGACGGAACAACCAAACGTGAACGTATTTCGCTATGTAAATGCTAGATAATTCTTGGAGCTGCCCTCAAACTCCCACCTGCAATAGTACCCAGTTCATAAGATATAATTCAGCGGTCAAGGGGGGTCGGGAGTCTTCAAAGAATAAAGCGACACTCCTGCAACACCAATTGCCGAGATCAAAGCACCAGGAAACATTAAAATCCACAACGCCGATATTTCAACCTGACTTGCGTTCTTAGCTCCTGTAAAACCTCCGGTGCCCGACGAGTATGGTTCGGAGGTGTGGGAAACGATTTAGGTCGTGGTCTCGTGTTCTTATCAATAACGTATTTGTATCGAATCCTCAATCTGGCTAGCCTCGAGTGCATCATGCGTCTTCCCACGACTTCTCCACTGTTTCTTTGACGCGTTTGGTGTATTCCTTTCTGTTGTCTTTGTATAGATTAGAAGCCTCGACGTTTGCGGGCGATCCGGTGTTGGGGTCGTTTAGTAGACTAGAACTCGTTAGAAAAACATGCGCCCGAGGCTTTTGGCGAGGATCAAAAGCACCTCTGAATGGATGTCAGGACCGCTGCGACATCGTAGGTAGGACTCCACCGATTCTGAAGGATATCCAAGCACAGCTCCCCCGTCGCGTATACGTTGGGGTGGAACATCTGGCTGATGAATTTTACCGCAGGAGGTTTGTTGGGATATTGCTCCTCGAATTGCATAACTAGTCGAAACATGCCATCTTCAAATGGGGTATCCGCCGGTCCGATAATAACAGCATTCCTATAGACATACTGGTCAGTCTATGAGAGGCTATCCAGAGGCGATATTTGACGTACCAGGTCATGACATTATCTGGAACTGGTGATGCCGACACGCCAGCAGGAGGGTCAGTTTGCATGCGCTAGAGGGGAATGGCCCATTAGTTTTGGATCTATGTTTCGTTGCGATGATGATTGACAAGCTCTTGCCTTGAAGTCGCGCATTAGTCGACGACGAGCAGCGGTAGACATGATGGACGTGTTGGCGTGCAGATGCGGCTGCTCGTAATATCTTGACCAAAAGCGGGGAGACAAAGGCGTTGGTTGAGGTAAGTTCCACCTAACAGGCAACCGTCGTCGATGATGCGGAATGTGAAAAGATTGTCTTGTCGATGCTGTAACTCCGCGGTTGCAATCGGGACGAGTTGGCGTTGTTCACGGGTCAGAAGGATGACTATCGCCACTGGCGACGAAAGAGGACCTGCTGGGGAAATACGGAGGCGCTTCGATGAGCCTTGCAGCAGGATTCAGGCAGGGAATCGGGCCTTCGGAGACAGGCGAATGCCAGGGAGCGACCGGAAAATTGTTAACCAGGTCCGTGCACAGTAGTTCGCAGCGACGCCGTCCTTGCAGAGTTCCAGGCCCATTTTAGGCCTAATTACCAGTTGTGGGCCAAGCCCAGCATCTGCATCTTCAGGGGCTGATTACAGTATGTTGCCGCTGACGCCACCAGAAATTTCCTGGCGCAAGCCAAGTTTGATAGTGATTTAATGTTGAGCTGGTAGTCGAAACTACACTTAGGGAGGAATCCGACAATATCTCCCGTTAACTCAAGTATCACTTTAGATAGCTCTAATGCCTAGTCCATTTTTTACTATCATCTCACGATGCATGATTTATCCACCATCTGCTTGATAGGTCGGGGGACTGGCTTGTTGACGAATGTTGACTGAAACCACAGCGCCCCGCTCGCTAAGCCGAGGGGGACCGAACCGACTTGCACATGCTCCAATGCTCTACGTTGACCTTACTCTTCTTTCTGGCCAGATTTCTTCCATTTAACGGGTTGAGAATCCATATTAAGCTGTCCCATATTCGACCGCATTGAACTTCAGAATCTCATTTAAACGACGTGCTGGCCGCTAGACTGGCAATGATCAATCTCCATGCTCACGGCGTGCCTTCAGCTCTCTCGAAGAGAGTGGGCACCCTCATGCGGAGGGGCTTCACCAGTCGAGCATGCTTAAACCAGGAACTGAAGGATGCATATATCTTGAGTGCGGCAAGGACACCAACAGCCAAAGTAAGCAAGTGGACTCGCCCGAGAGAGAAAAGACAGAAAGCTAAGTGCTCTACCAGTTCAACGGGTCATTCGCGACAGTACCGGCTCCGCAGCTTGCCGCAACAGCAATCAAGTCGGCGGTAGAGAAGTCCAAAGTGCCCATGTCAAAGATATCGGATGTCTACCTTGGAAATGTGCTCCAAGGCTCAGTTGGGCAAGCACCCGCCCGTCAGGCTGCCATATTTGCCGGCCTACCGTCTACGATTGAAGCCGTCACCATCAACAAAGTCTGCGCTTCCGGGCTGAAGTCAGTGGTCTTTGCAGCCCAGAACATTCAGATGGGACTTGCGGAGGCCCAAATTGCCGGTGGCATGGAGAATATGTCGCGAGTGCCCTACTATCTTCCCCGAGCCAGCGGGTTGCCAGCATTCGGGCACGTAAAGATGGAGGATGGCTTGCTCAAGGACGGTCTCACCGACGTTTACGACCAGTTTCACATGGGAAATTGTGCGGAAAACACTGCGAAAAAATACGAGATCACCCGAGAGATGCAGGATGAATACGCCATCCAGTCTTACGAACGAGCGCAGGCGGCGTGGGCAATCAGGGCATTCTCGGATGAGATTGCACCGGTTACGGTACAGCAAAAGAAGGGCGCCATCGTCATCGATTCCGATGAAGGCTACATGGATATCAAGCTGGATAAGATTCGAACGCTGAAACCTGCCTTTCTGAGAGATGGTACCGGAACTGTTACCGCGGCGAACTCCTCGACCCTAAACGACGGTGCCAGCGCTCTAGTGCTCGGGAGCAAGGAGATTGCCCGCGAATTCGGATCGGGGTCCCGTGTTCTGGCGAGAATTTGCGGCTACGGAGATGCTGCGATTGATCCGATTGATTTCCCGGTGGCGCCGTCGAAGGCGGTCCCTATCGCGCTGGAGAGAGCCGGTATCACAAAAGACCAAGTCGCCGTTTGGGAGTTTAATGAGGCGTTTGCGGCGGTCATCAAGGCAAATGAAAAGGTATGAAAGCATACAGGCATCCACAACCTAGTTGCCTGCTAACAAGTCTCGTAGATTCTGGGACTGGAACACGCCTCAGTAAACCCTCTCGGTGGTGCCATATCCCTCGGCCATGCGCTGGGCAGCTCTGGTTCGAGAATTCTCACGACGCTCCTTCACCAACTTGAGCCAGGTCAATACGGCGTGGCTGCCATTTGCAATGGCGGAGGAGCAGCCACTGCGGTAGTGGTGCAAAGGGTTGAATCCGTTTCGTAGTCATATCCCGTATTACCAGCTACGAAACTGGACCGGAGAAGATTGGGAGACATGATGAATTTGCGCAAATGCCGGTATCAAGGGATTGGCGCCATCTTCGTATGTGTAATAAGAAAATTGCCATGAATTCTAATTTTGATGGCCGCCTTTTACAGCAAGAGAACCATCTAAAAAAAAAAAATTGTTAGGAGGGCCTCGCATCTAAACTAAGCGTGGCACTGTCGACGACTTACAGGCGCTGCCCCACAAATTAACACTGTTGTCACCCAATTGCCACCCCTTGACTTCCCTTCAACAGCGAACCCGCGCAAACGAATACTTCTCAAGCTTTGTGGTATTCATCTATATCAGTCCTCGACATTGGATCTCAGTGTCCAAAACTTCCCACACGACACAATTGATCGTTGAAGGTCCATTAGACCACTCCTCTGAGCGCTGTGGCCCTTTGGCCTGGCGCCTGGCATTTCACCTCCCCAAGCGACACAAAACAGCTTTCGCATGAATTGAGGTCACAGCAAAAAAAACAATACCGCAACAATGAGCATCACCCACCAGTTTCTCAGCCATCTCAGCGGGCTGGTCCGCTACCAAAATGGCGACGAGCTACGCGCCTGGCTACAGGTCCTTCCGTCGTCGCCGCAGCAGTACCACAACCTGGCGGCCGAGCTTCGGACGCAGTTCCCTGCGGGAAGCGACAGCGACGCGAGGCTCGAGGCGGCGGTCGAGAGGGACCTGCCAGAAGAGGACGTGCCTGATGGGCAGGCGACATCTTGGCCAGGATTCATATCGTTCGTGAAGGATTACTTGATATTTTGGCGGGACGTGGACTATGGTGACTTGGTGACGGCGCATTCATTGCTATCTGGGCTTGTCAAGTAAGTGGACTCTTATGGGCGTCTCGTACCTGAGATCGGGTTAGGGGTCGGAACAACAACTGGGTATGAGCAGTTAATACGGTTTCTACCTACTGGGGTCATGATACGCATTGGGGCTTACTGGCAGCGCGACGGAGGCATTTGTGATTGTATTTCTGACGTTGCTCCAGTGTCTGTTCTACAGCCTTTGCCAACCCCACATACGGCGGGATGCTCCTGCAGACGAGCATGTCCCTTTCCGAGGCCCTCTCACAACTCACCATGATGCTTAATAAGCGTCCTGACTTGACGATGGGCCGACGACTGGATACCGGAGGGGATGACGAGCGCAAGTCGGTGGCGGAGATGTCGGCGGAGATCATCCAGAAGATCTTTACCACCTGCCTCACAGACCGGTCAAGCGCGAGAAACGGCAGGCCCGAGGGGAAGAAGGTTGGTGTGTATATGTTTGCAAACCTGGTCCTCAGACTACTCTTTGCGGTAAGCTCCATTCCAATTCGTGAAATGTTTCGTCCATCTGCGCTCCAGGCGCCCGATATTCCAACTTTTCCGAAGACTGACCCGTTTCCCAGTGCCGGAAAGCACATTTGGCGAATCAGATATTCACCAATATATCGACAAATTCGCTGCCATTGAAATTGTATCCTGCCGCCCAGAGAGTTACGTTCCTTTACTACCTCGGCCGCTTTAACCTCTCCAACAACCACTATCACCGAGCCGCCGCCTGCCTGGAGGAAGCCTACTTGGAGACACCACCTCAACTTGTATCCCATCGGAAGCGCATCCTCACATATCTCATCCCCTCCAACCTCTTCATGGGCCGCCTCCCCACGCAAGCACTTCTTCAACGACCGGAAGCCGAAACACTTGCCCCCGTATTCGCCCCCCTAGCCGCCAGTATCCGGACTGGCAACTTCGTCCTCTTCCAACACAGCCTCGCCGCGCACGAGCCGTGGCTCCTTGACAAGGGCCTCCTCATCCCGCTAACCCACCGCCTCCGCCCCTTTCTCTGGCGCTCACTTTCGCGAAGGGTCTTCATGCTCACCTACGTGCCGGCCCCCGACGACGTCAACTCCCGCAAAGCCGCCGTTCTAGACCTCTCCCACCTCCACGTCGCGGCCACCTTCCTGCAACACTTCCTAGAAGGTTACGTTCCAGCACCTCCCACCGCCGGTCCTCGCCCCCACCTTCGTCTTCCCCCCGGCGCCGGCGTCTCCCCCATGTTCATCAAAGCCTTGCGCAACTCGGCCGCAGAAGCTGAGGCCGCGTCCGACCACAGCACGCTCGAGCCCCCGGCCGGCGGCCCGCGCCGCCTGCGGCCCAACGAGGGTCTAGTATGGGGCAACGCCGATGTGACGATGCAGGACGTCGAGATGGTGGTGCTCTCGCTCATCGACCAGGGCTTGCTGCACGGCTTCGTGGCCCACTCGGCCGGCAAGTTTGCCATCATGGGCGGAAAGGTACGCGGCGGGCCGCTTGCTGCCGGGTGGCCGTGCGTGGCGCAGGCGATTCGGGAGAGGACGTACCCAAATGGAGCGGAGGTGGATTGGGATAGCATACCGGGATGGAAGAAGCATTGAACGCATGCGTCCTGGTGGGTGTTGTCTTGTTCTAAGGGGAAGACAAGGGTTACTTAGGTTCGCGTAGAAAACGTGTAGCCTCAAGGAGGTGAAGGATGTCAGGCTTTCGAAGGAGAATCGCCTGCTTGATAGCATGGACAATATACTAAAATGTCTAAGACACGATTCGGACTTGCGAGCATGGCGATACTTGTTAGGGGGCGCTACCCCTCGGCCCGAGAGAGCAGTACTTTCAGGAACGGAACATGAGATGGTTCGACGGCAAAGCATCATGTCACACACCAGGTCAACGAAAAGACAAATTAATTGTTTGGTTTAATACTTCTTCAATTGCGCTTCGACCAACGGCCGGGTTTTCTGTAATGACATTCTCCGTTGCCTAACCAGCAGACCGGAATCGGGCGTGCTGAATATCCGACGGAAAGGTCAACACTACATCTATGCTTTTCCCCGACGCGCGCGTCAAAGGCTGAACTCCAACACCCCATCCCGCTTGTCTCTCACTTTTGAAACAACATGCTAGATGTTGACACCGTTCTCATTCCACGTATCAGAAACAAACCACGGGGCGGAAATCTCCCCATAAGACCGGAAGAGTCAAAATTTTTGAGCCTTCTGTCCAGAGTTTCCGCCCGCATCCCTCTCAAGATCACCCCATCTTTCCGCTGAAGGAACGCCCCCAATAACACCCAGTAAAAGTTTTCCCCTAGAACAAACATTTCCAACACAGGAAGAAAAGGGGGTATAAAACTTTCGAGAATCGCCAAGGCGCAGGCAGAAACAAAGCCAAGACATGACACGTAAAGTGTGGCCTAACGCTGAAGCAATGGGGGGCGAAGGCGCCTGCCTGCCCCCCTGCCCCTCCTTTTTTTCCTCGAAGGCAAGAAGAAATGTGGTGAGTAATACCAATAAACACTAGATTGCCGAATATGTTGGCTTCGAGGTAGTAAAAAATATGTAACAAGATGATGATATTTGTTGGAGTTGAAAT
>Ga0247774_1000412_pt1 | contig 21252 bp, 15 predicted proteins | sample UWRJL001104B6_FD_179933 | JGI IMG/M metagenome (GOLD analysis project Ga0247774, IMG submission 179933) | Plant litter microbial communities from Arlington Agricultural Research Station in Wisconsin, United States - UWRJ-L001-104B-6 | ecosystem: Environmental > Terrestrial > Plant litter >... | reverse complement strand
AGATTATACTTTAGCGACATGTTGACCTGAGGATTGGATAGCCTTGTTTGTTCTTGATTAGTAGTGTTGCCAGTCTAGAACTCGGCTAGATACCTCTCTTTGCAGTGGTTCCCTTGGGAGGTTTTTATCCGCGTATTGCATGGCTCTTAGAGGGCTTCTGTATGAAAGGCCATAGTTGTTAGAGAACCTTGTAGAATATCAGCCATAGCGGGAGGCATCCAGTGCCGCCCTACGTTTGTGTTGATGGTAAGAAGCAAGTCATCACATCACATCACTAGCAAGAAACAAACATGATACATGCAGAAAATAGAAGCGACTTGAATAGTCAGTTTTAACATTACGAGCTCTGCTGCTTTCAGCACCAATGCAAAAACATGCAACCTCTGTATATGATTCCCTCAACCTCTCCCAGCCCTTTGCAGAGAGAGGACTTTTTGGTTTTGAATATCCAACCCCGATCCTTGCCGTAATGTTGTCAGAAAACGCCTCTCGCTATGCAACAAATATCCTCCCCAAGAGCGACATACAAACCCCCCCCCCCTCCTTTCACCCCTTAGCTCCTTCCTCAAACGCTCATTAAAGCAACAGAGCCGCAACAGCAGCCACGACCGCCATCCCCAGCCCACCGGCCTTCATCGCCGACCCCGCCCCGTTGCCGTTCGCGCCCTCGCCGCTCCTCCCCTCCGGGTTGCTAACCTGATTCAACTGGTCGGCCGCCTGGATGGCCGGCCCCTCGTTCCAGAAATCCACCAGCACGAAGACGGGTTGCGTGCCCCACTGCTGCTGGCACTGGCTCGCGTGCGACGCCAGGCTCCCGGGCTTGGTGGCGTCGGCCGAGTTGGTGTTGTCGATCTCGCTCACGTCGGGCAGGAAGATGCCGCTGCCGAGGTTCTGGTACATGAAGTGGTTGATGAGCGGGAGCATGCCGGCCTGCACGGCGGTGGCGGCGTCGCCGGCGTTGGAGGGGCGGTCGAGCGAGCAGTTGAAGCCGGCGGGGGAGTAGACCTCGAACGAGGTCTCGAACACGTAGGTGAACTCGTTGAGGACGTAGGGGTAGGTCGGGCTCGGGACGTCGATGTTGGTGACGAAGGCGACCATGCGCTTGTTGTCGGCGATCATGTTGCCCAGCGTGGGCCAGTCGCCCGTCGCGGTCGCGGAGGCGGGGACGTAGCCGTACTGGCCCAGCCCCGCCGCCTCGAAGAGGGCGCCGTACTCGTCGGCGGTGTTGCCGTCGCTGTTCACGAGCAGGATGGTCACGACGTCGTTGGGGTGGTTGTCGACCCAGAAGGCCACCTCGGTTAGCCACTGCTGGAGGGTGCCAGCGTCGAGGATGTCGCACGTGGTGTGGCACAGGCGCAGCTGGTTGTTGAGGAGGTGGACTTGGCCTTGAAGCAAACGGAAGCCGGCGTCGAGGGCTTTGGTGGCGTTGAGGTATTGGTTCCCCGCGGGTGAGTTGTTTGTTGAGGCGTCGCGGAGGAAAGAGGAGTCGTGGGCGCCCATGTGGGTTATTTGGTTGTATTGTTTGGAGCAAAGGCCTGGAGAGGAGTTGCAGGACGCGGCTCCGGAGGATTGTCGTCTAACTGGCGCGGGAGGAGACAATGTAGTCGCCGAGGTGTGGGTTAGGAGGGCCGTGGCGGCCAGAAGGGTGGCGAGAAGTTGCATCACGACGGTTTCTTTGGTTGTTCTCCTCAAACGGATTTGATTGAACTAAGTATGTCTGGTTTTCGCCTCGTGTGTTTGAGATCTCGTTGGTTCTAGAGGTCGTTTTAATACCGCGTGTTGCGAGGTCGGGATACGTTAGAAATGGGTCTGCCAATTCCCGCCTTTCGCCCAGCGCTCCGCTTCCGCTTCTTTCGTTTTTATATTCTCCCAGCTCGGTCGGTTCGCAGCGCTCGAATATTTCTGTCTCGGAGGTTTGTTCGATAAAGAATGCCAGTAAAGACAGAACTGGCAAACAAGCCCCCAACCTGGTCCAACAATAGTGGCGTCCGAGCAAGTTGTCTCGGTAACAATTCAGGCGGCTTCTTCGGAGCGCGTCCCAATGGATTCTCTGCCAATAACAAGTTGAAGTAAACCCAAGAAAGAAGGGCACGGAACACAAAAGTAAAAAGAAAACCGCGAACGAGTGTGTAGTGGACAGAACCATCCTTTTGAATGAACGAGATGGCAGGCATACGTAACCTATACCTAGTTTAAAGCGCGGCTTAAAATCGTCCAAATTTTCGGCAGGAGCGGCTGGCCAGCCCCAGACGACATGCCGTGGCTTGCATTGGGTGGGTTTCGCTTGTTGCTGGCCGCTCGCTCAGCGTATGGGGACAGACTCTGCTGCTTTGTTGCCGCTCAGCTCCGTGTTCAGGAGAGAGGGGCCAATTGCGGTGCTCCCTTCCGCCATGCTGCGCCTCGTTCGACTCCAGGTCGAAACATTTGATGTTCAGGTTACGTCGTCATCGATTTTCGTGCTTTTTGGTGCTTCCTGTAATGCATGAAGGCAATGGCATAGTATTTGGTATGCAAATCAACTATTTCGTTTCTCCTATTGAGAAATTTCTTCTCTAGACTCTTTGCTGTTGTCTTGGTATGTTGTTCCCTTGACTCCTGGCTTCATCGGCGACTTTTTCTACTCAGCAGCGATTTTGCCTCGACACTTTTCAGCTTGGGACCCTGTGGCATCAGGATATGCAGGTTGCACACACATCGGCAGCCTGGGGTCCCTGCTGAACACAGGGGTCAGGGGCCTGCCGAAACGACGCTAATTGGCCACGGATAGTCTTCCAGGTGGTGGCGACACCGAGTTTGGAGAGCCAGCGTGCTCTCGAATTGCCATTTTCGGTTTGACATTTACAGGGTACAGGGTGCCCTTTGTTTCTCGATGTTCAGTCCTAACAAAAATTTAAAGGTATTTTGGTTTAAGACAACGCAGCAGTAGGATGCTGACAAGAAACTTGAATTGGCGCTACTAACGTAAACCATCGCATAACTTCGGAAGGATTCCGACCTTCCATCGTTTATCGATAGCTCTGCTAAGGATTCCATTGATTACTGTCGTCCTTCGTGTACCGGGTTCGCGGGTACGACGGTGCGATTGAGTGTGGCGAAGCCGTTTGATGTCGTGCGTGCTTGCAACAGGCAAAAGGAGGTCGAAACTCGAAACCGTGCCGGCAATTTCCATGTGACGGATGCGAGACCACAGCTGCCAAGAATTTTTTGATCGCGGGCATAATTTGATTCACCAGGTGGCAGCTCCTGGCAACTTTGGGACGAAAATGTCAAGTCTCAGGTGTCGGTCCGAGGGAAGTCTCCCAACAAACTTCCCTGCCGGCCAGAAGAACCCTGAGGTGGCTTTCATATCAAAAGAGTTTATCTCTAAGCGTACTTAATCTTGCTGAGGGATGTAACAAGCCATCCTCTTGCACTGCTGCTCGAGGAGAAAGGAGCATGTAACCCAACCTGAATGCTAGCCCAAACCCGACCTATGCGGAAATGGCGAGAACACCTCCGAATAGCGTACCAGGAAACATAGTCTTCATATCATCTACGGGCACTACCCCTTCGATAATAACCGACACCTCCACTGCACGGTAGACACCTCCAGGATAGCGGATAAGGGCGCTGACAAGGTTTCACCTGGCACAGTGGGGGTGCTTGTGGAGAAATAGATCAGGACTACAACCGATCAGGCTAACTGGCGATACCGACGAGTAACCCAAGACCCGAGGAACCCGCACCGCATCAAGATTGCCTGCAGGGATGAAGCTGAGCACAATACAGTAAACTAGTAATGGAGTCGAAATTGGCGCCGGGAGTGCGAATGTTACAAAACGATCTGTTCCCCATTAGAGCAGACAACGTTAACCGATTAGCAATGCTAGACGAGACAGTCAAGGTCCGGACCGGGGCGACTAAGGACCTTAGCAAGGAAAATGATACCCGGATCGCGAAAATAGGGTGGCTTACTGTTACGCCGAAAAGGCGACGCAATACCTAGTCCATTGCGCCAAAAGACGTGCCTGCCCATGGTTAGTGGCCAGACTTAACTAGATATGAGAAGCATATCAGCGTAACACATAGCAACAGAGAAGCCCCAAAAGCATAGGGCTCTATGGTAGCATATCTCAGCAAAAGATTGGATACATAACGATTCCTTAACGAGGGGTTTTTCTACGCCGGGGGAAATCAGGGTATACGAAAACGTTTAAACGCAACGAACGCCCGAAGCAATGCTATAACCACCAAGAGATCACTAAACACAAAGCCCATTAGTGCACTAAAGTACAGATCTATAGGAGGTATGCTAAGAAAGGCAACTACTATAGCGGATGCTTAGAGCTTATTCTAAAGTATATACCGTGTGGAGGACCTCATAAGTCATTTAGCAGGAACTATCGGAAGCTCTACCTTGTAATAGGATACCTGGGACCGTTGGACGGACGTGGCAGGTAGGCCGAGATTGTACCGAAGTAGCGGTGATCACAGGAGAACCCGGAGGAGGGACACGACAGAGGGTTCTCTAAGTTGAAGTTTGAATAGACGTGTGGGTTTTGGAAAAGCATCGTTATCTCCCTAAGTAGGACCTTGGTCCAATACATGGCAAAAATAAGAAAATACACTGTTTCCGTATGGACCGTGCGTTGGACAACATGTGGCAAAAGCTCGCGAAAAGAGCCTTCGGAACTCTAGAGAGTTCCTCCAGGCAAAAGGGGTCAAGCTGTCACAGGTCAGACCTGGTGCTGGCGAAGGTTGCTAGTTAGGGCTGCAGCTGGCCTCACGAGCCCGGCTGCTACGAGCCCTGATCGAGAAGCCGATTTTTTCTATTTCCCCTTTCCTTTCCCAGCGTTAACTAAACCCGTGGCTAACCAGTTGACAATAGGTCTAGTCAGGACGGATCCCTCCAGAACTAGCATTTCTGCATAGTCCGTGCATCAAATCACTACACACCACTCTCCTATCTCCTCACTTTACGAAGATATGCATGTACCCAGCATCTGTTCGGGTGAGGACATTTACTCGGATTATACATTGCTGTCAGTAACACGGTATCTTTGTGAAACATCAAAATAGCGGTATTCAAGAGGAACACTTGAAGTTGCTGTTCCGTCCGCCTTGTCAGGTGGACAAGCGTCGTGAGGCAACCCGCCAAGTTAGTTCGTATGCCGGATGCCACGCTCTAGTTTCTCATGCCCAAAATACCAAATATCCTCCAGCTTGATTGTATGGCTTCGACGAGTTTCTTCTCATGCACGGGATTCCACATTGTCCACTCTCTACAATTGTGTCGATCCTCATATTGCTCTGCAGTTTTCGGTGATATGCCCGCCTAACCATACGCCCGACATATCTATTCTTGAGTATAAAGCACTGCTTATGCGTGGGACACCCATTATTCTTGGCCGCGGGCTGGCCGAAAACGAAATTCTTGAAGAGTTACGAGGTACGACGCGGCGACAAACGACTCATAAACTTGCAATCCTGCAAGAAGCTCATCCAAAGAGAAGTTACCGTTTATAAGAATCTCGGCAACCATTCCTATATAACCCAATTTCTCGGTCGCGAGAAAACTCCTAGTGGTATCTGCGCGCTTTGTCTAGGGACGACTCCCTACCGCCGAGTCCGGTATTGCATAGCACGCGATCCTGACAACATACCGAGTTCAAAATACTCCGGAGGTAGATAGCTCCCGATATGGTTAAAGACGTTAGCTATCTTCATTAAGGGGGTACTTCACTGCGACCTATCTACCTGGAATCTCCTGCTTTTTGATGTGGAATATTGTATCAAGCTCTGTGCCTTCGGTGTCTTTCTCTTCAATGACTTGAATTCGAACATGACGGAGTCCACGAGAGCCACTATCCTTTGCCTCGAGAGGAAGGAAGGATCGTGATGTGCCCCTTATTGCTCATGAACTGGGATGAGGATGCTGTAAATGAGCTCACGGAGTCGACGATACCACTCAAAGAGCTAGGTCAGGGGGAGATGAAGCTCAGATATGCCAGTGACGGGCTCTAATCTGTGGATGGTAACATTGCAGGGCACATAATTACTAAGTGTTAAGCTGAAGGGTATACGGCAACGAACGAGATGGCTGATGACTTGAAGCTGTGTCTATTATCATCCATGTATAATAAGCGAGGTTGCTGTTCATATAAATATCCGAAGAGTCGATTATGAGTAATAAAAGAGAGAATGGGGAATCCGTTACCACGATAGGATGTTGAACTTCTTTAGGTGACGCTTAGTTTTGGTTGATGGTTTACTTGGTGAAATGTAAGCGGGGGAAACACGTTCTTGGCATGACAGCTCGAACTCCCGATGGATCTTTCAGTGACTCCCGTCTCCCGGAAGAAGCATTCTAGAGCCTCTCTCTGAACATCTCCTACTAAGGCCTTGGAAAACTAGGCATGAATCTCAGCACGGGCAAATATTGGTCTGTGACTGGGACAATACCTTGCTGTCCCTAAGATGGACTGTACACAGGACGCGGAATCGCTAAACAACACTTCCAAGTTGAGTGCTGCCCCAGCAAGGGAGCTTTACGGGCATCAAGTAGTTTGGGATTTATTTATGTATAGCAGAACTGCAAACCGCAAGTTCGGCAACCCGTCAAGTGCTTTCTTCCTAGCACTGACTCAGTATATTGTAATGAATTTTTCGAATATGGACGACATAATATCATATATATATGTCGGACGAACGAGACATTGGTGTCCGCAGACACGGCGGGCATGGGTAAGGCTGGCATAACACGCAAAAGCAAGCAAGACCACGGCGGTCCCTCCAGATTCCAGTCACGATATCGCTCCAACGAGTGTGAGTCGGTCTGCTGAGCTCCCCGTTTGAAGCGCACTCGACGACACCAGTTTTTTCACCCCTCGCGATGCCAGGCTCAGGGTTCACGCGGCCGAAGCCGTAGCGGCAACCCTCGCGCTCGCCTCCCGCTGGAGAATCGTGTCCGTGACGTTGTCCCTCCCCTCCGCCATGACCTCCCTCGCAGCCGCCTCAATCCCGAGCTGCTTGTCCGTCCAGAGCGGCGGCGCCGTCTCGCCCTCCTGACCGACGCCGATGAACCCCCCCTCCGCCGCCCAGTCTGACGTGCGCTTAATGCTCAGCTTTGTCCAGATCTCGTCCACGGCCTGGATGAGCTGGTCGCGATACTCCTTCGTGTGTCCCGGCGTAGGCGTGATGCGGAGCCTCTCCTGGCCGACCGGCACCGTGGGATAGTTAATAGACTGGACGTAAATCTGATGATCCTGCAGCAGCATGTCGGAAGCCTGCTTCGCCATCTCGGCATTCCCTACAAGGATAGGGATAATGTGGGACGGGTTCGGTATCACGGGAATGTCCCTCGCCGCCAGCGCCTCCTTCACGGCACGCGTGTGCAGCTGCTGGAGCCGTCGATCCCCACCATACCCCATCTGGTACTCAATCGACGTCTTGGCCCCCGCCATGGTCGCCGGGGGAAGCGACGTGGTGAAGATGAAGCCCGGGGCCAAAGACCGGATCACGTCGACCAGCTTGGCGCTCCCGGCGATGTACCCGCCCACGCACCCGTACGCCTTCCCAAGCGTTCCGGTGATGATGTCCACGCGGTCCATGATGGTGCCGCGCGGGCGGCCCTGCTGGTGCGCCTCGAAATCAAGATGCTCGGCCACGCCGGCGCCGTGCGGGCCGTACATGCCCACGGCGTGGACTTCGTCCAGGAAGGTGATGGCGCCGTACTTGTCGGCTAGGTCGCAGATGGCTTCGATGGGACCAATGGAACCGCACATGCTGTAGACGGACTCAAAGGCGATAATCTTGGGGACGTGCAGAGGCAGCGAGGCAAGCTTGGCTTCCAGATCGGCCAAATCGTTGTGCTTGAACACAATCTTCTTGGTGCCCGAGTGACGAATGCCCTGAATCATGGACGCATGGTTCAAGCTGTCCGACAGAATGACACAGTCAGGCATCTTACTCCCCAGGGTCGCGAGCGTCGCATCGTTGGCCACGTAGCACGATGAGAACACCAAGGCGGCCTCCTTGGCGTGGAGCCGCGCAATGGTCCCTTCAAGCTCGACAGCGTGTTTATTATGACCCGAAATGTTCCTGGTCCCGCCCGCGCCGGCACCGTACTCCTCAAGCGTCTCGTGCATCTTGTTCAGGATGTGGCGGTTGCGGCCCATGCCCAGATAATCGTTGGCGCACCACACCGTGACGCGCTCCTCCTTGTTGGCCATGTGGGCGCGGGGGAACTCCTTGGCCAGGCGGTTGATGTTGTTGAAGTAGCGGTACGACTTGTCCTTGTGCTTCTTGTCCAGCTCACCAGTATAGAACCCGTCGTAGTCGAACGTGCTATTCGGAGCGCCGGGAGCCGCGCCGGCCGTAGCGTGGGCGGAGCCGCCGAGGGAAGCCTGGACTGGACCAAAGTTAGTGACGTCGCCTCTTTTTTCTTCGCAGAAATGGAATATCCCTCACCTTTCCCGCCATTGAACATGGGGCGCTCGACAGGCCGAACCTTCTCGCTGCTGGTATGGATCCCGGCCTTGGACGCCTTGTGATGGGCCCCAAAGGCGCGCAGTCCGGCAGCCCGCGGCATCATGGCACGGCGGCCGTACTGGGCCGACTGCACCGCAATGGCCTTGCTCATGATGGGGCATCGGTTGGCCAGGACCTGCAGCTTGGACATGGTTCCACCGCAAGGCGAGGAAGCCTGCTTGGGACGCACGGCGGTTGAGAGGGCCCTCAGCGTCGCTGGCGACGACTTCTTAAGGAACGGGCACATGGCCTTGGACTGTCGCAGGACGGTATCCATGGACGCAGCGTGCCCTTTTTTCACTTAGTGACGGGAGATGTCGTGGATTTTTGGCTTTCGAAACAGAGAATTGAGTGTTTTGTGTCGTTTTTACGGAGATTGTTGCGCTGAGAATGGTTCTGGGGGAGGGAAGTGATCTAAAAATGTTTCGGTTGGGGATTGACCGGCGTTCAAAAACCCGAGTTTGCCGCTTCGAGGACGCCTCAGCTCAGCCCCGAACTGTCAGCCCTAGTTGTTCAACCCAATTCCAGCTCCTACAAAATACAGATACTACAATCCTTTACGATCCTTGCTTAGATATTATCAGTAGTAGAAGACAGAGCTCAAGAAAGAAGTCACAGACAGTTGTAACCAAGCTTCTCCGGATTACCAGCGGTGTCGGAGGCCTTGAATTGACGAGAATCCGAGTCCAAATTTACGCACGACGCAGCAACTTTGCAATTCTAGTAATCTTTCCGCCTCGTAAGATGCGGATCTCGTTAAAATCAAGCAAATATTATTCGCTGTTACGCCGTCTTTCCGGGACGGACTCCGGGACCAGCAAAAAGCAGGGGCCAAGATGTGGGGATTTAGCACTTTCCAATGCCCCGCAATCGAGGGGTCCTGGCCAGTGAGGTGCCAGCCGTTTTCTGGGGCATTTAGGCGCTACGTTATTGGCCGGATAGCCAGCCGCGGCCCGCGAGTGACAAACCGAAGTTCTGAGGGGAGCAGTTGTTTCTGCACCCGACATGCCTCCGTCCGTAAGCGGTAGTCTGCCACATGTTCCTTTCGGTGGAAGGCTGTTCGACTTATAAAGCCAAAGAACGAGTACGACACTGACTCGTATAGAAAGAGTCTTACAAGGAGAGCCTCATTTGAATATCGCGTACTCTGACCTTCGTGCCTCTTCATGAAACTCGACACCAAATGTGGGCGAGGACTTTGCCAAGTCACCAGTGTCAGTGACAGGTCTCAAAAGTGAAGTCGTCTGGCAAAGAATAAATATATAAATATTTATTTACTCCTTGCATACCTACCGAGAAACCTTATACGCAGCCTAGGGGCTCAGAGCTTTGGTATAACCTCGTCGTCCATGGAGGACTCAATGGTGCAGCCTCTCTTATGACAAGGGAAGGCCACCACCCGGTGTTGGCATATGCACCCAACGCGCCATGTTTTGGGAAGACCTTGGCTGATTCTGTAATGTCTATATTGTGCAGCGGTGTACTCGTACTTGTGGCACATGGTCTAAATGTCCAGCCATAAAACCTGTCGCGCATCTTCGCGGTTACCCTTCCATGCGCGAGATCCAAGTGCCGATAACGGCAAAGGATGGAAAGTGACCTAGTGCTACTAATCCAACAAAAGGCAGCCCGCCTGCTAACTCCATGCTCAAGGGGGTATCAAGAAGGCAGCCGACGACCCTTTCAAGAGTCGTCTCCCAAAAACGTCATCATGCTGGTGCACAAGAAACAATGCTGAAATAGTGAATATTCTTACAGGCGATTTGGAGGCCGAGGTTCGGGTGCAAGGGGTAGAGGTGTTGGCTGAGCGGAGTGCGATGGAGCAGCTGGCGGTTTGTTTGGATGTAGTGCTGGTAGTGCTGGTCTCGACGAGGACGAAGAGCGCCGCAAGTCTTGTGGATAATTGCTAAATGCGGGAACCGACACGGGATGATCTTGCACGGGTTGGCGTCCATCTATCTTCTGAACCCGCGGCCCTCTATCACTCTGGATGCCCCACTTCTTCACGCTTCCATTCGCTTGCATTTTTGCTTGTAGTTCTAGCAAAACTGCTCTGTCGTCCTGCCTTCTCGGACTTTTATCGGCCTCGATGCGCCCCTTCTTTGCACCGAGCGCAACCTCACGCCTCACAACTTCATCAAGAGCTCTCTTTGTAGGAGTCATACGTCCAGGATAATTGTTTTTCAATTGCCCTAGGTTCTGGGGAGTAGGCGCTGTTAGACGAGTCTGTGCAAAGTTAGCAAAATGAATCCAACCAAGATAGGAGCGAGCCAAGTTGGGTGGGAAGACGCTACCCTCTGAAGGTAATGGCATAGTAAACAACCTTCATAAGGGGTCAACTCTGGTCCTCTCTGACGGTGTTGTGTCGTTGGCTGCGCTTGCTGCGCCAAGTCCACCGCCGTGGTAAAGGTTTCACTTGGCTACTAAATTGCTGGTGTTCCAGCGGGCTGGCCATCACTCGACGGCTCCAACCTCTTCCATTCACCAAAGGTGTCGTTCCAACTTTGCGCGGCAGCGTAAAAGTCGTGGACGCCAAGACCAGCAGGTGCAGGCGGTAGAAGGGGAACCGCGGAGTCGCTTACTTCTGGATTCCGAAGAAGACCTCGTCGGGTTTTCAGGTACTCAATGAACTGGTCTTCGGTGAAAGATGACAGCCGACGAACCAGCGATTCGAGCTCCACTTTGTCCTGGGTTGCGAACTTGGTTTCGGATACCGCCTGGCTTACAAGAGCCTCGACAAGTCGATCGCACCTTGAAATGTACTCGGCCAATATGGCGTAGTGCTCGTCGTCAGGTAGTTCCATCCTTTGATGATCTCGCCGTACTCGACTAATTTGGACAGCCAGGTTGTGGGCGTACTCGACAATATCATGGGGCCGGCGATCCACAAGGTCCAGTTGCAGGAGCCTAGCCCAGTTAAGGCCACCAATCTTTTGCTCTAGTACCTTCCAAAAGGTATTGAAACCAAGAAACCTGTTGTGATCGTCGCCAGCCTGAGGAGAGTAGTTAGCAAATCGATGGACTGTATGAAGAGGGACCAACAACGGAAAAATAGGGGAATGATACCAATAACATCGGAGGAGGCGCGGCCGGGGCAAAGAGCTCGTAGTCCTCTGGACCCGCTCCGTTCTGTCCTGGTTGGTAGGCAGGCCTGCCAGGTGGAGGTCTGTACGTCTCTGACGGGAAAGCTGGTAGCATAGCCATCACATGTTGGGTTCGAGGTGCTGCTGATGGCGCGCTGGGGGCTTGAGAGGGAACAAGACCTGCCGCATTTCGCAGTAGAGCAGGCGTGGCCGAGCAAGGTATGGCGGACGCAGCGGAGGTAGGCATTTGTGGTGCCACTGACGATGGAGCAGCGCCCCCGTGACGAGCTTGTTCTTGTTGAATCATTTCGGCCACCTGCTTGGTTTCCTCGTCTGTGAGCTTGACATCCTCGGGATCCATCTCAATCTGGAAGTTATCGGTCGTGATGACCTTGTTGACACCTTGGCGCGTGAGGAGAATCTGATCTAGAATTGTGTCATTGCCCAAAGCGCTGTCAAGGTTTGCTTGTTTCCGGGCCTCAGCAATGTCCACACCGTCGTCTATGTCCTCCTCCTCCTCCTCCACAACAAAATCAGAATCCCACGTATTGTCAGATACATGGCGGATCCATCCATCCGTGTCTAGTTCACCCATAGCTTTGAACTTCATATCGTCGACAACACGATCCGCAAGCTGCCTCTTGAAAACGGATCTTCCGTGCATCTTCTCCTCAAAGGTTCCGGCCGCTACGAACCAGTAGACAAAGACCGGCTTGCGCTGGCCAATTCGGTAAGCCCGACCGATGCCTTGTACTTCGTGCATAGGGTTGTGGCTAAAGTCCATGAGAATTACACGGTTGGCCGAGTGGATGTTCAGGCCAACACCCCCAGCTCTGGTTGAGATAAGGAAGATGCCGCAGTCTTTGGTCTCGTTGAATTTATTGATGGTCGGCACTCGCATGTCCATCTTGGTCCGGCCGTCGAGACGGTAGAGAGGTAAATGCTTGAAGTCGAACAGCGTTTGGAGGAAATCAAGCGTCTTGATACGCTGCGAGAAGATGAGGACCTTGTCGCCCACTTTGCCTGCCTCTTCAAGGATTCGCTCGACGTGCCTGATTCTCCACGAATCGTCAGGCCTGTAGGCATCGCGCATCGACGGTCTCATCATGTCCCGCAACTGCTTGGCCCAGACGACCGGAAGCGCCGCTGCCCTATCAGCCGGCGTGCTCTCGTCGTCATCAGCGGCCATATCGGCCTTTTCTGTCTGTCCTCGACGATGGTCCCTCCAATCGCCTCTTCACACCGTTGGTAGAAAATGCGCGGATGCGTAAGTATGAGCTGGAGATTGTCCAGGGCGCCAAATGTCATCGAGGTCGACATAGTGGTATTGCCGTGCAGCAAATCGACATAGTTATTGTATACCTTCCTCTGGAGCGGCGTAACAGGGATGGTGAGGACGAATTCCTTTTTGTCCGGGAACTCGCCTCGCAAGGCTTGAATGGTGGCTCGATGGACCTTAGGCGAGATGGTTTTCCTCAACACTTGCAGCATCATGTATGCCTTGCGCGTTTGCGATGGCTCGCAATCTTTCCAGAGGCCCGTCTCGATGGGCAACGCATATATGGCTTGAAATTCTTTGTGCGGGCCCATGTACTGGGGAGCAACCCAATCGATCATCGAGTAATATTCTGTCACGTTGTTGGACAGCGGCGAACCCGTGAGGGCAATGCGACTCCTGGTCTTGAACTGGGTGCAGGCTATTCGGACCTTGGACTTGATGTTCTTGATATTGTGGGCTTCGTCGACAACCACAATGTTGGGCTTTTGTTGTAGCATCGCGCAGTGTTCTATGCCTAGTTCTTCCAGCAGCTTGGGTAACAGCTTGTAGCCCATGATCAGAATGCCTCCTTCTCGACTCCAATCCTCGATGTGTGTAATCCTTGCGACCCTGGCGTCGGGAGCGTCTTGTCTCGGATTTGACCCGACAAGACGGACCTCGCCAAGTATTCGCTGCGAGTCCCACTGGAGGATCTCGTCTTGCCAGTTGAGCATCAGAGTTGGCGGACAAAGAATCAGAGTACGCGACTTCCTGAGATGTTTCGGGATTTGCTTGGCCACCGTGGCATCCTGCGAGTTAGCAGCTTGCACCACCGCCATCAAGAAGGTGATGACCTGCATCGTCTTGCCCAAACCCATCGTGTGTGCAAGGACGCAACCTTGCGGCGTATCGACGCTGCCGGCAACGAGGTGATTCCACAGGAACCTGACACCGTCGATTTGATGGTTCTTGATTAGCCGCGCCGGTTCGCCCGTGATGTAGACGAAGCCATCGCTCTCCTCCTTTGTCTCGTTCACAATGAGACGCGACTGGTGGCCTGATACGGACTTGTACTGCGCAAGCTGCGCGTGGAGGACTTGACGGCGCTTGTCCTGTTCTTCCATCCTACGCTTGACACCTTCGCGCAGCTCCTTGGCGTCTTCGTTCAGAATGACTGCCTGGCCAGAGCGGATTGCTCTGCGCTTCTTAGAGGGCCGCGATTTCCCAGAAGCCCTGCTTTCTTCGGCCTCGTTCTCGCTCTCGCTCTCGGCTTCGTCTCCGCCCAGGAGACCCAAAGTAAGGGCCGCTTCGGTAAATACGTCGTCACTCGTCTCGGGAAATAGAGGTATGGCATCAAGGATGAAGTCGAAAAAGTCGGAGAAATGCGTTGTGTGTTGATCGGCGTTCTTTGGGTTGCTCTCGATCTTCTGTAGAAGTTTTGTGTTGGGTTTTACCGCGTACTTGACACTATAGCTTGCTAGTAGCCTCATCGCTAAGTTGGCAACTGATTCTGGCTTGCCATCCGGCGGAAGTTTAATTCCTTCCATAATGTAATGTTGTAGGAATTCTCCGGGGAACTCTTTTGCCTCGTTCATGGCCTCGAATAATGCGTCGCGTTGTTTCTTCCCAGCCTGCCATAGCAAGCAGATCATCAAACGCTTCCTTACGTCTAGTTCAAGAGGTAGAAAGCGTTCCAGGACTGCCCGCGGCGGCATTCTACCGTCAAATTTTGGCGGTTTCTTGAACTCTAATGAGGGGAGACTAGGCTGTCTGGGTGGAGTGACGAGACCAGCGGCTTCCCTACTATCATTTGCCTTTGTCCGGGTTTGCACCGCTTCATCGTCGTCCAGAGTAAGGTCGATGAAATCTCGTGGATTCCCAACAGCAGGTCGTACTTTAGATTTGACCCGTTGAGGTGGCGATATAGGCTCGGGCGTGGATAACATATCCGTGGCAACATCGTCATCCTCCACCACGAATCCACCAACATCATCACCTTCAAGCTCAGATGAGCTAGTTAAGATTTCCTCGTCATCTTCCAGCGCTTGCCGATTCTCCATACGACGAGGAGGAAATTTCAATCGAGGTAGAGACTCTGGTTTCGGCGGCATGGGACCGTTGAGAATCTCAAACAGCCAGGTCTCGTGCTCAAGGTTGATGACTGACTGCTCTAGTGCTAGCGCCTGTCGGCCGATGTCTGCGGCGGATGACCACCTGAGTTGTTCGATCTCTTTTCGGCCTTGGTCAATCTGCCTCTTCGCTAGCTCGATGTGGTCCCCAGCTCTCACCAGTTGGATGCGGCGAGTTCCATGTCGTCTCGCTTTCCGCCACGTGGCGTATGCTTTTCGCTCCAAGATGGGGAGCTTCTGCTCTTTCCATTTGACGGCAATCTCCGCTATGGAGTGGTCGAGTGCGCGGGCGACATCTTCGGCAGATAGCGTCTTAGGCATCCTCGCACGACGCTCTTCTTCCTCGTGCCGCTCCTCTTCAATCTCCCTCTCCATCTCAGGGTCCCAATAGTCATCGTCTTCTTCGCCATAGGGAGCAAGGACCCGATCATCCGAAGTCTCACTGGCGCCGTAGCCGCCTTGAGGATACGCTTCGTCTACAAGCAGATGCAACAGCGACTCCGGGTCGGGAGGGCTCTCGAAAGTTGATATCATCCGTCTTAGTTGGGGGCCGTCGTGTCGGAGAAGGCGTTTCATGGCGTTGCCGACTCGTTGCTGATGGGCTGGGGGCTGTCCCGTGAGGATAAATGAAAACTCCATATCAACTTTGTCTAGTGATCGAAACTCTTCGGTGGTATCGAGCTGGAGCATTTGTTGCCACTTGAGGGCACGGGGTCCAAGGTACTGATGTTTCCAGGTTTCCACTTCATCCTTATGCCGTGCATTTTGGGAGACAGAATCAAAGCGTCCGAAAATATCCGCCTCAGTCGGAACAGTGTGTCGATTTGGCTTCAGGACGACAGAACCTGTCACGACAAAAGGAACAACACGTCGCTTCTTGGACACAGGCTCTCCAGCGCCTGCGACTTCGTTTCCGCTGTCGCGTACTTCATCGGCCTCTTTTAGAGTGCCTTCCGCCGTTCGTTTGGTCGCAGTCAATTGGTTAAGAGGCGAGAGAGGTCCCGCTTCCGCCGTACCATTTTGCTGGTTCTTGATAATGTTCGCCAGATCGTCCTTGGTTCGTATTCCTGAAGTTTGCAAGTCGGTGTTAGATGGCTCAGCTACGGGCTCGACTTTCTTCGGGCCTTCGTGTCGTATCTCGTCTACATAAGAAGGGGTAACGACTTCATGCTGACCTGGAAGATCAACCTCTTTCGGTGCATCGTTTGAGAACGAAAATTCAGTGGGTACTGGTGTATCCAATTGTGGCTCATCCCCCCCAGCTTCTTCCTCCCCCTCAGGCTCTTGGGTAAACCGCTTGTACTTTGGGCTACGGCGCCTTAAAAACTCTATCGCTCTGTGTAGATGGAGTCGGTACTGCGGCCTGTCGACACCTAAGTCCTTCCACAGGTCTCTGTATTGGGGGTCCTTGACGGTGAGAAGGAGCTCGCCGTCCACATCATTCTCTCTGAGAGCAGTCGCAAAATCTTGCCGAGGCGGGAACTTCTTGGGGTTCTTCGCTGGGAACCACGGTCGGTCTTGTCTGTAGAGCTCTTCGATCAGCCGGTCGATCTCCCAATCGAAGGGGTCATCGGCTAAGGCAGCCATCTCGAAGCTGCAGTGCCGAGATTTCCCCTGCGAGCTTCCTCCTAGGGGCAACCAATTGATTAGCCTCGAGAAAAAACAAGAAAGTGGTAGAAAGCAAAGAAACACTTGTTAGGGTTATCTCATGCAAGACATGATATGAAAAAAGGGTATGCGCTTCGCCCGGCCTGACTGCCGTTTTGCTGATTGCTCAATCTCGAGGAAGCGCCAACACGGCGGCTATTCAAATCGCTAAGCTAAAAGATGAGGGCGAACGAGAACGCAAGACACTAGAAAGGGCTGCGGGTATGTTCGTTCAATCAAATACTGCAGACTAAACATACCTTTGGATCTTAGGTGGGTATCTTAGGCCATGGAGAAGGAAGATGCATGTGGTGTGAAAGTGGTGACAGTTCGAGTATCTTGCAGTTTGTGGTGCACTTTGAGTGGCGCCGGGAGTGAGTGAAGAATTTCCCGTCTTGCTCCGATGGGCCGGAGGTCGAAACTACCTAATTGTAAGATAAAATATCTACTCCTGCGCAGAGAGATAAACGTACAAATTGGACGCGTAAAGATCGCGTTCGTTATCGCAGATCAGCGACAGGAGAGATAGGCTGGGTGAAGAGTGGGGTTCCGGAGGGGAAGTTAACTGAAAAAGGCCTGTGGGAAAGACGCTAATTCAGCTAGAGGATTTACAGTGTGACACGGTTTTGCACGTGGTCACGTGCAGCGAGAGCTTGGTATTACGCCTGAAGCCAACTGCCAAGTTCGAGCCGGATCTTTAGGATCAGATGTGACCACCCGTCTAGAAGGGATCTATCCGTAGCACGGCCACGGAATAAAATACATCCATACTGCAGCTTCCACAGCAAGTAGTTATGCTGCTTCTAAACTTACTCTCTAAGTGTTGTCTTCTTCCGTCAATTGAGATCATTTCGCTGAAGACCCAACGCACCTTATGACAGGTCCCATTATTCTTCTTGCTGCTTTATTTCGTGAAACTTGTTGATTTCTCCTTCCTACTTCTCTATCTTCCGCCGACTCTCTGTCGCTTTGCATGCCCCCAGTCTTGAGCATGAGAGGCACAAGCCCCCACGCGGAGACTAGCAGAAGCCGAAAATCTCGGGCGTTGCCTTCTCGCTTCAGGGTTGATTATGCCCGACCTCGGGCAAGCTTCCGAGGTATATTTGAATATACTCTAATGACATTATTAATTCAAGTAAAAACGTGACACAGAGGAGAAAGGCGCGATCGATAGTTTTCGATCGTCCCACATTCAATATTTAGCACCATTTCTAGGCTTTCAAAAGTCTCACTTCCAATCTTTATTAAGTTCCGATTTATATTCAACGCCATTGGCTCATTGCCGAGGCGTCTTCGTAAGTTCGCGCAGAGACTCCCAACTAGAAGACGGACAGTGAGTTGCGGAAAAGAGTTTCTATTTGTTCCGATTGGATATTTGAGGCATGGCATCAGCATCATCCCCAGAACTCAGCCAAGGTGAAAAAGAGCACATTTCCCAAGTGGCCAAGGACTGGGCACTTGGGAACGGCCTCATCATCCGGCCGACCGCGGATGTCGACCCTGAACAAATACTTGCGACTCATGCGCCCGTCACGCTGTTTCCGAGCAAATTTCCACGCCAGTGTTTTCAGCAGGCGAAGAAGGTCCAGAAGACGTACAACTCTCTGTATGCGCGAATTGCCCAGGATGAAGCCTTTCTTGCCAGCGTCGTGAATGAGTATGGCCCCTTCACTTTGCCCGTGTCGAAACTCTGCGCAGGTGTCTCTAACATCGCATAGGGTCAAAAACGGAGACGACTTCGTCGCAAACTTGTGGGACGTCCACTTGAGGGTCAAAGAAGGAGGCTACGCACATACGCTGTCCCTTGGTCTCTTCCGCTCCGACTATATGGTGCACGAGGACGCAGGCCTTCTACAAGTCAAGCAAGTCGAGTTCAACACCATTGCCTCCTCATTCGGCGGGCTGTCGAGCCAGACCACGCAACTGCACCAATTCCTAGCTGCAACCGAGTACCCCTTGCTGGAGAAGCCACTCGAAGGTCTCGGGGTAGAAGAAAGCAAGAGCGTAGAGTTGCTCGCCAACGGTCTGGCCACCGCCTTCGAAGTCTACGACCAACCCTCCGGTCCAGGCTTCGGACGGCGTCCAAAATGGCCGCGTTGCATCCTATTTGTAGTCCAAGATGCTGAGAGGAATGTTTTTGACCAGACGCACCTGCAGTATCAGCTCGCCAAACACAACCCGCCTATTCCAGTTTTCCGCCTTCCCTTCTCGGGAATCCTCGCCCACACGCGGGTCGAAGAGGAGAGCCGACAGCTGCTCTACACCATCCCGAGAACAAGCTCGTGGCCGACGCAGAAGACCTACGAGGTGGCGGCCGTGTACTTCCGCTCGGGTTACGACCCGTCGGACTACCCAACCCAAGAGTCATGGGACGCGCGGTACCAGCTTGAGCGCTCCGCAGCCATCAAGTGCCCCACGGTCCTCACCCAACTTGCGGGGATGAAGAAGGTGCAGCAGGTCCTCGCGACACCTCAATCTGCCTCTGCGCCGTCCATACTCTCGCGGTTCCTCCCGGACGGCGACCCCTCCGACCTTGCCGCGCTCAGCGAGACCTTCACGAACATTTATCCGATGGACAACTCCGCGACTGGTCTCGAAGCCCGGACGATGGCCCAGGACCCGGAAAGGTGTCAGGCCTTTGTGCTCAAGCCGCAGCGGGAAGGCGGCGGGAACAACATCTATAAGGGCGCCATACCGGGGTTTTTGAAGTCTGTTCCGCCGTCGCATTGGGGCTCGTACATCCTCATGGAACTTATAAAGCCGCCCCCCGCGAGGAACATTATTCTACGGAACGGAAAGTTGGAGGAAGGTGGCGTGATTAGCGAGTTGGGGATATACGGGACGTGCATATGGGGCAACAAGGAGATTTTGCACAACGAGGAAGCTGGTTACTTGCTCAGGACGAAGGGAGATAAGAGCGAAGAAGGAGGCGTGGCGGCGGGATATGGGTGCATGGACAGCGTCACGTTGGTGTAGCTTCCTGGCACTCTAGGACGGATACGCCGAGTCAACAGTCTGAGCCATCTACATGTTTAGAAAGCAAATATATTCGCTCTACCACGAAACTTGATGCCTCCCGACCCCAATTACTCTATCAACGAAACGTAGTTTTTTGTACACACACAATAACACAGGGAATCTGGCGCCATATCGAGATACCAACGGAACAAAATGTAGATCCTAGCGTGGAGAGGAGATCGCCCTTCCCGGGGCTGGTGTTTCCATCTGCCAGAATCAAGCCATTCCACCCTCTTCAGCGATGCCATCCTCGGCCCGCGGCTGCGGCCGTCGGAGAACATCCATGCTTCCTGTCAAGCGTGTTAGCTTATATCCCCGACAAGTCCCTCCCAAATAAAGCCTTCTTGGACGTGTGCGGGCATAGAAACGTACGCTGAATAATATTAAGGCCGTTCCTGGGGTTTCCCTCGGAGTCATTAAACCGGGTCCAAGTGCAATCGCCTTCGCAGTGGATCAGGGTGCTGGAAAACGAAACAATCAGAAGTTAGCGAAGCTGGTCTTAAAAAACGCCCGATTTCCCTTTCGATTCCAACGCCAAAAATAGCGGGGAGAAAACCGAAAGGAGCTCGCTCTCTAGCCATGATACACACCCCTTCTGCAAACCCAAAAAGAAGTCCTTGCCCTTCCTCTCGGCGTCCAAAAACTTGGTGACGTGGAACCAGCTCGTATGGCGGTTTGAGGCAGGGCCCGAGTTGGACGCCACCACGTACTTGACGATCTCCTGGCCGTTTGATGTCGTCTGCAACTCGGGCGCCTCGCCGAGATTGCCAATGATGGAGATGCGGGCAAGGGTACGGGGGGAGGAGGTGCTGAAGGCGCGGGCGGCCGCGGGGGCGCGTCGGAGGAGATAGGACGACATTTTCGCTGATTTATATTGAGCAGGATGTAGCGAGTCAGAGTCTCAATGGGGGGGTCAGTCGTCGGTGTGAATAGGATGCGATTGAGAGGAGTCGGTGCAACAATAGAATGGTTGATGGTTGATTGACAGAGGTGGTGATGGTTAGTAAAAGACGTGGCTATCGCGATCGGTTCTTCTGGCAAATTTTTGGTACGCGGCTCAGGGGTTTGGAAACCGCGAAGAGCGCATTGTACCAATGCAGCCGGCCCGTGCGAGAGAGCTTTCCTCTAGTGCAGAATATCGGTTACAAGGATTCAAATGTAGATATCGGGGTAGGGACTTGATAGCTGGGCTATCAAGCACAGTGTAACGGCAACCTCCCCTCAAATATGACAACTGACACATATGGCTTCCGACATGAAATATGATATTGAAACTCTGCATGTGGCATGAAAGGCGCCTATTCATGAAATTCCCCCCACAGACTTCTGGAGAGGCCGGTTAGTCCCTGAAACTTGACGAATAAAGTTGGTCGGCGATGGCGATGGCATCCCACTGCCTAAGCTAGCTGAAGGGGCTGCCTTGCTTAGGAGAACTGAGTCTACGGATGTGGAAGTAGCATGCATTTCTCTCCCAGGATACCGCACAGTCACCGGATGATGGTAATGGAGCTGTGAAGATATCGGAATTAGTGCCCCAAGATAAGAAACAAATTACGGTGAAGTATAGCCAATATCCGGAAGCTACCAACTGCTCTCTTGGACACCCAGG
>Ga0247774_1000411_pt1 | contig 21270 bp, 11 predicted proteins | sample UWRJL001104B6_FD_179933 | JGI IMG/M metagenome (GOLD analysis project Ga0247774, IMG submission 179933) | Plant litter microbial communities from Arlington Agricultural Research Station in Wisconsin, United States - UWRJ-L001-104B-6 | ecosystem: Environmental > Terrestrial > Plant litter >... | reverse complement strand
GGCTTTCTTTTGTGGTTTGCGGATAACGGAACTGAGGCTGTTAAATTGTGGCAAAAGTACAAGCCGGATTTAATTTGGATGGATTTGAAAATGCCGCTTTTAGACGGCTTTCAAGCTGCTCGAAAAATTCGTTCTCTGCCTGACGGCTCCAATACAAAGATTATTGCTTTGAGCGCTAATGCGTTTGTTGAAACCAAGAAACTCGCTTTGTCGAATGGCTTCGATGACTTTGTTGCCAAACCGTTCCGAGAAACAGTAATTTTTGAGAAGATGGCGCTTCATTTGGGTGTTCGTTATATCTATGAAGAGGAGTCGTCTAGGAAGTCCGAACAGGATCAGCCTGTTGTGCAACTGACTCCTGAGTCGCTGTCTGTGTTGCCGAGGGAGTCGATTGAGAAGCTTTATAAAGCAGCCGCTTGTGGAGATGAGCAAGCGGTAAGGCTGTTGATTGAGCGAATTCCCCTGTCGCAGAAGCCTCTTGCTGTGGCTCTAACTAAATTAGTTGACAATATGAGCTTAGATATTATCAGCGATTTAACTCAACACTACCTTTGAACGAACCCCACCCAAATCCAAGATTATGGGTAGGGACTGCGCTGAACATCTCTGTTCAATGCTAACTGCTATCGCAGTTATCAGAGGCGGTTCTCAAAGTTCTTTCAAAGATTAACCTAGAATAAGCCGCAGTCCACTAATATTGTTTAATCAACACGTTGAGTGAGCGTGCTTAAAAATAGATGAGCAAAATTATTGCGCTGTTCAACCAGTCAGGCGGTGTCTCCAAAACCAGTTTGACAATGAATTTAGGCTACCATTTGGCGAAGCGTTCGCAAAAAGTCTTGTTAGTAGATATGGACCCCCAAGCCTCACTTACCGCCTTCATGGGCTTGGAGCCATCTGAGTTACAGGAGACTGTCTACGAGTCGATTATGAACGGTTCTGACGCGGCGCTCTGCAAAAATCTTCACAACATGGACTTGCTCCCTTCTAATATTAATTTGAGCGGAGCAGAGCTGGAACTGGTGGTGGCTGACATGAGAGATAGTCGGCTAAAAGAAGTCCTTGACCCCCTTAGCTCGCACTATGACTTCATATTGATAGACTGCCCTCCCTCGCTAGGCATCCTATCCTATATCAGCCTAGTTGCCTCCACTCACGTCTTAATTCCGATTCAGACTGAATATAAAGCTCTCAAAGGAACCGAATTGCTGTTGCAAACCATTGCTCGCGTCAGGAAACGCGCTAATCGTTCATTGCAGATTGCTGGAGTGATTCCGACGCTGTACGATACCCGTACTGTACAGGCTTTTCAAAGTTTGCAGTCAATTACTACTTCTCTGGAGAAGATTGGTGCGATTTACCCTCCTGTGCCTCGGACTGTGGCTTTTGCCGATGCGTCACAGCAACACGTACCTCTGACAGTGTACAATCCAAAACATCCAGCCGTCGCCGTACTCGATACTATTGCACAAGGACTCTTAGCTTTGCGATGAATCAAAAGCGCGACAGTCAGCCTTATCAAATCAAAGGGGTTGAGGCTCTATTAGGAACCAGCGACAGCTCTGATGCCGCAGCCGAACTTGTCTCCATAGACAAAATTGTCTTGCCCCAGCAGCAGCCACGCCGCTATTTCGATCCGACAGCTATGCAAGAACTGGTGGAGTCAGTCAAGCAGCTAGGAATTCTGCAACCGCTCCTGGTACGCCTAATAGATGGCAACAAGTACGAATTGGTGGCTGGAGAACGGCGCTATCGAGCCGCTTCGTCGTTAGGTTTGACTGAGATTCCTGTTGTGATTCGGGAACTGACAGACACAGAGGCTCTGCAAATTGCACTGCTGGAGAACTTGCAGCGGGAAGATTTGAATGCGATTGAGGAAACTGAGGGAATTCTGCAATTGCTGGCAATGAAATTGAACTCTACCTCAGAGTCAGTTATTGCTTTGCTCGGAGCGGCCGCGCACCCGGAACGCGCCGGTGTGGATAACGTTATCCACAGCTCGGATTGGGAAATAGTAAGCGATATATTTGCACTCGTCGGGAAGTACACTCCAGAGAGTTTCCGAACCAATCGCCTCCCTTTGCTGAACCTGCCAGATGATGTGATTGGAGCGCTGCGGAAAGGACAGATTGAGTATACCAAAGCCAGAGCGATCGCCCGAGTTAAGGATAGCTCAGAGCGCTCCCAATTGTTATTCGAGGCGATCGCTCTCGACCTCTCTCTGACCCAAATCAAACATCGCATTGCCGATTTAAAAGCCAAAAGTATAGGTCCGGCGAGTGCACCGGATCGCTCGCTTAAAAGTCGCGTAGATGCAGCTTATGGCAGAGTGAAAAAGTCTAAGGTTTGGGATGACCCCAAAAAGCAAAAGAAACTAGAGAAGCTGTTAGCTGAACTGGAAGCTTTGGTGGGTGAGGGATTGGAAAAATGAAGCTGATTTTAAAGTAAAACTACATGAACTACCTACACTGTGCCTTGCGGGTACAATGTAGGCTTCTGTTGTTTTAGGAAAACTCCAAAAACGCTCTAAATTCCTTGGGCTGAACACGCCTTTGAGGCGGTTTTTATGGGTTTAAAGCGAACGACCTCAAAAAAGAGCTTTTCGAGGCGTAAGGTTGCTGCAATCCGATCGGCTGCTGGTGTCCGATCGCTACAATATGTCAAATGGGTTCTATAGCAGTCGTCATACTGCTATAGACAAGGTAGGGTTCATGAATGACCCCTACCAGACTTTGTGTTCTAACCGACGAAAGCGGTTGCTATATTTGTGAACTGCGAGTGCGGCGAAAGAAATAGGTTAAACAATTTATGCCTGATGAATTTCCCATCATTATTGTCACCCCTCAAGCTTACGAACTCTCCAAGACTGAGGCAATGGGAAGCAAGTATAAGTTTTGGTTTGAACACCCAGAACTCGGCCGCTGCCTGTACAAACAAGCAAGACTTGATTTAGGCGAAGATTGGGCAGAAAAAGTGGCCTCCGAATTGTGCGAATTACTGGGAATTCCTCATGCTAATTATGAACTGGCCGCCACGAGTGAGGGGAATCTCGGTGTAGTCTCTTCTTACTTTTTGCCTAACGGTGGCACCCTCGTTCACGGTAACGAACTTCTTACTCCCATCGTGCCAAATTACCCCACCTTTGCAACCTACAACCTGTCACAACATACAATTGATCTAGTGTTGAGAATTATCTCTGATGAATCTGTGAACTTACCCATTGGTTGGACAGTACCCAGTGGCATCCAAAAAGCTGTAGAAGTGTTTGTCGGCTATCTTCTGTTAGATGCGTGGATTGGCAATGGCGATCGCCACCACGAAAACTGGGGTGTTGTCCGAAATAAGGCAGTGCCTACTACATCCGAAACAGCACACCTAGCACCCACTGCATCCGAAACAGTAAATCTAGCCTCCACTACATCCAAAACAGCACACTTAGCACCCAGTTACGATCATGCTTCCAGTCTGGGGCGCGACCTCTCAGATCGACAAAGGCAAAAACGCTCAGTTGAGGCTTATGCTAACAAATGTTTCTCGGCGTTTTATGGCAGCGTTGATGATAAAAAGCCTCTCAAAACAATTGATGTATTTGACTGCGCTGCACGTCGATTTCCGAATGCAGCGCATATATGGCTTGAGCGACTTGAAAGTATCTCAAAGGCGAGTATAGTGGATATTTTTCATCGAATTCCTAACACTCGTATCTCACCGATTGCAGCCGAGTTTGCCCAAAAAATTATTGAATTCAATCAACACAGACTGCTTAACTTGAGGAAAACGCTACCGTGAAAACACACTCAACGCTTTTTTTGGCTTGGCAAGATCCAAACAGCCGTTCCTGGTTTCCCATTGGCAGGCTAACATTTGACGGAACCAGCTACCAATTTACCTACACGCAAGGCGTTTTAGAAGCTCAACAGAAGTGCGGTTTTGAACCCTTGCCCTCGTTTCCGCGCTTAGGTAAAGTATATACATCAACCTACTTATTTCCCGTATTTGCTAATCGGTTGATGCCGAAAAATCGCCCCGATTACTCAAGTTTTTTTCACTGGCTAAATCTGACTCAACATGAAAGCGATCCAATTGCCATGTTAGCCCGCAGCGGTGGGCGGCGAGAAACAGATACTCTAACTGTTTTTCCCATTCCTGAGCCAGATTCAGAAGGGCGGTATCGCCTTCACTTTTTCTTGCACGGACTGCGGTATTTGCCACCCTGTGCAATTGAGCGAATTAACCGCTTAGAGACAGGAGAAAAGTTGTGGTTAGCTCACGAATTTCAAAATCATTATGATTCTAAAGCCTTGACTTTAAATACAGAAGACCACTACATTGTCGGGTATTGTCCGCGATATTTGAAGAGTGAGATTTTTGAACTTCTCTTGAGGAATCCTAGTTTTGTAGAAGTGCGTGTAGAGCGAGTAAATCAACCGCCAACACCGTTTCAGTTTCGCCTGCTGTGTAATATAACTACTCAATGCTATAATGACTTCCGCCCATTTTCAAGTCATGAATATCAGCCGCTCAGCAGCTCTTAGGTACTGGAAAACCCCCGCAACTCCGAGTTAGACTCCTCTTGACCAAATTGAGCCAAACATTCATCACCGCAAGTCGCTCAGGAGCCTTTTCGCAATCCGGCCTGCTCGATCGGCGCTTTCTTCCCCAATCCGGTCTCACCGGAGTGCTACTGATGTTGACTCCCGCTTCCACGATCCATTCGTAGCAGACTTGACCCTCAAAGAGGATAGCTCTTGGGTGCTGAAAAGCCCCTGCAAAGATCGGGATTTACGAGCGTTGCAGTTCTTTGCCCCACAATGTCCGACCTCTTTGCTATTATATGAGGGCGTTGGTTGCTGACCCTGCTGTTGCTTGAGATGAGGGTAAAAGGAGAGTCGGATAGCGAGTTTGTAAACCAGTTTCGTGGGTGCTTGGGATTAAAGTGTACTCTATTCACCTGCAATCTGTTATAACTGTAAGCTCGACACCGACCTCCAGAGATGGTTTATTTTTGCGAACATGAAATGATATTTTGAATCATTCTACTTGTATGAGAATAATTTATCCCCTTAACCAGTGAACAATCCGCAACCATTTCTCATAAAAGAAGGAGCTAGTTCCCGTGAAAAATGAGTTAAAAGAAGACAGGAATGAACTGGCGAGGCTGGATTATAGCGACTGGCTAGCAAAAACTATTAACGAACTGAATCGAGAAACCGGAGCAGCAATATTTTGCTTAAAACAAGATATCCCTTCAGGAAGATTTAGGTTAATTATAGACATTCATTGTTTGGCTTTTCAACTCGCAAAAAATCAAGAATTAAGACCTCCATTAGAGCCAGGAGAAAAAGCCTATAAAGCGACAACAAACATGGTTGAAAAATGCCGTGAAACCTTCGGAGAAAAAATTCAAGAAATCAAAACGGCTTTATCAAATAGATTAATCGAGGCCATTAGGAAAGCCCACTGCTCAGAGCCTGATGAAGAAAGCTCAGAGCCTGATGAAGAAAGCTCAGAGCCTGATGAAGAAAGCTCAGAGCCTGATGGAGAAAGCTCAGAGCCTGATGAAGAAAGCTCAGAGCCTGATGGAGAAAGCTCAGAAGTGAAAATTGATGAATTAATCGAGTCAATGCTTGTACCCCTGGCATCAATGCCAAAGCAGCCCTCCTTGTTTGCTTGGCAATTCCCTTCGATGACTGGGTTGAGTTCGCAGGATTTGACCTTGGATTATGAAGTGGAGACTTCTACAATCAGGAGTCACAAAGTAACAATAGAGATAAATAGTGCAACTCGCTTCCGCGAATTTGTGGTGACTGGGCTGGAAAATTATGTTCAATTCTTGAAAATACAACAGGACTCAAATTATCCTGATTTTGTAATTAAAAACGTGAGAACGAGCCTCGATTTGCTCAAAACTAATGGTTCTAATGAATTATGCCAACTTGAAAAATTACTTAATCAGGAAACAATCGGTCGCCTGAAAAGAGAGGCAGAAGTAACTTACTTGGAATCCTTGGCAAATATAATTGGTGAAGATTGCGATCGCGTTAGAGACTCGAAGCCAAAAAGTAAGTTAATACATCAGTTTGCCCTTAAAGGGAAACAACAGCCACGCGGAATATCACTCGACGAAGCCTCGTTTTATTTGAGGGACTACAGCCGGCGTCTTAGATCACTGGAAAAATTCATCAACGACAAAAAGAAACCAGAGGCTTATTACGAAGTAACATACCAGGGCGTACTTGTAGACATCCAAGAATTATTCTCTGGGCGGGATGCCTTCTCGGAGTTACCTCTTTTAGGTAAAATCGATGGCTGTATTGGAGAAACAGACGATCCACATCAGAGCATTACCTCAATAACTTTTGGACTCAAATTCAAGTTAAACGGGCGCGTCAGTAATCCGGTTCTTTACGATTCTTCATTTGTGTATGGGCTTGAGATGATTAAGCCGGATTCAAAGTTGCATAACATAGATTTGGACGATCTAACGCAGGAGAGGCGCAAGAAACACATTGAGAAAATAGTTAAGTTTTTCGTTCTTTATTACTTTGCATTTGCCTGTCCCAACCCTCTAGCGCCAAATTATTGTTACGAGGATGTTCTAAATTTTGATGTAATCGGGAGATTTACGGAAGAAGTATTGCCTCAGTTGAAAGAAGAAGCTCTTGACAGTGATGAGGCTAAGAAAAATTTAATGATAAAGTTTGTTGGTGAAATGAGTGAATACTTAGTTACTGACAAACTGGAAGCTGTGGTAAAGGCTCTTAAAGAATACTTAAAAAAAGAAAAACTTGGGTTTTCTGTCGAAAGAAAGGTAAATATAGGGCTGTCACGGACATTGCTTCTGTCAGACTTGAGCGAAATCAGCAATACGGGTAGATTCTTCGGGAATGAACTGTCTGAGAATCTGAAGGAATGCCTCAAGTATGTTTTCATCTCGGCACAGGTGGCAAATAAAGACGCAATCATCCAGTTTCCTGTAACGCTGACATTTGAGACGGATAACTTCTACCGCACGAGTAAGAAGCGCGAGTTCGACATGAGCTATCAAATTGGCGACATTCAAATGCTTCCCGTGTTCTATAGTTTTGCAAGTCAAGATACAAGCAAGCAATTTGCTCGCGATAAAAAGAACATCGAAATGCTCGCACCCTTATTAGGGGGGAAACGTAACCTGCCCCAAAATGCTGATGAAGCATCGGAATACATGAGTCGCCTTGTATTTCCTGGCTCACTAATAGAGTTTAAAGTGACTGAAGTACCTTTAGAAAAAGCCACAGAACGGGGGCGTTTTATATACGAGCTTACTTGGCGGACGCTTGGCTTCATAATATTAGATATTCTGACATCTCAAGCGCGAAAAAATAAAAATTTATTTGTAGGTCAGTGGCTGCTGCACCAAACAGCAGAAGCCCAAACAACCGAGCAGGAAACATTGATTCATCAAATAGTGGAGGAATGGAGTTATGTATTGAGCGACTCCTTGTTGATGAATTCTCAAGGAATAGTGATGCCGAATATTAACCGTTATAAAATTCCAAATGCCCAGTGTTCGCTCTACTCAATGTTGCCACAGGAATACAAAATTAAGAACAATAACAATAGAACCATAGAGCCATTGTTAATAGTGATGGTTTCAAGTAACAAATGCGACGCCCGTTCCTCACGTTGGGGAGAAAACTACATTGCCAACTTGACAGGTGAAGTTGTAGCAGTGGAGCCTACAAAAACAGGCTTAAAAGTGAGCATGGTGAAAACTCTGGCGGGAAATTACAGAGGAGATGAACTGCATCGCTGTCCAGCAGTGCTGCGCGACACAATTAGCGATATGTATCTCAAGGGGTTTCGCCACGTTATATACATAGCTAGCAGTCCCTTTTCTGAACACCTGCGCGTGACTGACCAACAAAATGAATTGTTCTTCATGTCGCCGGAACTCATCAAATACCTCAAGATTGCTGATGATCTGGTAATATATCCGGTTCTGTACGACAGTTACAGCGCCTTGCGGATTGATGGGGAACTGAAAGAAGAGACTTTGTACGTTCAGGACGTGCGCCAGTTGAGTAACGTATTTAATGACCCCAATCGTTCCCAGGTAGTATTTTTCAATTTGTTCACCGGAAAAGCTGTAGAGCGAGATCGTACTTTCTACAACATTGTGACAACATATTCTACCTTGCTGAACGCCCATCCGGGCGATGTAATTGACGTGAATAAGGTGATGGACGGTCTCATCAAAGAGGGGCCGCTCAAAAATGACCTCATGCTTGGGTTAACGCTCTTGCATTATTCAAAATACGAAAAGAACCAAACTAAGGGAGAGCGATCGTTCCTCAAACTCGACCCCCTAAAGGATATTATCGGCGACAAAGCAATTGGCAGGTCAGCAGCAAAGAGTCGGCACTGCATACCTTCTGTGCAAATGAATTCTATCGCATTTCTCACAGAAGTGTACAACGCATTGATGGTTCCAATTTCTGGAGAGAATGCTATACATAGCAACATTAATCTACCTCACTCCTCTCTGTCACTTCTCGATGAAATTGAGAATTACTTAGTTAATCCTGAAGTAAGCGCTCCCGATGAGCTGCCTCAGCATTATGTTGACTGCTTGGTTGAGTCCTATTCCAATCCGATGCTTAAGGAGCGAGTTGAATCGATACTTAATAAGAAGGGGTGGATTATTAGCAACGGCGATATTGTCCCGTTTTAAAGGAGCTGTAAGTTTTAGAGGAGCTGTAAGTTTTAGAGGAGCTGTAAGTTTTAGAGGAACTGTCAATGGAAATAAGAGAAGCACAAGGACATCTTTTCGAGCTAGCATTTAACGCGGGAATATTGACGGCGATCCATCAAACAGGGATGAAATATGCCCACATGGATTTATTTATTGATGATTTGAAAAAACTCAATCATCGAGGAGTCGTCAATAGCCTCGTCCAAATGAAATTGAAAGAAGGATTTATTGACGCAGAGAGTCAGCGAATATGGGCAACATGGGGCAAGTTGTTACTCCTGCGGGGTCATCTTGGCGGTTTGGGTTTATGGCACGAACTGATGGATGCGATCGGGTACTCCTCTAATACAAGCAGATATTGGGAATTGCTGTACGTGCAGTGCTGTCTTTCGGATGCAACCAGCATGAGAACACTGGAAAAAAACGAACATGACCGCTATTCTCAAATCCTTTCCCAGTTGGGCATTACCCCAGATCGGGTTTTCCCATACATAAATAAATACGCTACAACGGGGGAATTTTTAAAGGCGGACACATTAATGCTGATGTCGAAAGAGGGGGAGGGAGGCGGAACAAAGGAATATCGCATCGTCTGCGTTGATTTGTCTGCGTTCACCGTTGATAGCAATGACAGCAGCGAGTTGAACGAAGGGGAAAATCAGGGTGCAACTGATGAACGAGAACATTGCGATTTGTGGAATTTATCGAGTGCTTTATCAATCCTTGAGTCTCTCGGAGTGGAACTGCACCGCTTAATGTCCAAAAGTGTTTATCATCACTTAAAAATTGACACAAAGGAAGGAAGCAATCGAGAATTAATAATTGGGCGTGACATAAAGGATTACCTGACAGCTTTTTCTTATTACGACAAGGACTTTGTTAAGTTGGTGCAGGCGGCATCGTACTCCGCTAGTTTTGTCAAGTTTCTCGAATCAGAGAACAGGATACCAAAGGATGCAACTGTCCAAGTCACGGCGATCGGTTACACGACGCAGGGAATTAGCACTCTGAATGTCGGGCGGGAAGATTTCGATATCCTTGACCGTTGCGCCGACGCATATAAGTCGATGAAGAGACAAGAAAAGTCTGACACAGAGAATTCAATCGATAGTTATAAGCGGACGCTTGTTAAGATGCTCAATTTAATCAAGCGAAGTGTCGCGGATAGTTTATTGTACGCACCCGGTGGAACGGGAGTCAGCGTTGGAAACAGTACAGCAGGAGAATGCGAACAAGAGAGCGATCGCCAAGAGCAGAAAGTAAAAGAATTTGTTGACTCGCTGTGCGATATGAATACCACTGCGGACAGAACCGTGTCTTTCACTGAAACAATTAGTAATTTTCACAATCCATCGGATTTTCTAGATGATTCGATTACTTCAAAATACAACCTTCCTCAGAAAATTAGCCTAAGGGATGCTCATGCCCAAATAATAAAGGAACAACTGTCGTCCGCCCGTCGCTATCTGTTCCTGACCGGAAATCCAGGTATTGGGAAAACAACGACAGTAGTGGATTTTCTTCGCGATCGCGTTAACGAGGGCTTCCTGCTGTTCTACGTCAGTCCGCGACTATCGGTTAACGAAGACACAATCAATAAATTTAGAACTGAATCGGGGCGCTTGTTTGCTGATGACCTGTACTGCATTTATACCAGCCACGCTATTATTGCCACCAACAACGGCTTGCCAACAGTCAAATATTATTCTAATGCCGATACTAATACTTCTAATTGGTCAGGGGTAACTTTTATTGGCGTTGGAGATGAGGGAAAGCATCTCACAAGAGCGAGACAGGAAATAAGTCGTCTTTCAGGAAATTCGCTTGGCTACGATAAAAAATCAGGAACGGGAGTGATTAGGAGCCTGTGCGATGCTGGTCACGCTCTCATCAATAAGGGCGTGAGTAAAATTGTGATTACCTGCTCTACTCAGTCCCTCCGTAAAGTGAATAAATACGGAGACTCCTTAGATAACTTTCATAGACTATTCCGTTCGGTTACAAATCAGGGTGAAGTGATTTCAGAGGAAATGATTAAATTATCTTCACGCCTGAGAAACATCATTGTTATGGTTGACGAAGTGACGGGCGATAGCGCTGGGGTTGAGTGGTTTCACGCCATGCAGAAATGGCTGGATAAAAAGCTTGAACTCTTCGATAAATCGCATGGTTTTAATACTAAACTGATTGTTGCTGACGCTTCCCTAATAGGTGTTGAAGTTGTTAAGCCGCACCTCGGTACAAGGGAAGCGGAGCCGGCTAAGATTTACTGTTCTCCTGTTGAGAATGAGCGAGAGCCACTGGAGCTTAGTTTTCAGTCATTTACTGATGAGTCAGCACGGCGAGGAATTATTGATTCCACCATTATTAACGCCAACTCATATCCAGCAAGACTTATTGAACTCACTTACAAAGTTTTCTTCGAGACTTGTAAAATTAATGAGGATGGCTCCCTTAAAAATAAACTGGGTCAGTCAGCGCGGGACGATTCCCTAGTAACCGAAATAATCCACCACGTCTCTGAGCAAAATTCAGACCAATTACTGGTTTACATTCAGGACAAGCAACGTCTAATACAATTAATAGATTTGGTCAAAAAGAGGCGGCCTCGATTCGATAAAAATAAGGCTTATCTGGAAATACATTCCCTTTCAGATCCAGACAAGGAAAGCCGCCTTGAATGTAAAGACCAGGTTAGAGTAGTATTTATGACATCATCAGCTTCTCGCGGCATTTCCTTTCCTCATGCAAAACACATAATCGTCGAGCTACCTAGGTTTCAGATAGAAAACAACCTGATGGAAATTATTCAGACCATCTATCGAGGTCGGGGCGATTTTGCCAAGGGAAAAAATAACGATCGCGAACCCAAGAAAGTGACGGTGTACATTGTTGAAAAAGTATTCACCAATGTGCTCAGCAAGCCACAAAGTCAGATCGCTCGCGTCGCAAATCTGATAGGTTCCTTGCTCGTCTTGCGAACAGCGATAATGACGAGAATTACGGGTGCAGGATATCTCTGCGGACGCAACACAGCAATGATTCCCATTGGCGGAAAAGGGATGTATTCAGGTGGCGAGACGTTCAGTACCCGTATCAAGTCTCTCATGCAGCGGCTGCGGAGCCATCAACGTCTACATCCAGAGGATCGAGATGTTAAACTTGCTCTCGAACATTTGCCTCGTTTTTTTGAGTCTGCGAAATTCTTCCTAAAGAAGCCTACTTGCTCACCCAATTCTTCTGTTTCCTACCAACAGACAAGGAAGAAAATTAGCTTACCGTCTCTATTGGAGTTAGGCGTTGATTTCTTATTTGACCAATGCTCTTGCATGGCTGACTTGTTGGATATCGAACTCAGCCCGCAGATTTTTTATCTAGATGGTTCGCTGTTGCTCGTCCCAATGAATAATAACACTATCACCTCCCTTTACAGGTTCGATCCTTATTCCCAAGTCAGTAAATACGCGACACCTGAATTCATAACTGCTTTGGAGAATATCATGCGAAAAAATTACCCAGAAGATATAAAAAATGAAATTTACTTCGCTCTTGATTTTATCCAAAAGCTGAAGCAAAATGAGGAGACTACGCAGCAACTTAGCGACTCTAGCAATTTCAGCGATCAGTATTTCGCTGTCCCCCTACATTTCTTGGTTGCTGATGAAACTCTCCGACGCTCATTTACAGAAGAGAGTGAAAACTCGCCTGTGAGCCACAGGTTTCGTATGTTACTGGAGCGTTATGTCAAGGCTTTGTACCCCGCTACTGATTTTCTCCCCATCGGCAATGGCTTCGTTGATTTTCCTTGGGTGATTTTTAAAAGTTATGACTTGGCGCAGATTCGTCGGGGTTTGTTCAGAGCAAATTACTTTCTTAACTCTCGCTCCCTGAATCTCCTCAATCTTATTTTGTTCAGGGGGTGACAAGCGCCTCCTGAATTTTAGTCTAACTGCTTTGCTGCATTACCTGCAACCGTCGCTCGTTGACTTGCCCCGCATCCCTTCTATCAGCTTGCCTGCTAATAACGCAGTTATGCACTGCTGTAACTGGTAAAGGTTCAGCCAGTCGCACCCAACTAATCTTAGAGTGTCAGACGAAAGTTAACAGTTTCGGTAAGTTTCCCCATAGTCTTGTATTCGATTATTATCCGAACATATAAATCTAAACTTAGCGCACTAAACTAGCCAGCAGCCCCGACGCTTCCCGCTGCAAACTCTGCCGATTATCATCGTAGCAATTAAGGACGTTCGAGCTCGTATGGCGGCTCAACTTCTGCGCCATTCGCGTATTGCCGTTGCTTGCATCTAACAGCGTCGTAATTGCAGCGTGGCGTATTCTGTGCGGGCTGATTCTTTTAGGAATTCCCGCAGCGGAGCAAGTTGAGAAAACAAGCTTGTAAATAGCATACCCGCTCAACCTCAACCCGTATTCCCGCTTTGTCAAAGCGATAAATAAAGGCTCTTGGGGCATTGCAGCTCCCCGCACGCTCAGCCAATCAGAAATCGCATCTGCCGTCGCGTTGTGCAAGTCAATTAGCTGCGCTTGAGTTCCCCTACCTTTGCCGTAAATATTCAGAGTTCGGGCCAGCGGGTCAAAGTCGCCTATATTGGCTCCGCTGAGCTCCCCCCGGCGCAGCGCATTGTCCCACAGCAGCCGGAGAACTGCATAGTCGCGCTTTCCCTGGGGTGTACTCCGGTCAGGAATGGACAATACCGACTGCATCGCCGCCACATTCTCAGAAGCAACTCGGCCAAACCCTGTAGTATCCCGGTAAGGAACCACCTTCTCTCCTTCAACATCTACCAAACTCCACTCGCACTCGCCCACCTTCCGAGCAAAATTCACTCCTCTTTTGATAGCCGCCAGCCGCCGATTAATCGTCGCTTCCTTGAGTCCCTTGTCGATTAGTTTGGCTTTATACTTGAGAACCACCGCGACAGCAGCGAAGCGGTTCAGCCGTAGGAACTCGTGCACTAATGCCGGGTTCGGTGAGAGCCCCGTCATTGTCGCAAAGAAATCGTACAAGTCTTTCTCATAAGCACGCCTAGTGTTGACAGAGCGCTTGGCAGCTAACAGCTCTGCCACTAGGTCGCGCGTCGAAGCTATTTCTCCAAAGGAATTAGTAACGTGTTCTAAGTCCATAGTCGGCCTGATAATTTGGCTTTCCAGACCAGATTACCTGAATCTGGGGTGCAAAAAGATGGATAATTTACCAGTCCGTTCGGCGAGCGTACTAATGATGAGCGGTGGGCTCCAAAACCTTGCAGGCGCAGCGGCGCTCGCTGCAATTGAGTGAACGAGCATAAATTTTGATGGTCAAACAATTAAAGCTGCCTCTTGGGGAAGTTCTGCCGCTAGCGCCGCCCCCTCTCTCTCAAGAGGGCAACAGCACCTTTTCAACCTTTATAGACAACATGAAGTTGCCCGTTCACCGCTGGTGCGAGATGAGCGTGCGGGTTTCTCGGCCTCTTGGGTCGAAACCGTTATTGCTAAAGCCTTGGAACGGGGGAGTGCGACTGTCTTCGATCCATTTGCCGGTGCGGGGACGACGCTGCTTGCTGCTGAGAAAATGGGGGTTGAATGTTTGGGAGTAGAAGCTCATCCCTTCGTTGCTAGGATTGCTTCAGCCAAGTTGTTATATCGAACTGACCCCGCTCTTTATTTAGAGCATATAAGAAAGGTCAAAATACGTGCCGAAAATTTGCCTGGCTGTGTAGATAATTATCCGGCTCTGATTCGTTCTTGTTTTAGCGATCGCTCCCTTGAAGGCTTAAATCAATTGTGGCAGGCTTGGAAACAATTAGCTGACGATTCTCCTCAATCCGAGTTGGTATGGCTGACAATTATAGCCATTCTCTGCCATGTTGCCTGCGTTGGAACTGCCCCTTGGCAGTACATCTTACCTAACCAAACCAAAAAATCTGTATTGTAGCCGATGTCAGCTTTTGAGCTAATGGTTCAAACCCAGGTTCAAGACATGATAATTGCAGGAAAAACAGCAGCTAATACTGCTAAGAGCGTTCGCTCTGATGCTCGGACTTGTCTTGGCGTACCGGATGATTTTGCTGATTTAATCATTACCTCGCCGCCTTATGCTAATAACTATGAATATGCCGATGCTACGCGCTTAGAGATGTGCTTTGCAGGAGAAATTAGTGGAAAAACCGGAAGCATAACGTCCCTCTGTGCGAAGGCTGTTTGTGGGTTAGGGGACGAGCGAGATTTGACAATAGCTTGTATCAACAGTTCTTAATTTCAGGCATAAATTAACAGCGAGCGAGCCGGAAATTATTACTGGAAAATGTTAAAATAATAGCGTTATGGTAAACTGTAGTAACGAGCGGATTGGGACAGTATATGGGAGAGCTTTTGATCGTGAAGTTAGTGAAAAAACACATTATTTCTCGCCACCACTGGAACGCAAATGCTTTGGGGACACAGGGCGTGGTAGTACGGAAAGTTCGGGTTACTCCTTACAAAACGGTTCGATAAAGCAAGTGAGATATTTGTCTATCAAACCTGTAACTATTATTGGCATGAAGAGGCTAGGCTATGGAGTTATCTACTACCACCACCACCACGATAGATGGCGAGCGCATTCAAGAGTACGCCAAGAAGCTACGCCAAGGGAATTTTTTAGAAACTTTGGCCTTGAATGTAGCAATGGGGATTCATACCGAAATTACTAAAAGGGATGAAACATTAGAAGGCTTTAGTCCTAAGTGTGTTGATGAACTCGAAAAATTTCTCAAAGAGCAGATAGTTGATGATGCTTTCTACTTGACAAAAGCAGAGGAGATATTAAATCATCTGACCCTCTGGCTTCAGGCAGGTAGAACCGAGGAAAATTTATGGAAAAACGTGGCACTTGATTCAGCTTTAATTTTTCTAGAGCCACTCGATTTATCCAATCGGACACTAGATGAGTTAACCGCTATGCTGGGGCTGGCTTCAAAAACAGTTCCCGCAACCGAACCCCAGCTATTTATCAGCACCACAATCACTCAAATACTCACCTCAGCCCCTCCTAGAACGGCTTGCAAGTCCTTATTACGAATTTGGGATTGGCAAGAAGATACCCATAAAAATGTGTTTTTTCGAGATAATTACAGCACGGGTTTTGTTAAGTTAGCCTTAAAGGATAAAGACCCAGTTACTAAAGAATATTTTTACTTTACAGGCAAGGCAGCCTGGGGAATTATTGAGGAATTTGGCAATTTGGGGAAAGATACTGCCAAACTCCACTGTTTACTATCTGCCTATGTTTTTCAACAGGCTGTGCCTTGGAGAACTGAAATTAAGCTAGCTGGAACTGGGAAAAATGGCGGCACTAACCTCATAGACTTAATGGGTTGGGGTGAGCGTAAAGATATGACCACTTCCCAGAAGTTACTCAGGATAGAGCAATGCCTGAAGCTTCTGAGAAAGCTGGACGCTACCATTAAATGGAATATCGGGAAGCTAGGATGCGATATGAATTCCCTCATTTGGGACGTTGCTGTGGAGCGCTACGGGCAGCGTAACATTTTCACAGATGAAATTGATGAACCAACAGAAATAGTAGCCTTCATTCGGGCGGGTAGATGGGCTGAGTTTTTCTTTAATAAACCTGGCAAGAATGCCAGACCTCCAGTTGCCTTATATGAGTTTGGTTGGATTTCAGAAGCGACGCTCAAAATGAACCCGTATCATGATGAGCTAGCATTCTTAATTGCCATCAATATAACAACAGAAAGCGCCATTCATACAAATGGAAAATACACGGTTAAGACCGTGCTAGAGATGGTGATGCCGAAAAATGAGATTGAATTAGCCCGTAAGGATCATCGCTACGCTGGTAAGCTGAAGCAACGTTGGGATAAAGCCTTAATGCAGCTAGCTGAGTTAGATTGGCAGATTATATATGACTCTGAAACCTACCCAGAATGGTTGCGTCCTGGAAGTACAACAGGTAAACCCAAAGATTGCAAAAAAAGAATTATTGATTTACTGCTAGAAGCTGGCGTCACCATCAAGCCTCCCGGTAAAATTCCTGCCTTGATAGCTGCTAAAAAATCAGCATCTTTGCCCCGGAAACGGAAATCAGCATTTGCTGCCCCGTTAGAGTGGGAACCGATACAGAAGGCTTGTGAAGCAAAGGATTGGACGAAGCAAAGAGTCATCGCCGAAAAGCTGGGCATATCTCAGCAGCTAGTCTCACAGCTTCAGCGCGGCAAGCCAATTAGCCCCAAAACCGCCGCCCACCTCAAAAAAATCTTGCCTAAAGTGCTACCAGAATTGTCAATCTAGCTTCCCGTCCCCTTGACCCCAACTCCAGCCCCAAGCGTAGTAAGGCTGGAGTTTTGCGTAGTAAGGCAAAAATGACCTCAAAATCACCTTCAAACTTTTACCAGGCAAGGCTTATGACTTTACTACGGACACACCCGGATCTAGTGACAAAAACACCCGGATCTGGTGACAAAAACTCCCGGATCTGGTGACAACTCAATTTTGAAACTCTTGACTAGCAAGCATTTCAGAACCTTACTACGCGCGGATTAACTATTAATTAATTATCTTTGATCGGCGTGCAAGCAGCGATTTTCAGAACATGAGACAAAGGGATGTTCCCCACTCAAGGAATAGCCCGGTGAAGATTTATCGAGATAGCACAGGCATTGACCTTCAAAATCAGTCCTCACAGAGACTCATAGTCCACTTAACCCCATCTGACCCGTTCATGAGGCGCTCTGGCGGTAGCCAGATTCGGGTGCAACTTGGAGTGCCTTTCGCATTGCTACTAGGCCAGAAGGTCAACACAGCCAACATGGGGGTGCGTTATGGTCTTGTCTAAGTCCGCCCTCACTGAATGGCAAGAAAGCGGCGTAGACTCCGCCATCTTCGCCCTCAACGTGCAAACTCTTAGTGGCGACGCCCCCTACGCCTACCTCCTCTACGAAATTAACGCCGCCTCCGGCAGAGTCCACCCCGACGCACAATGGCGGTGGGCCAGAAAACACTACAGCCACATCGAGCACGGTGGTTGGTGGTGTTCGGGCCTTGACCCCCTCAACAACTGGCAGCCCATGTATTGGGGCTGCTTCAAACCCTATCAGCCCCGAAATGCCTTTGACCCAAACGGTAAAACCAAGCCCGTAAAATACGAACACCCCCCCAAAACCCCCACCAGAGCCTTCTTCCTGCAAGTCCCAGACCACATCTGGGCAAAAGTCGCAGAACGCCACGGTGTCCCCATCAACCCTGAAAACCCAGAGGACTTAGAGATGGGGAGCACAGGAACGGGGGAGACGGGAGACGAAAATCTCCCCTCTGCCCCTGTGCCCCTCCCCGGCGTCACGAACCTGCCTCAATTCTGGGAATGGGTTTGGCTCAACAACATCCCCGTCACCATCGTCGAAGGCGTAAAAAAAGCCGCCTGCCTGCTCACAATGGGCTACGCGGCCATTGCCCTCCCCGGCGTCACAATGGGTGTCAGAACCAAAAACGCGCTAGGGGAGAAGTGCAACCCCTATCTCATCCCCGAACTCCAACACTTCGCCACCCCAGGGCGGGAAATCTACATCGGCTTCGATCGCGACAGCAAGCACTCTACCGTCCTCAACGTCAACCGCGAGATTGACAAACTCGGCCGCCTGTTCACCACCGCCAAATGCTCCGTCAGCGTCATCACTCTGCCAGGACCGGAGAAAGGCATCGACGATTTCGTGGTAGCCAGAGGCGAGGATGCGCTCATTGCCCTCAAAAACACAGCACGAGGCTTCCAATTTTGGCAGGATAGGGAATCATGGCTTTTAACCTATCCCGCGTCTTTAACGCTAAATTCTCGCTATCTGGGAGAACTCCCCTATCCAGAGGCCGGCTTAGCCTGCATCAAATCCCCCAAAGGCACCGGCAAAACCCGCTCCCTCGCCCACCTGGTTTCCCACGCCCTCAACACGGGCGAACGCCGCGTGCTAGTCATCACCCACAGGATTCAGCTCGGCCGCGCCATCTGCGCCGGGTTGGGAATCAACTACATCGACGAAACCAAGAACTCGCCGGAAGGCAAATTATTCGGGTACGGCTTGTGTGTAGACAGCCTCCACCCCCACTCAATGGCCCGTTTCAACCCCGAAAACTGGTCTGGGGCGATCGTCCTCATTGATGAGTGCGAACAAGTCATCTGGCACGCCTTGAACTCCAGCACCTGCCGCGAAAACCGCGTCGCCATCTTGCAAACCCTGCAAGAACTCATTCGCACCGTCTTAACCACCGGCGGCTTAATCGTTGCCCAGGATGCTGACTTATCTGATTGCGCGATCGACTACTTGAAGGCGCTTGCTGGCATCCCTCTCGAACCTTGGATTGCCGTCAACGAATGGAAACCTAAAAAAGAGCGGGACGCGATCTTCTACGCCACTCAAAGTCCCGCACCACTATTCGCTCAAATGGAGCAAATTCTGTCGCGAGAAGTCACCGGCTGCGACCTTGAAAGTCGCGCCCTCTGCTGCCCGCTCGATCGAAACAGGCCCCACATTATGGTTGTTGAAGACTCCCAAAAAGTCAAAGGAAAATGGTCATGTCGCAATCTAGAAACACAACTGCAAAAACGATTTCCCGACAAGCGCATTCTCAGGATTGATAGCGAGTCAGTAGCCGACCCCAACCACCCTGCTTGTGGCTGCGTTGAGAAACTTAATGCCACCATTCAAAACTACGACATCATCATCGATCGCTAGCCCCACCATTGGCACAGGAGTTAGCATCGACATTCGCGGTTATTTTACAGCCGTATTCGGCATTTTCAAAGGAGCAATTGCCGTCAACGATGCCTTACAAGGTCTCGCTCGCGTCAGGGATGAAAATGTTCCAATCTTTGTCTGGACAGCGCCCTTTGGCATTGGCAAAATTGGCAACGGCAGCGCTTCTTACCGAGCTCTCCTCGCTTCCCAGCAGAAGGTTATCAAAACCAATATTCGCTTGCTGCAAGGAGTTGACTTCGACATCGACGCGGCCCACGACCCGGTTCACCTGAGAACTTGGGCAAAAATGGCTGCTAGAATTAATGCCGGAATGTGGCATTACAGGGAGGCGATTAGGTACAGCCTAAAAGCTGAAGGGTTTCAGGTAAAACTGTGCCGAGAAAATCAGCTAGAACAACTCCTTTTAGAGGGATTAGCGCAGCAAATAGCAGCCAGCGCGGTCAAAAACTGGAAGCTCTTGCAGCAGCTTGTCCGGGAGGTTGATGCTCGGTTAAATGAATTAACTCTCCGAAATGTCGGAGCTGCTCTGGTTAAGGAAGAGGCTGAGTCAATTCAGCAAGAGAACCGCAGGGTAGAAGCGGATGCTGTTGCTGGTGCTCCTGATATTACTCTGTCTGAGTATCTGAAGTTGAAGGACAAGCGCTCCAAGACAAACGGCGAACTCAATCAAGAGCGCAAGTACCAACTGCAAGAGACTTATGGTGTGTCGGTGACGCCCGAGCTGAAATTGAAGGACGACGACGGCTGGCTGCCTCAAATTCGCCTGCATTACTATTTGATCCATGACCCAGAGTTTGTCAGGAAACGAGATAAAAATCACTTGGCAGGCCATCAAGAAAGGGGTCAAGGGAAGGTTTGCCCGCAAGATTTGCGCTTCCTGAAAGCTTCTGTGGAAGCTCTCAAAAAGTTGGGGCTGATGGAATTCTTTGACTCAGACAGGGAGTATCGAGGGACTGACCCGGAGGTGATAGCCTTTGCTCAAAGGGTCAAGCAGTATTCTGCGGACGTGAAAGATTTTCTGGGTATCAACGTCCACCCTAATGCCCACCCAATGGAGGTGGTTCAGTATGTTTTGAAGGGGAAGCTGGGCTTTACCCTGCGACTGGTTCGCCAAGAAAGGTCGGAGGAACGAGATGCTTTGGGCAGGCCCAAGCGCATTCGAGTTTACCAGTTCCAGTTCCCCAACGACGGCAGGTCGGCGATTTTTGCAGCTTGGCAGCAGCGGGATGAGAAGGCCATCTCTTTGGCAGAAGCCGCGGCTCCCTGCTTGGAAGGGATTCCAGGCGGCACAGGGTCGGATAAAGATATGAAGATATCCGGGGGTGTGCCACCAAATGATGAAGCTGCGAACGCAGGGCGCTCCTTGAAAGTGGGCGCGCTAGTGCGGTTTGTTGGTGAGGTTCAAAAATATGTGGTTAAAGCTGTCTCAGGCGCTCGAGTGATGGTGCAATCGTTGCTTTCGGGTGCGATCGTCCACACTTGCGATCGCCGCTTGGAGCTGGCGGATGGAGGAGCGACATGAGAACGCTGCCAAAAAGTGTGATTCGTTTAGTCCCAGCGCGACCTGTAAAGGATTGTCTGTTCCGCAGAGCCTACTCTGCTAAGGACTTCACAGCCTTTACCCTCATGTAAAAGACTCATCTGAGTCCGGCCGCGTCTCAGTACAGTATTAGACGCTCGCGGCGCCGGCTCGCCGAAAAAATACTTTTCAAACGCGATCTCGACGGGAACTCGCGGATGGAACGATCGCGCTCACCTATGCGTGCGGTCTCAGACTATATTGCCTCGAAAGAC
>Ga0247774_1000410_pt1 | contig 21286 bp, 15 predicted proteins | sample UWRJL001104B6_FD_179933 | JGI IMG/M metagenome (GOLD analysis project Ga0247774, IMG submission 179933) | Plant litter microbial communities from Arlington Agricultural Research Station in Wisconsin, United States - UWRJ-L001-104B-6 | ecosystem: Environmental > Terrestrial > Plant litter >... | reverse complement strand
GCAATGGCTATCCACTTACCAGTGTGCATCTCGGCAGACCACCATGCATGCTGTCCGGCTTTGCGACCGACAAATGTGCCTTCAGAGTGCCAGAGACAGTTGGAGTGCTGTTCCTTGCCCTGCTGAGAAGCGACTGGACTTACACTGTCGCCAGCCTCATGATTGGACGGCCCTTTTATGGTTCTCGAATAGTCGGACGATCTCAACGAGGAAGCAATTTCTGTCCCTTATCGCCACCCCGAGCCTCCAGGAGTTCGTTCGCATGAAATCACAATCTTGCCTGTCGGAAGCTTACCCGGCTACGTTAGCATTGCGGCAGCTTCCGTCCTCGAGACGTGATTGAGACCCTGACCACTGACAGCCGACAATCTGGAACTGAACCGTCCGAGGGCTTGACCGCCGAGAACGAAACGGCTCCTAGCGACTACTCACGGCCGCCAGAACCGATACAATTTCTATCTCTCCACTCTTTGTGGTGCAGGAGTTGAGATCTTCGGGACTGTCGCTCTCCACTGCTAGATGCCATGCGTCTCTCCGAAGTAGGGCGACCCCCATCACCCATATCGGGTGGCCTCACGCCCTCCATCTATCGAATGCCAAGTCTGAAGAATTGGAAAATTCCGTGGGCTAGAGCCAATGGAAGGTAGATGCTAGACTTCGCGAGCGCGGCAAAACGCCGACGAACATGGCGATGAGCCAATCAAGCGACGATGCCTGGCTCATACTCTGTTAATTTGGCTCATGCGTACAGCTAATAGGTGGAGTTGAAGATTCCATGAAGGATGGAAATGGAGTTGACGAGGTGTGTTCAAGGGGTTACCGATTTTTCTAGAACACTGTAGCGTACCACCGGCCCCTGGTTTCTCAGTCGCCTTCAAACATCGCAAGGCCCGTTCTTTCGTTCTAAAACATTCAATATATGATGCCAGGGAGCCTTGCAAGAGCAATATTGCGTTCTCGACATTCGCATGAATGGACTATACTGCCCACACGTCACTTCATCATGCCCAACGAGGACGTCCTTGCGAATAGCCTTGATTTGGGGACGCGGCCGCTGGCCCACCGCGTCAAGCAGCGAGTACCTTGCAATTAGTGTGGGCAATGAGCGATTTGCCGGAGCCTCTATGTTCATTCTCTGGTCTAAAGCTTGGCACCGGCGGCCGTTTCCTAAGGCTTTCTCGGAGGACCCAACGAGAGAACCTCGCTGACATTTCAGGGCATCCAACCACCTGAGGTTTCATGGAATCGAATGGTGTCCATCGCAAAAGAAGCAAGGACCCCGCTCTCACGAAAGAGCCCGGAAGACGACCCATTGGCTTTGCTTGCGAGGCAACTATATGTGCTGATCATCGACCAGGCTGAGAGAGCATGCGCCCACCTTCCTCCGCAGTACGCCATCTCGTCACCCGATACCATCGCCATCTTCAAGGCCTACGCACCTTGAATCAGGTCCAGAAGCTCACGCCATGGCTTGGAGGTATGATAGGTTAATTCGCTATCACGGACTCCCCTCCTACGCCCCATGGCTTGTCTAGGTCGGGGATTAGTACCCACCATCTTTCCCTCTTCTCCTAGCAGACCTATCCGAGCCGAAACTGCCTCCCTTGTCCGCCTTCCGGGTAACTATTGAAGCCCATTCATGGCGGGCGCCCCAGAGAAGCAATCCATAGCAAAGCAGATGTCGCCAAACCCGGCTGCCGCCCTTCCTCGTGTGACCTCCGTTACGTGAGGTGGGTCTCCGTGGGAGGGATGTAGCGCAATGAAATCAATTGCAAAATCTGCCTTGGTATCTTGTACATCCTCTTGATATGGCAACCGTCACAGGTTTGGCAATATACAGACCGAGGATGTTTTAATTTATTGGCTTCAACTGAGACAAGTGAAAGGGGCAGCAACCCGCCGTACCCCCACCCCGACTCTCGACTCTCTAGTTAACTGACGAATGAAATGCGTAGATCCACCGAAAATCTTGTCGCCACTCATACCAAGTCATGGTTTCCCACGTCGTCTTATAGATGAAAAGCGAAAAGAAGGGCGGACGTGGTCACTGCAAATCCCACGCTCCGGCGAGCCTCGAGGTCAGGCCGAAAGACGCCCGGAGGGCATGGGAACGGACGAAACACGGCTAGCGCGCACTATGTTGCTTCTGAGGTCTGAAACCATTTGCTTGCCTCCTCCGTGATGTTTCGGCAAGTAGCATACTACAGCCTAGTGCTTGTAAGACTCCCTACGCTTGGAGGGACAAGATTCTCCTCCCCCAAGCTGAAGCCTCCTCCCGGCTGATCCGACCTATTTTTTCCTCTTCTCCACGCCAGTGAATCCCCACTTCGATATTAGGAGGCTGGCGCCGTAGAGATCTTGCATATGTACGTAGCATTGCTTCGCTTCTGGCTGCTTTTGTTCCCAAACTGACTGCGGATTCTTCTCCGCACCGTCCGGATCCCCGCCCCCGAAGATTCTAATTTCTTACCCGTCTATCGATGATACCGAGTCCCATTGAGAAGTGTCTCGCAATATAAAGTTGCGTGTAATTCATGTTAGGGTTCCTCGCTCTTCAATGCGGGGCATTTCCAGACCACCAGAGTCCGTGGATTCCCAAAGAACCATTCAGAGAAATACTTGCTGTCTCTTTCTACTAACAAGCAAGTAGCATTGCTCTCGTAGCGGAATGGCAAGCGCGTTTGCTGGCTTGGGCGGGCAAAAGATTGTGGGCTCAGTTCCATCGGGAGAGCCTCTTTTCTTTTGTGTTCGTAACAGACAAAACCCATGTACACACACTTTTCTTTTCTTCCTTTCATTTCAAACCTGTCGAGACTACCTACTAGTAACATCGTTCTTGCTATGCATATATCATTTCTATGAGTCTTCCGTGAATGATCTCTCCAGACGGGATGTGAATTCAAGCTCGTTCCCCGCTGAGATTCTACGGTGCAGTGCCAAAGCCGTAATGCCATTCTAGCTCACTAGCTGTGGCACACAGGCTGTCGATAGAAGTGGCTAAAATAGAAGTGGTAAAGTGAAGGGAGAAGAAGCCAAAAAAGAGTTGACCATCATCCTCTTGTGTTCGCAATCAATATCCTCCTTCCGCCTACTCTTCCCCTTTCAGTTCATGACGCAAGACGAACATACACAAGTCACCAGGCACTCTCTAATAAAACAGCAAAACACGAGGGGTTGTCGCTCTTACTAGCCGTATCTACCCTACGGACCGAACAAATAAAGGCGCAGAGGCATCAAAACAAGGGGGAATATCTCATCTAATACTCCGGTATGGCAAAACGAGACACCTAACTGCTACCAATCAGCCTGCCTATTTGCCCTTGACGCGTGTGTGACTCCAAACGATGCTGCATACAAGGAAGAAAGCCGCGTCAGTCAAAGACGCGAGCTCACTGCACGCCGCTGACGATCTCACTAGCCCGAGACAAGCTGGACACCATGTCTTGACACTCCTTCCGTCTCCGAACCGTGAAATCGGACTCCTTGAGCAGGTCGTCGAGCGTGTCGGTCCGGTACATATTCTCGAGGAGCTCCTTCTGCATATCGTCCTTGGTAAACTGAACGAGGTTCAGCATAATGGCCTTGGGGACCATGTCGATCATGGTACGCTTGACGATGTTGAAGTACGACGAAATCAGCAGTTCTATCAAAGGGTTAGCCATGCTGTGATGCTTAAGAATACTAAAAGAATGAAAGACCAAACACATACTGATAACCTCAACCTCGATGTTCTCCCGCTCCGAAAGATTCCCCGACGCCTTCAGCATAGGCGGGGGTGGTTCCATGGCAGCAGCCTTCTTCTTGTTCTTGGCTGCAAAGAAGCTGCCGAAGAAGCCCGAGTTGCCGTCGTTGCCCATGCTCCCGTCAGGCTGCGACGGACTGGCGGCACGAACGGGCGTGGATCCTGACGGTAGCGGCTTGCCTGTCTTGGGGTCGACCTGGACGGGCCGCGTGGGGTTGTACTTCTCGTTGACGATAGCCATGGCGCGGTGGCCGTTGAGGAAGTCCGGGTGGCCAGTGTTGACATAACAAGCCTCCATGGACACAAGGTCCTTTACGAGCTTGTTGGTCGGCTCCATAGCCTTCTTGAAAAAGCCGATAATAACGGTATGGATCTTCTCCTTGAGAGCTGGGTAGCGACGGTAGAGCGTCTTGCTGAGAAGCTGCGTTAGGATGCGCACGAGCTCGTCATGCACGAGTGATGCGCATTTGAGACTGGGGTCTTCAAGTCGCTTGATCTGCTGCTTAACGATGAGTTCGAAAGCCTGGGTGCCGACGAAGAGGGCCGGTGACGAGCCAGACGAGTTGTACAGGATGGTCCGAATTTCTCCCTCCTTCACAACGTCGAATGGGTCGATGGCCTTGACGCCATTGGAATATAGCTCGTGGAAGACGAAACTAATACGGGCACCACCGGACAGCTCGCTGCTGGACAGCTCTGTGTTGTTGCCGTCGAGGACGGTGCGCCACTCCTGGCTGAACTCTGTTATGACGTTGAGAACGATATTCGCGCTATTTCCAAGCATCGACGGACCCAGGCTGTCCAGCTCGGCCGAGTACTTGGCGAGAGAGCTCGAAATTCGGGACTTGATGTCGGGAAGTGTATTCTTGATGTGCATGTTGAGAATGAGATTAAGCTTTCGTGCCAGGTACGGCGTGCCGCAGTACGAGCTCTTGTTTCTGTATGCCTTGTGCGTCTCAAAGAAGACCTTCTCAGCCTCGAGGGCAGCCTGAATGCTCTTTCGGTTGTCGATATCTCGCTGGCCTCGGTTGACTACGGGAACGTAGCCCAGGCGCAGAGGGATGATGCGTCCGGCTAGAATATCCACCACATCGGTACCATCGTCCATCAAGTCGACCTTTGTGAGGACGCCAATAGTCCTCTGACCTTCAGGGTCAACCTCACGGCCGAGCTTGAGACCATCCGAGTTCGCCAGATCGATATTTGCCGATGTGACGGCGAGGATGATAGCGTTCGGCTTCGAGATGTATTTCAGCACCATGTCTTTGATCTGCCGCTCTATATCGCGGGGCTGGTCGCCGACAGGCACTTTCGTCAGCCCAGGGAGATCGACGAGCGTCAGGTTCAGGACGTTGGGCGAGAAGATGCGCAAGTTGATAGGGGCCGGCGATATGCCTGCATTTCGGCCGACCTTGGCTTCGGTCTCCCGCGAAATCTCGTCGCGTATTTTGTTGAAATCGTAGTACTTCTGTCCGGGCACGTGAAGAAACTCGCCCCACTCATCCGCATTTGCTTTCGAATCAGTGCCACCCTGTATATCTTCCTTAGAACCATTAGCCTGTGACGTCCCAGGCCGGTTGACGAGCTGGAGGATGAGTGGTCGCCGTGTCACGATGCCTGAGCCACGCGGCAAGCTGTTTTTGGGCGGTACGCGTCAGTATAGAAAGAGGTATAGCGGGCCGGTGCCTTAACAAGGACTCACAAGTCTCGACCGACGATGTTCTCGAGAACGGACGATTTTCCGCTCGACTGGCTACCGACGACGACGATTTGGGGTAGATCGATGGGGTTCTGGACGCCAACAGTCGCGAAGACATCCTGAAGCTTGTTGACGAGGCTAAAAGACGTTAGAGATGGGCCACATCCGTCGGCGAGGATGCCGGCCTCGGCTTTGGGCTAACTTACTCGATAAGGGCAGGGTCAGATATGCCACCTGGGGTGGCAAGCGACTGCGCAGTCATTTTGGCCGGCGTTGTCGTGATCGTCGGTATCGTTGTCGGTGTATTTGCTTAGATATCTTAGTATAGTAAAAAAGAAACTTGTTGAGCGATGGGCTCGGTTGTTGAGAAATTAGGATGCAGATGCTCGCGTTCTGACTGTCTCCAAAAAGAAGGAGCTTCTCAAGCGTGTCGGAGTGACCTTGTAGATTACGTACGGCGGCGGCGGCACTGCCCAAAGCCACACTATTAGACCGGGGTGGTACAACTAGGCCCTCCGATGCGCACGGGCCTCACTTGGATTTGATTGGTTCGCCCACAAGTCAGAAGAGCATTGGGAGAAAGGAAGATGGAAGAGAAGAGAATGAAAGTTAAAGAGGGGAAAAAATACAAGAAATGAAGAAAGGAGAGAGTAGAAAACAAAGAAGGAAATGATGACGGAAGGCCAAAAAGAAAGAGGATGGAGGGAAAGCATCAAAAGCACTGAAGAGCGGGTAGCTATGCTGCCGCCTGTCCTCCACGTGCTCTACGCTAATTCCTTTCTCCCTAGCAATCTCTATGTCTTTGCTTTTCTTTTATCTTTGATGATACTTACCCCTCATCATACAGCTTAACTAATCCTTTGAAGAACTACAGCGCTAGGGAAGGATGGCTTGAATTCTGTTGCCTAGAGTCCACGCAAGAGGTAACCACTTTGGCCGGCATGACAACACGAGGAGCATGATGAATGAAACCAGTCTATAATTGGGTGTATACTATGGAAGCGCTTTCCCAATAATGATGTGTGCACCGGACCCTATCATCCACCATACTATTCGGCTCTTCACTCGGCACCTAAGCACTTCTTGCAATTGCTTGCTGCTAGCCAAGTTCGCCGTGATGCCGCCCATTGGACGTTTGAAATTGTCTAAATGACGAGTTGGCAGTTCGCAGGGCGACGCTGTCCTCCTTGTTGGACCAGCTACACGGAGAAGAGCCGTTAGTCAGACGTTCAAGTCCAAGTTCAGCGTTCGTTGGGGGAGGGGAGCACATACATTTTGACCCTGCCGTCGTCGCCGCACGACGCCAGCATGCAAGGATTGATGGGATTCCAAGATACAGAGTTGGTCCTCGGCGCATGGCCCGCGAGACGCTCTACAGCGGCGCCAGTTGCCTTGTGCCAAATCCAAACGTTGCCATCTATGTCAGTCAGTTAGTCTTCCAGCCGTGTTCAGCCACCAGATCAGACGACTCGAGCCGTACCTTCACTTCCGCTAACCACAAATGATTCATTTGCTCCTCCAAAGGCAGCGCGAATAAGACAGTTGCTACCCGTATAACCCAGGAACTTCTGGACTAGTTCTTGCGTAACCAGGTCGATGAGGTGGGCTTCGCCGTCGTATTTGTTGACAAGCATATGCCGACAGTCGTTGCTGATACTCACCGACATGAGCCGATCACCCAGGTTCATTTCGTACTCCAGCTCGCGCGTTGTGGCATTGTAGACGCGGACGATGTTGTGGCCGGATTGCTGAACGTTTTCCGTGTCTATTGCTGCCAACCACCTCCCGTCCTTTGATCCGCACACATCTCTTACTCTGAATTTCTGGTTCCAGTCGTAGATAAACCGCCCTTCAAGATCAAAGGTTCGAAGGCCGCATGACTGATCGAGGGCTGATATGGTGAAGTATTTCCCATCTGGCGTCCATACGCAGCCAGTGACTGGTTCGATGCATTTGTCGGTGCTTCCAATGCTTTCCCATGTCTGGCGAATGTCAAGTCAGCTCAGGCTGTATCAGGAACGGCAAGGACACCAGAAACATACCTTAGTGTTCCATATCTTGGCGCTACGGTCCATGGAACACGACACAAGGTGGGTGTCATCTGGGCTCCACGATATGTTGGTCAATTTGAATTTGTGCTCGTCGTCGTGAACAAGCGTGGCCGCTACGGTGAAGTCGGGCACGTTCCAAATAACCACCTCCGCGTTGGTACCGCAGGCGGCGAGCCATTTTCCCGTGTTCGAAAACAAGATCTGCCATATCTCGCCCTCGAGGTCGGTGAGGGTGAGGGCGAGCTCCGAAGGAAATTTGGCTTTGTCGCAAAAGTGGTCTGAGTACAGAGAAGGGGAAGATGCGGCCGTGTGGTAGAGACACGTGTCGATCTGCTGTTGCTTGACCTGTTGCAGGAGCCCGGCCAGCCTGTTTTCCGGCAACATGACAGAGGGAGATATGGATTTCGATAGCTGTGATAATAATGCCTGCCGAGAAGTCCCCTTGGCGCCATCCCACCCTGCCCGAGCCTTGAGAGCGTCGGCAGATTTACAGAAGAGTAGATTAGACAGCAAGTGCAGCCTGGGAGTATCGTGTCGTAGTGGAGTAAGCTGCGAGCGAAGTACTCTCAAGGCACGCGTGTTGTCGCCCTCCTCGAGCAGCTCCAGATATTTCTGCTGTCGTATCCAGAACCGCATGGCGTCTCGGTCCGAGCCGGGGGCAAGCACCAGGCCGCTGGAGGCGGCCGCTGCTGCTACCGCGGCTGCTGTCCGGTTACTACCGTCCTCGCTGGCCGTCACGGCGAGTGATAGTAGCTCTTCGGCTCGAGTCCAAGATCCATCCAAAACTGCCGATCGAAATGAGGCGACGGTGCTGTTTTCCAGCTCGCAGCCGCTCTCCCGGCTGAGAGACTGCGCGATGGAGCTGTATCCCATGCCATGAAGAGCTTGTATTAGAAGCCTCGTGACTTCTTCGCGGTCATGGCCTAGATACGTCGGAGATAATGAGCGTGTCGGGGTACCGTTATCCTTGTCTGAGCGTGAGCTGCTGCTGCCATTTACAGTGCTGGGCCTCAGAGTCCCGTTGGTGCCACTTCGTCCGACGCCGTGGGCCTGCGACGTTGAGCCGTGGGAGAAACCCCTCCCCGCTGCCATCCCGTTAGAGTGTCGACTTTCACCATCGTCCGCTAGCATCGTGTTCCTACGCCGACGCTTCGCCGTCCTAGGCGGATCAGAAGAGTCGGTCGTGCCGGCGGGTAGCAAGGAAGAACTGGGGTCGAGTCCGGCCACTCGGCCAGCTTCTCCACCAGCTTGCTCGCCGTGCTCTTCGCCGTGCTCGTCGACAGGGCCACCGTCGAGCTCGTCGGGGCTTCGCTGTCTCCGGCCCAACACCTGGCTGGGTTGCTCGCCTTCACTTATTGTGCTCGTTTCTCCTGTCGGGTTGGGGCCGGGGCGGCCGGTGGCTCGAGGCTGGGAAGGAGCTCGGGACGTCGAGGAGGACGATTCGGCCGACTGCAAGGCCGGGTTGTTCGCGATGATTGTACCAGGAGACGGACAGTCGGGGCTGGAGGCGTCACCGGGGAGGAGTTGGGATTGAGGGGGGTTCTGGTTTGGGTCCAGCTCGTCCACTACGCGGTAAACGCCGCGGCGGCAGCTGGAGATGGATTCGGAGTGCTCGAATCGTTGGTCGGCGTCTGGCAAGCAACCGACGGCAAGCTATCGATGAAGTGTCTTCGATGGCAGATTTGATGTCGCTTTTGATTTGGTGTGGCAAACGATCAGATGGGATAGTCGGTGGAATGGGAGTCTCTCATATTACTCAAGAAGGCTGACGGCGAAGCTCGAGGTTGGTCATCTGGCAGTTGTGAAGTGCTGGACTCTGGGCGTCCAGCCATGTGAGATCATTGGAGACGGGTTGGTGTCGGCAATCTGGCAAGCGTAGCACCCTCATAGCACCGATACCACCATCTCCAGCAAAGTCGGGGGCTGTTTGCAGGCGCTTCCAGTTCTTAGTCAGCCGGCCTGAGTGTCGCACCCAGCCACTGGACGGAAAAGATAGCGCTCGGATACAGCTGCTATTCGCTGCGTGCAGAAAATCGTGGCAGTCCCGCGGGGACCTCCCCCGCACCAGTACCCCACTCTAGTCACTTCGCCGTCCGTCCTCAGTTTGGGAACGAACGGTTTCATTGCCCCTTTGTTCTGCGTCCGTTCTTTGCCCCATCATTTCATTTCTATTCCTATCTATGGGCACTTTTCGAGTCCCCGTTTGCATTTCGGTTTCGTTGATTTTGTGATATCGTACCAAGCAAGTAAAGAAGGTAAAGTTGGAAGCTGTTGACTCTTACCAAGTCCGGTTTAGGAATCGCTGCTTCGTCTGTCTGTACGAACAACGTGACAACATGGGCCTCATTTTGAGGATGCCTAATGTTTGTATGGGTATGGGTCATTTTTTGACCTTGTTGGTCCCCATCCTGAATTCATGATGAGATGACCAAGGTGGAAACAGGGAACATTTAAACATGACTATGAACCTCGGGCAGCTTGCGCCATGCTCCAGCAATGTCAAAAGTGATTTCTTTCGGTGTAGAAACGCGACAAACGACGGTCGACGCACTCTAAGAGTCTAAAGATGTATGCCAAAGCCCATGTGCTACAAAAAGGAGACGAGGTGCGTCGCCGACTACCATATAAAGACCTCGAACACAGCGCCTAGTCTTCTGTACACGCTCTGCTTCATACCGGCCCGCGAACAGTTCTTCTGGCTTAGGTTCCTCGGAACAAGAACTGCATGTCCTGCGGAGTCAACGATTCCATGGCCTTGTCGTTCTTATCAATGGTAGACGTGATCATCCTCGCTTTCTTTTCTTGAAGAAGGACCATACGACTCTCGACAGAGTCTTCGATAACAAGATTGGTGATGATGCAAGGCCGGGACTGCCCGATTCGGTGGCAGCGGTCAGCTGACTGCCACTCCACGGCTGGATTCCACCATCTATACACGCATGTCAGTAAAGTGGACAAAAATCGAGGGGATGTGTCACATACGGTTCTACCAAGAACACACGAGACGCTTCCGTAAGGTTAAGCGCCACTCCTCCAGCCTTCAGCGAGACCAAGAAAACTTCCACGTCGACGTTGTTCATGAAATGCTTGATCGAGGCATTGCGCTGAGCTGGTGTCATGGAACCGTCAAGCATGACCGTCGTGAAGCCAGCATGGCGAAGTCGCCACTCGATTAGCTGTAGCATCGATGTGAACTGAGAGAAGATAATGGACTTGTGCGTCGCGCTAGGAGATCGAAGCTTGAACAGCTCATGGACCAAAAGCTCAATCTTGGAGGACGAGGTCCAGTTTTCCATCTTGATGCGGTTGATGATGGATGCCTTCTTAAGAAGCATCTGGTCTTGCTCAATCTCGGGCTGGTCGAGATCGATGGACAAGCCAACATGGCACCGCGGACACTCGGGCTCCTGAAGACTATCCAGGTAGCCACGCACGCACGTGCGGCAAAAGTGATGATGACACTTGCTGGCAACGGGGTCCTCGGCCGGACTCTCGCAGATTGAGCACTCTATGATGTTCTGTCCTCCCTCTGCGTTCTTCTTCAAAAGAAGGTCGGGGTGATCAGCCACCTGGCGCATTTGCATAATGAGACCGAAAATGTTGGCGTAGTTGTTGAGCATGACACCCTGCGCCACGTACGTCTCGAAGTTGCGCTTGGTGTTGGTCATGATGCTGTTTGCGAAGTCGTTCTCCACTTCTCCAAAAAACTGGCGGCTAACGGTGAGCTCCTTCACTGGGAGCTCCATAGAGTCCGTATGGTCCTTCTTTAGTCGCCGGAGCATCAAATGATCCGTCAACAGGCGCAGTTTGCGAAACGCCTCGGCGCCGAGACCGACGTTTCCGAACTTCTGGATGGGCAGAAGAAGCTCCTGGTTGAAGATGGAGACGTGCGATGTAGATGCGTGCTCACCTAGATGGTAGAAACTTGCTGTTAGTTCATCGTCACGAATTGTTTTCTATAAAGATAGTCATGCATACACTCTTTGCAAAACTTGTTCTCGTCCATGTTCCACTCCAAGTTCTCGCACGGGCAAGCGCGACAGAAATAGGATGCGAAAGGCTTGATTTCCAGAAACCGGACCAGCGAAAAGAGCTCTCCGATTCGGTTCTGGAGCGGCGTGCCGCTGAGGCACCAACGATGATCGGCCTTCAAGGCAAAGCAAGCCTTGGCTCTGCCAGTGGTGCGCGTCTAAACCTCGATACTATTAGAAACCAACACCCATTCTCGTCCCTCGTGCACGAAATTGGACTATAACTTGCCTTGATCTCGTGGGCTTCGTCAAGAATGACGCGGTGGAAGTGGATCTGATGAATGAGACTCTTCTTGGTTACAATCTCTACTTCAAATTCCGAATTCTTGGCCTTCTTCTTGTGCCCTGTCGTCTCACGGCGGTACATGGACTCGAGCGACTGGTACGACATGAGAATAACGTCATAATTCTTGAGCTCCGCGGCTTTGATTTTCTTCGTCTGCGTGTTGGTACCGTGGAAGACGAACGTCTTCAGGGTGCCGTCTGTGTAGGATTCGATTTCGTTGACCCACTGCATCAATGCCACTGGGGGAACCAGAACCAGCGATGGCTTGTTAGCTGGGAAGTCCGACATGATGAGAGATACGGCTTGAATTGTCTTGCCAAGACCCATCTCGTCGCCGAGAAGGCCGCCCTTATAGTCAGTTGCCTCGACTGCCTGCATCCACGACAAGCCGGCCAGCTGGAACTCTTTCATCTGCCTGTTGATATTGGCAGGCTGCTGAGCCGGTGGAGGGCGCAGAGGTTTCTTCGTCTGAAGGTCCGCCCACATCGAAAGTAGTTTTGGGTGGTGCTTCTCCAGGGTAACACGCTTCTTGTTCCGGGAGGCAATGGACTCCTTCATGCGAAAACCTCGACGATTTAGGTTTGCTGCTGCGACACGTCGAGATATGTTGCTGTCATCGGAGTCGAGATCTGAATTGGATGTTGGGAACTCCATCAGCTCATCGCTATCAAGCTGGTCACTGAGTTCATCATCCAGTCCTTCATTGCCGAGGCCTTCTGCCTCCGACTCGGTAGCGACTACTGCAAGGGCCGATGCTTTCACGAAGCCGGGCGCCTTATGCTGTTGAGCCATGCTGCTGGCAGAGTGTCCACGCAAGCGCTTCTTGGGACGCGGGTAGCCTGAAGAAGAGAACGACGATGCAGCGGACTTTGATTTGGGGCCGCCTCCGACCGTGATTGACTCAAAACGGCCAGCATCTTCCTCAGCTTGGAGTCTTAGAGCAAGTTGAAAATCTCGGTCCTGACTGGGATCATAGTCTGAAGCATCGTCTTCGTCAGAAAGCATACCCGACTTACGCTTGCCAGAGGGGTTCAGTGACATCTCGTTTCTCCGAAAAGCGCCGCCACGAGCCATCCTCGTGGATCGTCGTTTTTTCTTAGCGGAAAATCCATCATCATAATCACCCTCACTGTCGTCCATGCTGAATATAGGTTTTGGCTTCAGTGACAGATCGGCATCGGCGAGGTTGCCAGCACCTCCTATCACCCTTGCCGATCTACGGCGTGGCTTGGTATATTCCTCGTCAGAATCGTCGCCATCCATATTGCCACGCGATGTCGTGTTCAGTGCGAGCTCGTCGTCAAGGGTCCTTGTCGATCTACGTAGAAGAGGAATCTCGATAGTTGCTTTGGTTTTTGAGGGCTCCATTCCGCTGGGGGTCGGGACCCCACTAGTTGGTCTTGTTGAATAATCGCTGGGAGAGCTAGAGTCGATTCCCTTGCAAGGTTGTGACTCTGTCGATGTTCATTAGTTAATATATCCCTTACTCTGCTTCTCCTGAGCAAATTGCCGCTCCCTGACGTCGCGACAATTGAAATAGGCGGAAACAATTAGGATCAGAATCGCAACCAAAGGAATATCCAAAACTCACCACTTTCGGAATCGAAAACCGATACTGCTCCCGCCTTCCTAGTTCGACCGGCCGAGCGGCGGCCAGCGGGAGCCTTGCGGCCCGCCATCTTGAGTAAAGAAGAGAATGCCTCGTGCCTGGCAGCGGAGCCTCGGGTTTGGTGAATTGGTCAGCGTCTCAGTGCTTCAGTCCTTCTTGCTATGATCGAGATCAGCAGTGATCATCAGTCTTATCTCATTCGACTTGCCAGTTGCAAAATTATGCTCCGTGAAGCTTCGTAGATAGATTGATTGGGCTCTGAGTCTGGTAGCGTCGTAGTTATGGAAAGGAGGAGGATATTCGTATGAAGCTCGTGAATTTCGCTCTAGTTGTGGAAGAAGGTCGAAAGCCAATTTTGGACGGCCGCCACGATGAGAAAGTCCAAACAGAGGGAATGCCTCAGAGTGGTCTGCGGACTGACGCCGTGGGTCCGCCCTTCCGCACTTTGCCTCCCGCGTCGAGCTCCGTGCGGCTTTTGTCGCGAACCCACGTGACTTTAAAATCGCTATCTTCAACTTCGGAACTACCCAATTCACACTGTATTATTCCACTTGAAATGCCACTAGTCTATACTGTGTGTTGAATGAAAACACCGTGTCCAGGATAGCGGACAGTAGCACTTTAGATCCCCGCGGCCGCTAAAGTGGCTGCATTAGCCTTCCTGCGTCTTGCCTGTTTGCCACCCCCCCTGAAAAACTGTGTTTCCCACTGTGCCGGTTCACAATGACCTAAGAAAAACGCGGCCTTGCGAGTGAGGTTCCACAGTGGTAGTGCTGTTTTTTTACCGCGACACTCTCTAGCTCATCCATGCCTTCTCGAATTTGATGAAAGGCGGTGTCAGCCAATCTATGTTGGCGAAACACGTGAACTCGTGTCTAATTCCTGCCCTTCTGCAACTGGCGCGCACGTCACGGTTCTCATACGATCCATCCCTTTCCACATACTGGTATCTTCGAGATTACCTTCGTGAATCGGATCTTCTAATAGTCCACCGAGGACTTGAGAACTATATTCTTCAGTCCCCCTGGCCGTACAACACTATTTCAACTTCTAGTAGTCTGAACAACTATTGTTGCCACTGCGCAACCAGATCGCCGACACCATCATGTCTTCGCCCAACAACAATGCCAGCAGTGGCAGTCGGCGGCGACAGAGCGGGCGCCAAGCTAATCGCAACATCACAGGGCCGTAGGTGTATTCTCTCTCATTCCGCTTCCTCAGGCGCTGCTTGAATGGGTGAAATTACTAACCACGAACTTATCCGGTGCAGGCAATCCGCTCTGACCGACTACCTCGCAGTGAGTAGCCACTTGAACCTTGAATTAGCATTGCCACTTAGATCCTAATCTGCTCTTTGCAGCTGAACAACATATCTGCTGCTGATATTCGGCGCTCTTACGAGCAACGCCAAGCACAAGCTGCTGCTAGCAATGCAGCCACCGAGCCAGTATCAAATGTCACCAACTCTCCGCCCCAGTCGAATGCTGTGCCCACTCGAGCCGAAGCATCTCAGCGGAAGTCTTCCCGGAAGTCAAAGCCGGCAAAAAAGCGGAAGCTTGATGAAGACTCAGACGACGAGGATCTGGCTATTGGTCGAGCCTTGAACGAGTCCGTTCGCCCCGCGCCTGGCCAGATCGACCATTGCGAAATCTGCTCCAAGAAGTTCACTGTGACGCCTTACTCTAAGGCAGGCCCAGACGGTGGTCTTCTATGCCCCAGCTGCAGCCGCGAGGCGGACAAGGGTAAGGAGCCCAAGTTCAAGAAGCCGCGCGTTTACCAGGGGATGGCAAGAAAACGCAAGGTCCAAAGCCGCATTATGGATCGTACGTTTCGACTTGGCGCCAAGGACCTCACGACGCTTTGTGTGGAGACGCTGGCCAAGAATGTCGACCTCGCCGAAGATCTGGGGGAGCTTCCAGATCACTTAATTCAAAAAATTGCGATGCTGTTGTCCAAGCGCCGCCTTGTCGATCCCACGACAATTCAGCTATTCGTCAAGCCATCCACTGAGGAACTCAAGATTTACGACGGGGCGAAACTCTCGAGTCATGATATCAAACATTGTTTCGGAGTCTGCCAGAGACTCAAATCCTTCGAGATCCGGAATGGCATCATGTTCAAAGATGACGTGATGGCCTATCTGCAGTCACGAAAAAATCTTAACCTAGAATACTTGTCTCTCCACGGTGCCAATCTGCTGACGGACGATGCCTGGAAGCAGTTTTTGACCAAGAAGGGAAAGCACCTGCAGACGCTCAAGATTTACTTTACCGACAAATTCTTCGGGGATAGCATGGTTGATGTGCTTGGGAAGGAATGCTCCAATCTCCGGCGGCTCGCCCTCATTCACAACCAGATGGTGACAGAAAAAGGCGTCAAAGCGATTGGCAAACTTTCCAAGCTCGAGAGTGTCAGTCTCGAACTCAAGAACGAGGTACCAAATCGGGCGTACCGGTTGATGCTTGAAAAGATTGGCAACAGCCTTCAAGTCCTTTCGCTCCGCGAAGTGCCAAAGGCCGATGATGACGTTCTCGAGGCAATTCAGAAGAACTGCAGGTCCTTGAAGAAGCTCAGGATCACGAAGAGCTCTATGATGACGGACGACGGGTTTGAAGAGCTTTTCACTGGCTGGGAGAACCCGCCGCTCGAGTTCATTGATTTCGCAGAATGTCGTCACCTCGATGCATCAGAGCCTCAGAACCCGGCGTCCGGAATCGGCCTGTGCGACAAAGGTTTCCGGGCCTTGATGAAGCACTCGGGTCACACACTTCGTTATCTGAACATCGTGTCTGCGCGCTACATCAGTACCGCTACATTTGAGGAAGTCTTTTCGAAGGACGCCGAATACCCAGAGCTGCGATACCTCGAGATCGCATTCTGCGAGACTGTCACCGACTTTGTAGTTGGCAGCATCTTCCGCAGCTGCCCCAACCTGCATGAGCTCGTCGTCTTTGGCTGCATGCGCGTCACGGGCCAGGCTCGAGTTCCTCGTGGCAGGCTTCTCATCGGTGTACCCAACGTCATGGGGATGATGATCGAAGGTACCGCCGACTGAGCTATCAAGTCTTGCTAAGGATTGTAGTTCACCCACCTCCGGAAGCCAAGAAGGACGTATCGCTGAAGGAAGGATCGAGGTGTCAGGCGGTGTGCTGTAGCCAATGGTCGACCCCAAACGCCACGAAATGCCAGGGTTGAAGCTTTGAGCCTTGCTCAATCGGAATATCAGCACAGCTATAGTTAGTATGGTCGCGAGAAGCCAGTCCCTAAAGGGCTTTCTAGGATTGCATTATGTTTGCTCTTAATAGCATAATTATTAGGTTGCCCTACAGTCAAACTTGTCATGATGAAGCTGGACCAGCTAGTCCAGTTTTTATTGAGACCAATGATGTAGAGTTCTTGTTATTATGCCATTTGGTTCTTGCACTTTATGTACAGGACATATCCACGTCCAAACTCAAAAATATACTTGACGAAGTCAACTACCGGAACACATGCACGTCCATTCCAACCCACCTGGACGCTATTCGCACAACCCAATCCTACACATTCCCGCTTTCAACGGCCTCCTTATCAGCCTTAACCCACCCATTCACCATCTCCTCCAACTCCGCATCCGAAATCTCGGCCCCCCTCCTCACCTTCCACGGCAAGCCCTGCGCCCCACACGCCGCCACCCTCCGCAAGTAGTGCAAATGCGCATCAATGTCCAACCCCAACGTCCCGGCATTGCACATCAGATTCGCGTCCCCCTCGCAGATCCGCACGTCCCCCAGCCCGTAGTCGACGCTGGTGCCGTCCCCGCCATGGAGCCAGTACTCGGGCGTGGTGTGGCGGTACCCAAAGATGATGGGCGGTAGACGCGGGACCGGGTCGTCGAGGTGGGTGACGCGGAACTCGGACCCGGCCTGCTGCCGCGACACGAAGTCCGTAAAGGCCGCGTTGCCGACGCGGGGGGAGCCGAAGGTGTAGACGTCGCAGGCGTGGCCGGCCCGGCGGAGGTGGGCGGCGGCGAAGGTGGCGACGGCGCCGCCGAGGGAGTGGCCCGTCACGACGAGCTTGTGGGACGGGTGGGCGGCGCGGGCGGAGGAGACGGCGGAGAGGAGAGGGGCGGAGACTTCGTTGTAGGCGGCTTGGAAGCCGGTGTGGACTTGGCAGTCCTTGACGCCGAGCCCGTCGCAGGAGTCGTAGGCGAAGAGGGCGCTGGTTTTGGCGGGCGGTTAGTTTACTGTTGATTTATCTCGCTACGCAAGTGAGAGAGGCCGAGAAGAGGAACATACTTGGCGATCCAGTTGCGGATGTTGTTGCTTCCCCTTATGGATACGATGATGAGTTTTTGGACGGGATCAACGCCGACGAAGCCGGCGATCCCCGTTGCTGGGCCACTGTTGCCATGTAAGTCAGCAGGCGGAATCTCTGTTCGGAGAGTAGGATAGCCTTACTTGAACGAAGCTAGAACAGTGGCTCTGTTTTCCTCGACCTCGGGACAGTCATTCTCAGAGCAGATGATGGCTTCGCCGGCGTCATTGTCACTGTTGCAATAAGCCGAGGCTGCATATTGAACGTAGAATCTAAAGTTCGTGAGGTCCTCTGCCGAGAGGGGTATTTCTAGATGGGTGTAAGTCTAAGCAGCGTTCTTGGTCTTCCCGTCTACTCCAAGTAGTGAGGCATACCTCTTTCACTCAATGACTTAATATAATATTCTACTGGTGATGCCACAGACCGCGATGCCAAAAGGCAGGCGGTGAAAAGGAATGACTTGAACATATCGAGGAACATAGTAGGATTTGGCAAGAATGAAGCGCAAGGTTGACCGGCATGCCATAGTGTCAAGGGCGTGCCATGTAGACGACCGGCAGGAGAGTAGATATCTTATAACATGTAAGGGGAGCGGCGATGAACAACGAGGCTCACTCATCCCAGAAGGCGACCAACACCGCCCATCTTGGGCAATGTTACTATGGAGGTGAAGAACGAAGCCCAGGTCGGACCGTCGTCCGAGTAGCTTACCAGATCCAGTAATGCAACAGCGTGCAAGAGAAAAAAACATCTCAAACTTAAATAGGACGAACCCCGGGCCGGGGCAGAAAAAAGATAGCTTACGAAACCCTTCATCCCATATTCGTGGTTTGGGGAAGGTGCCACACACACATGCACACATCAATTGGAATCCCCCGTCAATGAATCCTTGCATCGATCGTCTGTGTAAGCACTCAGATCCTTGAGAAATCCCAATGCTTGGCACCTGTATACTTGTAGTACTTATTCGTACAGTGGGTGAGTGGACACATACACGCGCATACTTAACCCCCGGTGGCACATGCGGCAGGCACATATTAGCATATTACGCCAGGACCCGAACAATGAGGGTGACCTAATGTTTGGCCTTGCACTACAGGAAATGATTAACACTCGCGTGAGCGCGCCGGCATCCTTTTTCCTTTGCCACTACACCAGGTTTGGAAGGGTAGAATTTGTTCCTTTCCCGCCAGCCCGTCTTTCTCTTTTCCGCTTCCGTCTAAATGGTGGCGTTGTTGATGGTGGGGAAGGCAGGAGAGCCTTGTTTTTAGCCGCAAACCTCCCAACTTTCGAAAACACTCCAAGGCGACAAGATCGGTCGGTGGTGTGGGGAGGCATGTGCCCAGAAATTTGTTGGTTACCACACTCCGCATTTTAGTTTATCAACACGGAATCGAACCTTACATCTCGTAGTGCATTCCCCCGGAAACGGGTCACAACGTAACAGCATTTATTCTGGATGAAGGGCATGGACCCGTACAAAATCACCGTACAAAATCACCGTACAAAATCAGACGGGGTCGAGCGTCACCCTGCAGGGCTTTGTGGTGGGGTTGATGGCACTCCTGGCTTCGGACAGGATTGCCGGATTGGGGAAGCATCAATCATTTTCATAGGCGGGCCGCGGCGGCAGAACACCACTGACCCATATCGGATCAGGATATTTGACTGCGAACTTCAACAAAAAGCCTGGGATGAGTGGGAACTGTATTCCGTTGTACTTTCGCAAGTTTCGCCAATTCTCTTGACCAGAAAGGGTTCAATTTTGGTCGACGCAGCAAAATAAAAGGTCGCGGCCCGAGACTAGAGTTCCAGTTGATTGTGGACACGTAGCTCACGAAACTTATGACTGTTCAAAGACAGCGGTAGAAGGTCGGGGGATGCTTCCTCTTCTCAGCTCCCTTTTCAAAAATGGATGCAGAATTCTCAGCCAGCATGGAAACCGTAGTCTAAATAGCTTCGAGCATTGGATGCCAAGGGTTAGAGTCGTCTAATCTCGAACTTGACATCCACCAACTTGCCAATCCACTTACACGGTTACTCGCTGCAGTCCAAGGCTCCACAGTGGGCACTCGCTAGGCGCCGGTCGAAGGATGCAGCGGAAAGCCTGTCCCCTGCGTCGCCTGGGACCAAGATCCCGTCAACTTTGCCATGGTCGATTCTATCTCGTGTGGGACACTCATGGCCAGCCACTTTGCGCAGCTCACAAGACCCCAAAACCGCAGTTCTGTAAGGGAGTTCGAAACAGGGGATCTCATAAGGCAATGTCGGTATTCATCTCATTTCTTCCAGGCGCATTCTCTTTTTCAGGGGCCTACTCCAATTGACAGGACACGACAGCCTTACCGCATAAAGATGAATTCGACTACAATCTCATTTTAGAGTAAGCTCACTGATGGCGCCTGACTTATCCACGGCACTGCGGCGCACGCACCAAAACTGCACGAAAGCCTCTGTCCATAACAGCCGAAACAGCAAACACTCACCACCCTCACCACCCTCACCACCGACCACCATTTGAGTTGTCAAAACCCCGAACGCCACCTCCAACGGACACGAACTCTCAAAAAGGACTCTCAATAAATCAAACGCGCAGAAGCCAATTTTCCCCAGGCACTACTGCAAGAAACTCCGAACGCACGCGTAGTCTGATGCAACGCTTGCGTTCTCGTCAACGAGGGCTTATCTCGATACGGATATTCTGCCCGAAGGCTTGCACCCAGATTCCAACGCAACCGTGCAGGGATACGTGGACAGGTTAGGCGGCACGGCGACGTGCCACCAAGCCAGCGCAGATACCAGCCACCACTGGCTCATGACCTCATTTGTTCATTTATTACAAGACACCTTCAGGCCTCCCTCAGTACATAGTGCGGTATTGCAAATTAATAGTGGGGAGTTTTTTTGCGGGGGCGGGGCACTGTTGCAGCTGGAGTTAAAGCTAGACACCCACCAAACCCAGAGCACCCAGAAGAGCTTTGGATAAGCTTTGAAACCACGCCTTCTCCCAAACCGGAAAGAAGCTGGTAGGTTCAGCCTCGGAGGTGAAGGACAATGTGAGTCAAAAACGCCATTTTGGTGATTGGCACTGTTTTCCGTTGCCAATGACATTCTTTGGTCTTGAGCAAGCACCAGAATAGATCATATGGCGTTGTTCGTGTTGATTCCTTGGGTTCTCGGCCAGACCAACACAACGAAAGCGCCGCTCGCATACGAACATTGCAGCATCCTAACTGACTTAGTTTGCTCACTTCCACACGGCTCCTCAACTCCGCCTCCAGTGGAAGAACTTTCTATCCCTGTGACTCGGTCGGAAGCTCCACCGACAGGTACGATCTCGGGCCATTGGATTTATTTGAGGCAGGTAGATTTGTCAGCTGACCCCGACGGGGATATCATCTTCCTCGAAAACAATGTTGACTTGCAACAACGTTGCGAGCACATGGTGACAATACCGGACATGACCCGAACCCTATCGACGTCGTTCAGCAGGCACAATGAAGCCGCCGGGATGTCTAGTATCAGTTTACATTGGCGATGGAAATCACTTTTGGCCATTTACCGTTTGGTTT
>Ga0247774_1000409_pt1 | contig 21300 bp, 24 predicted proteins | sample UWRJL001104B6_FD_179933 | JGI IMG/M metagenome (GOLD analysis project Ga0247774, IMG submission 179933) | Plant litter microbial communities from Arlington Agricultural Research Station in Wisconsin, United States - UWRJ-L001-104B-6 | ecosystem: Environmental > Terrestrial > Plant litter >... | reverse complement strand
GACAAGGTGTCCGCCCCGGATATCACGGGAATCACGCTTGTCATCTGCTGGATCGAACCCAAATATGTTATATCATCCTGGGTTATTCCTGGCGCTGGCTATTAGAAGGAACTATAGTAGAGCGGTTTTGACGCAACCTACCCGAAGAGGATATCAAGTACAGAACGGCGCTGACAAGAGATCCACCACTCTCGCTAAGGATCTTTAGCATGTGGGAATCACCAACCGTGCTAGGCACATGCGGGCGAAGGTGGGACTCTATGTATCCCAGGACCGCTGTCATTGTTCTGGATAACTGATTCGATTAGCTCAGACTAAGGCAGGGAGGAGGGCCGGAGGACTGGTTTTGGGCCAGGAAACAGTCTCACTTCGGCGTTATCATTGAAGCCCGGCGTGTCGACAAAACATATGTTTCTGTCTAATATGGCATCCGATGGGGCATTCGTTCGTCGGCTAGCGTCCCAATGAAGATTCCACCATGGTGGTCGAGGTGCACTACTGGCAAAGGTCTCGGTGATGTTGCTTTGGCCAGGTTGCCTGCCTTCGTCCGGGCGAGCTGCCTCCACCGACGAATCTACGTGGACTATGTGTTCACAGCACTGTAGAATAGCCCTCACCAGGGACGTCTTTCCGACCCCTAAATCAAGTCAGTTGTCCTATGTTCTCCAGCTGGCGAGCAGCCCCGTTCGGGGTCAGCTCATGATTAAATGCCCACCTCGCCGTCCAGCTACAAGTATCTTAAGCCCCCCAATCCGCTTCCCGGCTTCGGTAAAGGCGCCGCGGGTGGGCATTGCAATAACAGGCATGATTAGCTGCTGGTCGCTCACACTGTCTGTTCGCGCTTCGTCGAGGCATCGACGTCGGTTTCCAGGAGCACTGTGAGACAGGCTGGAGGGATATTCAGACAGGGATATCGAGTAGCTAGCTCCCGATCCGTGAGTAGACTCGCCCAGAGAAACCGCACACAACCCGGGCGAGTTCGGTCTTCGAGAGCTTCGTGATCGAGAAGTTGCCCCCGACGCTCTAGGCACGGCTACCGAGCTCCGGTTGGTATTCTCGTCCTCCCGGGTAGCCTTGCTAGAGGAGTCTGGGCCTTCCGCGGCAGAAGCTGAACCCGTATCGAGCCAATCATCACTTCCATTTAAGGAAGATATAACTGCGGTCGGTTTGCCCACAACTTTTGGCCCTGCAAGCGCCGCGGGGGCCTCCATAGAAGGCGAATCTATCTCATCCTCTTCGACCAGGAAATATGACGCAGGAGTTATCTCGGAGGGACTGGGAACAAAAAACGACGACCCGACTCGCGTATCAGACGAGCTGGCCGTCTTCGAGAGAGGGTGCATCGGAGAAACCGGATCCCACCAGCAGTCACCACTGGACTGACTGGTCCGCACTTGTTGGCGGGACGAAAGCTTCAGCTCGCTATTCGAATGAGTTATTCAGTATTCTAAAATTTCGTTTCACATCTGATCTTCGAAGGCTGGTTTTCGTGTCGGGGAGCGCGGTAGCGTTGCCACACCTACTTATGTAGGCACTTATCTTGGCGATGTTCAGTCGTCGGACAACAAGGTGGGGGAGGATTCATGGCAACTGAGCTCTCAAGGATAGATTGCAGCGGTACCGATGCTCTGACAGGCAGGGACGACCACTATCCCCCAGCTTGAAGCGCGGGGTAAGGTCGGCACTGTGGGGCTGCACAGAGCAGCCACCGCTCGAGCGGTTGGCTGACCAATCGTTGTAAACACTTAACTAGTGGTACCAAGTTACTACTGCTACTGGGTAGTAAGACATCCGTACTGCGTGCTGGATTCCTCGGCAGGGCTGATCTTTTCGACTTCCAACCCATTGACACCCTATCTACTCTGAGCATCTACGAGCCATACCTGCGAACCTAAAACCTCTAGCTACGCACTCGGCCCCAGAAAACATCGAAAATGGATGGGAAACGACACCCCAGCTCGTTCCAGCAGCTGGAAAAACTCGGCGAGGGAACCTATGCCACGGTCAGTCTCCCTAAAAGTCAAAAAGCTGTCCCTGCAGGGTCTGGGGTCGACCGGCCTCTGACACATGTGGTGCTGCTAGGTGTTCAAAGGGCGGAACCGGCAGACAGGCGAGCTTGTTGCTCTGAAGGAGATACACCTCGACTCGGAGGAAGGAACGCCGTCGACGGCGATCCGCGAGATTTCCTTGATGAAAGAGCTCAAGCACGAGAATATCGTTGCGCTTCACGATGTTATCCACACAGAGAACAAGCTCATGCTCGTTTTCGAGTACATGGATGGAGATCTGAAGAAGTATATGGACACCAACGGCGAACGGGGAGCCTTGAAACCCATGACAATAAAGTCCTTCATGTACCAGCTCCTGAAGGGCATAGACTTCTGCCACCAGAATAGGGTGCTGCACCGCGACCTCAAACCCCAGAATCTTCTCATAAACAGTAAGGGCCAGCTGAAGCTAGGGGATTTTGGCCTGGCACGCGCCTTCGGCATTCCCGTCAATACCTTTTCCAATGAAGTAGTAACGCTCTGGTATCGCGCCCCCGACGTCCTCCTAGGCAGCCGCACCTACAATACGAGCATCGACATCTGGTCAGCCGGCTGCATCATGGCCGAGATGTACACTGGCCGGCCGTTGTTCCCCGGCACCACCAACGAGGACCAGATTATTCGCATTTTCAGAATCATGGGCACACCCACCGAGAGGACATGGCCAGGCATTACCCAGTTCCCCGAGTACAAGCCCTCCTTCCAGATGTACGCGACCCAAGACCTGCGTCAGATTCTCCCCCAGATCGATCATCAGGGGATCGATCTCCTCCAGAGGATGCTCAAGCTGCGGCCCGAGCTCCGCATCAGTGCTCACGATGCCCTGAAGCATCCGTGGTTCAATGACTTGATTATGCAGCATCACCAGCAGCAACAGCAGCAGCAAGCCGCCATGCACGCGCCATCCAGGGGGTACTCTCAACAGGTCCCGGGTCAGCCGTCATACGAGAACTACTAAGAACCTGGAGAGGGACATGGAGAGAGACCTCGATAGGGAGGCGTTCAGCGCCTGGGCAGGGCGCTTTGAGAGTAAAGCCTTTTTTATTTTTTTATTTCTTCATTTCCCAAAGTATAGATCTTGGTATCTCTTCTGGGGAAGGCGATGGGCGCGACGGCTTGCCTTGAGTACTACTTACGTCGTGTCGTGTCGTGTCCATATTCGGGTTAACACTGGAAGTTCGTCGTTACCCGTTCCACAATGCTAGCGCCCGTGGCTGAAAAGCCGGTGCCGTCCGTCTTAAGTTCGACCAAGCCATTTGGAAGCCTTGTTCGGGCTTTCTTGTCGAGCGGGATATCTCCATCTCCTCCTCTCGATCCCAGACTGGAATCACAGACATAACAGTGCGGCTGTTCCAAGGAAGGGTCATCCTTTGACGAGTCAATCAGTCTGGTAACGCACGAACGGCAAAAAACATGGCCGCACGATTTGGCAAGCACGGGCTTGGATGCGTTGGAGAGTAGCTTCATGCAGGAAGGACACAATCGCCGTGGTTTCTTGCTTTCCGGGCTCTCCTCCTTGGTGAACTTGATGGATATAAGATGTTTCTGGGACATGGGATGCGGTCCATCGTCGGAAGATGCAGGACATATCGGTGTCGTCTTTGATTTTTGTCGTGCCGCGAGCGCCTGGGCTGGATCCAGCGTGGGGGTTAGTGAAGGTGTCCAGAATGACGGAAGCGTTGGCTTTTGCGCCTAAGTCCCGAGTTAGTGACTATTCAGGCAGTCTTTCGGGAGAACGCGCAGAGGATAGACATGTAGAAGGGGAATGAATATATGATCAAGACGCCATGGCGTCGTCACCCCACCTTTTCGGCAGCCATTGCTTCCTTGGCCCTGGCTACATCTTGCTTGGAAATGCGCTCCATCTCGTCGGCATCCAGGTCGAATTTTCTCTTAGTACCATGCTTTGGTTCGATGCTTCTTGTGTCGCCATCGCGTTTGGCGGGTGGTTGAGACAACTCTGTCCTCCCAGACGTAACGCCGGCCTGGAGACCCTCGAAATCCTGGACGGCGCGTTTGCGCGCCTCCGCATCTGCCTGGGCTTGAGCCTGTTCCACCTCTCTCTCCGCGGCCAGTTGGGCTTTATGCTGTCTCTTGATCTCCTTTTTCTGCGCCACGAGGTTGGCGAGGGCGCATTCCCGGCAGAAGATGTCGCCCAGTTGACACGCAACGGGATCCTTCGTGGCCTCAAGACATAGACAGCATGACCCAAATGGAAGAAATGAATCCCGGGTGAGGCGAGCCTGTGAGGACGTCCAGGCTGCCCGAGCCATGGCTCTCTCATGCGCAGTGAAAACTGGTCGCGGGCGCCAAGAGTTAGTGACCGGAAGACCGGTTCGCGATTTGGGTCGGAGATATCATACTGTGAGCCATTCGCCCTTTCTTCTTTCTTTTCCATCTAGCTATAGATTAGTCGGAGATGAGATTGACCGTTCGTATGTGTGTTCGGTTTTTGATGAGGGCCAGGACTGCTGGGTTCGCGAAATCTTTCTGTAGCAATATCCTCTTTAGCTGCATAAATACCCTGGACAGCTATTGTTTGTTTGTTTGATACTTCACCAATCAGCTCCACCCTTGGACAAAATTCCAGAGTCCAGAGTCGAGACCATCTCAATATTTTAGTGGAAACCAAGTCGCATACGATATAACGGCCATCCAGCAAACATCAACCACCCGTCAATTGAAGTGGTAATCGAAATTTCATAGCAGCGACCGACCTGGAATTCCAATGTCATAAGCGCTGGCCAACCGCCTTGGGCACAGTTAAAACAGCCTCATGGCATCGCGGGAGACCCTAACCCTTGCATCGCGCCCAAATGCCCGCTGGCGTCTGACCTCCTCCCTGGTAATGGGCTTGACGGGAGCACTTTGCAAGGGCTTCCTGTTCGGACTTAGCCACACCCAGACCACGGGACTGGAGCAATTTACAGAGCTCCTCCGCAGCCGGGAGGCTAACGGACGGCAGAGGGGACTTCTAACCGTTTCCAACCATATTTCAGTGTATGCGACTTGATGACATGATGGTAATACATCATTCATATGGCTGTGGCTTTCACCCGAGGCTGACATAATCCCGAACGAAAGGCTAGATGATCCCTTGGTATGGGGTGTCCTGCCCTTCCGCTCTGCTTTCCGTCCGGAATATCACCGATGGAGCCTAGGTGCTCATGACATTTGCTTCAGAAACCGGTACGTTCGGTGCGCAGTGACACGCCGCCCAACATCAACAGCGTCTTCGTGTGTTTTAACTAGTTGTACAGCCTAGCATCTGTATTCTTCTCGCTAGGCCAGGTCCTGCCTACCCATAGACTTCGCCATTCACCTCACGGTGGCATCTTTCAGCCAGCCGTGGACCAGGCGATTGGCATTTTGTCTCGGCCCCAAACGCCAAAGCACCATGCATTCACGAACCAAGCCACCGTCATCCAACAGGACAATGTTCTGGCTCAAACCTTCTCTACGACAGGCGAAGATGCTTTCCTGGCCCCAGCAGCATACTCGAATAATCGTGGCTCATGGGTCCACGTGTTTCCCGAGGGCCTCGTCCACCAGCATCCTCAGAACACGCTTCGCTACTTCAGATGTGGCATATCGCGTCTCATTCTTGAGAGCACACCCGCGCCAGACATTGTTCCCATGTTCATTGACGGGACCCAGCACATCATGCCTGAAGATCGGACGTGGCCGCGTTTCGCTCCTCGAATAGGTGCCAAAGTGCACGTCGCATTTGGAGACCCCATCGACGTTGACAGAGTGTTTGGTGCACAAATCCAGGAATGGAGGGCTCTCATGAGCCCAAAATCGCCGCTGCCAAAGGACGCAATAGAGGTGGAGGCAACGGCGCTTCGGATCGAGGTCGCCAAAAGGATGCGGGATGAGGTGGTTAAAGTGCGTCGCAGCCTGGGCTATCCCGAGATGGACGAAAAGCTTGGGTTGGCAAAGACGTGGGCAAAGGAGCCGCCACACGATCGATTTAAGAGCCCGGTTGACGGCAGCATCGTTCGGAGAGACTGACTCGGCTTCCTTCATGCCCATTGAAGGGCTGCACGAGCAACCTGGTGCTTTGGTAGATAGACCCGATAGACGTAGGGAGTACACTGTATTCGCACATATCATCATACCCCACCCCCAAGAGTCCCGTGCATCCCCTAGCCTCGACTGACGATAGATGGCCTCCGTTGCGGAGCCGGGGGCTGGGGTAGGTTGAAATTGGAGGTCCTACCTGTGGCGGAAAACACCACAGCGGAATCGGGCTCGCCCTGAGCGTCCTCACTGTCCAGCAAGGCTGGGTGGTTTTCGGTAAGTTTTTGCGCGCCGAACCCAACCACCTTGAAAATGTTGGTGCGGCCTCCATTTGTTGCCATCTGGAGCTGCTCGTGAAGTCGGGCAAGTTGATAAGTTCGCTTGATGGGTTGCAGTACCGGAGGTAGGACCACAGGCTGGGGATTCCAGTAGGACAATGCATTCATCACGGCCGCCGTTTCCTCGTCGGAATCGACGGGGCCAGCATTTCCCTCGTCTTCGTCCTCGACCGGAGCATTGGCATCCAGCGCAGCCTCTGTTGCGAGCGAAGATAGGCTTAGTATAGATGGCATGTCTCGATACAGCGTGGGGCCACTCACTCTGCTGCTTTGCCTGATTTTTCTTCTGGTACGCCGCCAGTAGCATATCATATGGCAATGACCTGCCCGCGACGGCGCGTTTGGCTCCCATCGAATGGCTCTTACACGTTAAAGACCGCGCACACGGCATTCCATTTGGAAGTGTCACACCGCACTGGCGCTCAACATCCACAGGACCTAGAAAGCCGTCAGAAACTGCAACGCTCCAGACCTCCAGCCCTCTTTCCCCCCAAAAAACTCCAACAGACTATTCAGAATAGTATGCTTACCTTTCGGCTTCGGCACCTTTGGCTTTGGTTCCTCCTTCTTTTTCTTCGTCTTGGGCCCCTTCTCGGCCTCTCCTTCGGCCTTCCTCTTTTTTCCTTTGCTGGGGTCATCCATCTTCTTTCCGGCCGCCTTCTTGGCTGTCTTGCTTGCCCCGCCTTTCTTATCGGCAATATCATCGTCGTCGCTGTCGTCATCCCCTTTGCCTTCGCCGGCCTCCTCATCCGCCTTCCTCGCCTCCTGCTCCCTCGCAAGCTCGCGCGCCTTCTCGCGCGCCTCCCTAGCCTCCTTCTTTCTTAGCGCCTTTTCCTTCTTGACGCGCAAGCACTGAGCAATGTGACCCTTTGCACCGGATTTGAGGACGCTCTTCTTGCAGTGTTTGCACGACTCCATCTCCGGGTTATCGTCAACCGGCCGACCAAGAACGAATGTGTCCTGCCCGTCCGTATCGACATCGATCATGGCAGTCGAGTTTGCATGTGCCCCTTTTGGCTTCTTGTCGTCTAGGAAACGTTAGCTACGCTCGCCGCATAGTCCAACAAATGCCATCGGGCCATCAGTACCATCCGCATGTCCGTCTTTCCATATCCCAATTCGCACTGGTTTCGGTAGCGGCCGTTTCAGCCTCACGGTAACGTTTGTCTTGGGCTTGTCCTTGCTCTCCTTCTTCGACGCAACCTTGATGGTGGCTTCATCGCCGGCGCCTGCGCGGTGTCCATTAGTAGCTAACCCATAGGCGACGATGCGTCTTCAAGGAATCGTATTCTCGTACCCTTTCGTGCATCCCCGTCAGCAGGCATCTTGAGCTAAGGCTCGAGAAGCACGCCGGCTGCGTCTTCCGTCCTGATCGATAAAGACCGGGTTCGGTAAAAGGCTTCGCGGTGGTTGGAAGGCTCTGCCGGATTAGCAGCGAAGTGCTGTCGAGTTGGTGGCCGTTATTCCTCTTCTGTTGTTGCCGTTTGGCATGTCGGCCGATCCAAGGCGTCGAGGCTGCTGGCAGCGAGTGAGGAGTCAGGGCGATGCCTTGCCAGATAACGTTATCAGCACGTGGTCCGGGAAAATATCGGCCGAGATCGATGAATATTACTGGCCTCGCGCTGCAGTCCAGCACCGTGTTGCTACGCAGGCTACTCTTCACACTGTGCGACGGTAGAGGGTATTTTCCGTAGGCTACTCTCTCGCCCAAGATGGGAACACGGCAGAACAAGGCCAAAAAATGCAGTTCAAACAAAGTCGCAGTCGGCCCTCTCAGTGATTGGTGGGCATCTCCTTTCGCTTGCCTAATCTAGGGACCATGGTATCTAAAGCGGTCTATATATGCCCCCATATTCGCGATGGTGGGCTAGGAAATTGTCGGGATTCGAGTTCTCAATCGCATCTCGATGGGCCGTCAGCGTCTCCATCATCGACAGAGCATGCATCATGCCCATGTCGCCCCAAACACACTGCACGAAGTCAACGGCCCATTCCCAATACTCAAGAGGCACGCCCGGCGCACAGGCAGCCACCTTCACCTGGAACAATACAGGGGGAATTCCGGCCGCGCCCGATCCGGCCGTGCCCGCCTTCTCTACGGGTATAGGGTGTTCTTGTGGTAGAAGCGGGTGGCGCCAGTGGCTCGGAACGCTGACCAAGGTATCTCTGGCGATGCGGCGGATTGTCTCGTAGCAGTCGCTCTGCTGTGCAACCGACAAGATGGGAAGACTTGCCAGTGGATACCGGTTTACAAAGTCGAGCATCAACTGGTTCGTCAGAACCCGCGCCCACCGGTAGTGATTCCACAATCTAGCAGTCCACAGGTCATTGTAAACGTGGTACTCGCCATCAAACACGGCCTGACGAGGTAGGCTGTAATCCCTTACGCGCTTAAAAAGCCATTCCGCTTCGGCAGCGACACTGGATTCCCAAGCGCGAAGGTCCTGGTCTAGCCTGGCCAGCTGTCGTAGGATATAGCTTGTCTTTGGGTTGTTCTCGCTGAGGACATGACGGCGCACAAAGGCTGATATTTGGACGAAGCGAGCGACCAACTTTCCGAGCTCGCTCGCTGGGCGGTCGCATGGGGGTTGGCGCAACGACGTGAATGATATCCAGTCGATGAAGGCAGGCGGCATGAATTTTCCAGAAGCATGGATCGGAATGAACTTTTGCGCCAATTAGCATCTTCAACGTGCCCTGCAATGCGTCGGTCGGAGCTCAAGCTTACCAAGGTGTAGCAGAGTTGAAGAAGGGCTCTGAACCCCCCCCAGGGCGACTGCACCATGGGCAGCCACGTCCTCAAGAGTGCGGCCCCGCCCATTATATGGGCGTACGGCGTGCTGCTTGACTCGTGCGTTTCCTTGACGACCTGCATCGGGTTAGAACAAGCCTTGCGACTTATGGGTGAGTAGAGGCTAGGGAGTGATGGCCGACCTCGAAAAGAGCAAGCATCACGACACCTCTCATAATGAGCAGCGGGTTGACATTCTTGCTCTGTACCAGCTGACCAGTTTCTCTCAACGCACGCCCATATCTCTGGCGAGCTACCGTCATCATCTCCTTGTTCGCTGTCAAATTCGCGAGACCAGCAAGCCCTGTTGCCACGATGATGTCCTGGAGAGCCGGATGGCCAACCCAAGGGGCCTTGGTGGATATGTCTCGGCCCGCCCTTGGCTCATCTGGATGCCCGATGATATACTGGTTAACGTAGAACTCAACGCCTCGTTGGTCAAAGGTCGGCGCCACAGCAACATAGCGTGGCGGCGATGCAGACGCAGACGGCGACGTCAGGCTACCCGGCGTAGCATCTGCAGAGTTGCGTCCTCCGAGCGAGCCATACGGCGAGACTGGTGAAAGCTGGAGCTGTGAACGGGATGGCGGCGGGTTCCCTCCTTCAAATGAAGCGGTACCTTCCGGAAGTCCCCACTGCGCGTGGGCTTTCTGCATCACCTTGCTGCTCTCATCTCGAAACATAAGCGATAGCTGGTCGCGATACCCTGGGCACTTCTTGCCCGCTCGAACACACTGGGAGCATTCCGGCTTCACCTTGTCGCACTAGATGAAACCGACGCGTGTGAGAAGGTGGCCAGTATTTTTGTACACGGGGGAGCATGTTCAGCGTTATACCTTGATTCTTCTCGTTCGACAATTTTGGCATCCTTGAGATGCCTTTCCACAGTACACCATTGTACGTTGTCGGCCATGAATTTCTCACCACTTGCTGCTTTGCGACCTCGAGCCTCGCCGTCGATACCCATGCAAAAGCTCTCCACAGATATACCCATTCGCGCGCTCCTCAGCTTTGTCAAATGAAATGCAACCGACTAGACTCTACCTCTGGAAAGTTCGGTAAAATCTATTCGTATGATATAAGTCTGCATTCACCTATGGCCGATGCGGGGGAAGGTGAAAGCTGGAGTTATGTTGGACGTCGAATTGTAACGGTACAAGAGGGTAAATGTAGTTGACTTGGGACATACCCTGCAGTGTCAGTTATCAATAACAATTTTCTGGGTCCGTGTACGGAACCCACGGAGTCGGGAAACTAATCTAACCCGGTTATGTTCCAGGGGCCAGCATGGCGAAGGAGGGGGCAGATGTACCTTTGTAATTCGTACAGGGTAGATAGATTACTAGATGGGGCCTGGCTCCTAAGCTTGCTGGAGCCTCGAGTACCATTGGCAACAGTTGACGTAGGGAAAAAAAACCCCAGCTACTATAAGGGCAAGGGTGTAAGAGGCAACTCCAACACTAGCTAGTCTATAGAGGAAGGGAGAAGTTGGCCACGGCAGTCATTGATCGCGTCTGCTCACAGTTGCAATCCGGCCATGGCTCTCATTACGAATAGCCTGCGGCAGATGCGAAGTACGGCAACCGTAGTTTACACATGCGGAGGCTGGACGACGAACAAGTGATGGTGCCTGGCACCTGGATACCTCTGGAGGAGTCGGGACAAATCGAATAAAAATGCACGACCCGCCCGCCACAATGCAACCGTGCCAGGATCCGACGATTGGCTGAGCCTACGGATGGAACTGGGGGGGCTGCAGCCCTGGCATATAGCAGACTGGCAGTACATCCCCTGGTGCATATAGCACGACATTCACGCCATGACACCTGTCGTCGTATCCCCCCCGTACAGTCATTCGTTTTAGGGTAATCGTGTCCCGCAGAGCTTTGTAGCCCAGATGAGGAAAGAATTGGCTGGAAGGGAGGGAGGATGTTGTAAGATACGACAACAACGAAACTCTGCAGGGCGTCAAATACCTGAACTTTCGACGGTTGACAATACTGGTTGGCCAAGCACCAAGTCAAGTCACAACGACAGAAGGGGAGGCAGAGAACAACAAACTTAACTACCACTTACGAGCCTGCAATCCGACTTCTTGCCCAAGTCTAAGTCAAGCTCGCCATTGATGAGTTGCACGGAGCTTGAAAAAGGCAGTCGCCTGTCAATATCGAATAGATGCGGCCATCACGAGCAGATCACTACCAAAATTAGAGCACAAAGAGCATGCGAAGTCTGTGGGTGAAATTGCCCTGCCCATCCCTTTTAGCACCGTGCGGTCTGCCGTGCGTGTGGGCTGCAGCCTTTCCTCGAGCTAGGCGGCAAAGCGCTTGGATATGAATTGAAACGTGCCGCTCCGACGGCGACGAGGGCAACGGCCTAGCGACAATCTGCGTCGTCCACTAGCGCATTGTCTGTCCTTTTTGCACGTTGCTTGCCGCATTCTCTTCAGCTTCTGACCGTGACTGGCATATCTCATGGAAAAGTCCTGGTGCAAGTTAAGCTGCTATTATTCGAGTTTTCACTTGAATGCGCAGGCTCTTAGGAAGGACCTCCATTTACGCTGGTCTATTCCAAGCTGTCATCGAGCAGGCCAAGTCCCAGTACAGTCTTCGCACAATTTCGGCGCCTCTAGCTTGGCTTCACGGCATCATGCGGCCGCTGGGAAATTGAAGAGCTGAGGTATGTAAATTTGCCAAAGAAAAATAAAAATTTGGGGGTATCTAAAAATAAGAGAGCGGAACGAGAATGCACCGGAATATAAACGCAACGACAAGGATAGTCAGTCTGATCCAATCGTCGCCCACAGCTTGTAGATCTGGTCTCGAATCATCTCGTGTCCCTTGGACCTTGGATGGAACGTCTTCCCGTAGTATGTTGGCACATACCACATCGAGCTCGCAGTCTTCATGCCGTCCGTCCCCGCCAACTCCAGCGTCGGATCTCTCTGTCGGGCCATGGACATATAACAAAGCGCCAATTCACCCCAGTCCCCTGTCTGCCGTGCCGGTTCAAGGCAGGTCTCTGGGTCGACGAGTGGTGAGGTTGCTGATAACTGGTCCTCGGGGGCCTCTGGCTCACTACCAGGAGCGTTGTCGGCGCCGCCTACGAGGAAGAACCAAGTGTCGGTCCTATTGTAGGCGGGCTCGGTGATATTGGGTTCGCAGAAGCGATGACCCTCAAAGTCGGCGTCGTAGTCGACAAAGTACACACGAGATGGACCAACGAAACGCGCGTTGATCATCTCTACCGAACTCCGAATCTTTTGGTTTACAGCCAAGACCATATCATTCATGCGCTGCCGCAGTTGTTTCTCGAGTTTTGGTCCGCGATACCAGACGCCGAAGGAACAATCATCGCAAGTGTCGGTCTCGGCATTGAAGAACCTGGCGTAGCCCGTGACCGTCACGGTAAACCGCGGCTTCTTCTCCCACTGAACTCTGTCGAGGACCTCGAGAATGACCATTCGAAGCCGCTGGTCGAACTCTTCCGAGTGGATGTGCTGGTCGGCCCTTTCGAGCGCCGACTCGCACGTGCCCGAGTAGAAGCTGTAGAAGCGGAAGACGCATGCATTCATGACCTCGAAGAATCCAAGGTCATTGCCCCCGATCGAGAGGAGGGCAAAGTCCATGGGCACTGTCGTGTTGATGCTGTCGATCTGGCTCCTGTCACCGCCCGCAAGGACGTCATCCGTCGTTGAACCTGTGCAGGAGAGGTGTTGCAAGAACGTCGAGTTCGGACCCAGTCTTGTGGAGATGTCGTCGAAGATGAGCATCGGGTGAGCATGCATGCCATGTCGACACTCGTCCTCTTTGCCTTCGATGCCGGTGCCGATGCCGGCGCTGTATGAGTCTCCGAGGGCTAGGAAGCCCGTCGTACTTCGGGACCATCGGAACGGGAATGGCAGTGGAAGGCGCATGTTTTGCCTGGTTGCTTCATCTTGATGGCCGACATGCTCGTGTTTGAGAACTCCTTGATGGGAAGCCCCGGCTGCGAACCATGGCTTGATATTCCAGGAGGCGCCTACGCCGTCCAGCAGGCTGACCAGCAGGAATGCGAAGAAAATTGTTCTTTTTTCTAGCGCGAGCATGAGTGATGGGCCGCGATAGCTCAAGGCAGGGGAGGATGTCTGATACTTGGAAGGAAATGGGATTTCTTCGAAGGTGGGAAACAAGGGAGGGATGCGTTCTTGTAGATTCTCCCTCCACACCATGGAAAACGAAACAGAGCTACGGATATCTCATAGATGATTACGAAGGTATGTTCCCATGGCTCACTCGTGGACGAGCCGGCAGCCAGGCAACAACTCGTGAACCCGACGCGGCCGTCGTCGGCCAACCAGAGGCGTGCAAATTTGCATCTGCCTCCGCTAAGCCTGCTGGTTGGCGCTCCACCGGTATTTCGTACGGTCTGCTGAGCTCAACAAAGTTGAAACAGCCCTGTCGGCACTACCGCCATTGCCTACGTTTATCGCAACATGTGCGAGGTTGCCTTTGACTTTATTACTTTGATCGATAGGGACTAAAGGAGCGAAGGCAGCGTGGAGTACGAAGGTTCTAGTAATACTGCTAGTACAGAGGTATTAACCCAAATATTCGGGGTTAGATTCTGGAAAGTTGGGCGGGAGCTATCGCTTCTCCAACTTGCCCGCGGCACGGCGTCGACCGTGGCGGGGCCACCATGTGGCCGCTCCCTCGCGGTGGTAGCGGCAGGCCGGCAGCACGCCCGTCGGTACGTGCGAAAAAAACTTGGTGCTTGGCCCCTTGAAAAACCCTGCGCAGATCGATGCCCCACCCAGGCTGAATCGGGTTTTGGGGACCGCTCACGACTGGAGAATGCTCCACCAGCGTCATAAACACATACGTCAGCGGGCATAATGACTTCACTCCATCCTTCCCAGTCGGCCTTCTCGATGGTTGTTGCTTCCAAGAAGTTCATCGTTGGAGGTGTGGCCTTGGGGAATTGGCCACACATGCTAAGCAGGAGGATGAGAATATTTAACTGAGTACATTGGCACGCCTTCGTCATCGACTTCAGACCTTAGCAAGAGTGTGTTCTTCATTCCCATTCCCAAACTTCGCACCTTCTGGCATCTAGAACTACCCGGCTACCTACCTTTTCGCTCTGAATACCAACATGGAAACCATCAACAATATTACAAATGCGGCATCAAAGGCCATCTGGGGTGAGAACAAGCCGAACAACATGGGAGAAGAACCCGTCTCCGGGGTAAAGGGTGACACGTCGAAGGGGGAGCCATTCGATGCCGGGAACATGGGTAAGCAAAGATGCGGTCAAATCTAGGTTGCAGATGGTGGCTTACAACTCGGGTCCAGAAAACCCCAGCAGCAAGGTCGCTCTCGAAGGCGCCTCCACCCCCTCTCGTGAGAATCCAATGAATGCATCGGCCGTCGCCGGTGCCAAAAATTCCGAGAATCCCGCCACCGACTCTACCACCGAGGGCCACAACGTCACCACCAGCGGCTCCGGCCCCGGCAACACCGGTGAGGCCCTGAACAAAGCCGGCCCCCGCCCCTTAGCCACCATCGCCAAGGAGAACCGCGGCGACGCCGGTAACCTAGGCAAAGACGAGGCGTCCATCTCGTCCAAGTCGTCGTCCGGGTCAGGTTCATCCGACGAGGAGGACTCCGTCCAGACCAAAAGCCACGGGACAGGAACGGGCGAGCAGTACGTCAAGAGCACAGGGCTGCGGGCCGATGGCGGAGATTTTGATGCGTCCAGGCCAGGCGCCGGGCGCGAAGCCGACAGTAAGTCATAAGAAGACCCGAGACTTTGCTTGGGAATAATCTACTCACCACTCAATGCTCTTAGGGCTCTTGGAGCAAAAGGGAGTGTCGCGAGAGGGTCTTACCAAGGCTAACAGCTTGGACGAAGGCCACCCGTCCGACGGCTCCGAGAAGACCCCGGAGAAGAAACGGCTCTCGCAGAAGATCAAGGAGAAGCTTCATCGCCATTAAGCCGATTGGAGTTTGTGGGCATGTCTGTCATCTTGGCGGCTTCATAAGGAAGCGCGTAACTGTATAATGATAACGAGTCGGTTTTAAACCACAAGCATCATCGTCGTAAATTGGCAATTAGGTCATAATCTGAACTACCTCGCTGCTGCACTGCTGCTCCATCCCCGTCACGTTGGCGCCGTGGCCGGGCTTGTATTCCCACTGCCACGCTAATCTCAACCCTTGGGCAAAGCATTTCAGCCTTCAACATATATATAGGGAAAAATGGCTCGGTATCCACCATACATGTTCGCCGTCAGGTGGCAAAATAGTCCTCAACCAAGAGTGGACCGGTAGGCACTGGCATGGAAGCAAGGCAAGCCAGAGCCAAAGCCAAAGCAAGCCTCGGCCGCGTGCGCCTCTGCTAGGAGACGGCGGGCCGGGTCGTTAGAACAATGACCTCCGGGGCGTGCGGCTCGCCCAGTCGCCGAAGGGGGGAGTCTGCACCATGCCTGACCAAGTGTGTACCCTCGTGTCCTGCTAGGTCCTCCAGGCGCATCCATCACCGGCAGCTGGCGAGGAGGGCTACGAGGCAATGGCAGCATGACCGAGCCTTCTGCACCTAAGTTGTGCAACTATCATATGGAGCTAGTATAGCTGAACAACAAGGCCGGGTTGCGGGTCCATGGTCACCCACTGGCATCCGGATGCCCTCAGAGGAAGCCAGACTCGGCGAGGACTCTATACGTCATGCATTAGCATCTGCGAGGGTACGCTCATGGCGTGGATACAAAAGGCGGCGACATACCTGACAATCTTTTCGTCTTCCCTTTCGCGGGGTTCGACTTGCAGACTCTTGTCGTACATCTCGTGCACATCTCCGGCCGCCTGCATGTTGCTGAGGATGTAGTCTTGCAGCTCAGGAACTGGCTGGAGTGAATAGCCCACGTTTTGGTACTGTTGGATGTCGCCAATCACCTCGGCCGTCTTTGCCCGCTTGGCAAAATTGATCAGGTTGGTCTTCTTGATGATGGATGGGATGCCGTCTTCAATAAAGGTAAGATCGGTCAAGTAAACGCCTATTACCATGGTCATAAGCAACTGGAACAGCCGCGTTGGCAGAATGCTGCAACTCACCGAAGAACGGGATGCATGGCGGGTTCGCCGCATGCAATGCCTCTCTGTACTCGCCAAAGTTTCTCGTGCTTGCCATGAGTCTCCGCATCGACTCCAAAACGGCTTGGGTCCTCTGCGGAATCTGGTCCCACGTGCGCTTTAGCCGGGCGATGGGGGCGGTTCCGAGAGCCGAGATGATGGAAGTAAGCGTGGAAAAGTTGTTCAGTGCTTTGCATTTCTGGTAGTAGGCGACATGGTTAGCAAGTGCAGGCCAAAGCGGCAAGCCCCAAAACGAAGGCGAGAAAGTACGTACGTCTGCCACGGAGATGAAGTGCTTGATGACAACCACCCGCTTCCTCACGTCGGCCTGGGCCAATATCATCTCGGCTACCCAGTTTGTCATTTGGTTCGAGTGCAAGATGAGGGCCTTGACGTTTGGCGCCGGCTCCGGCTCGCCCTCGCCCACCTTTTTCTGCCACGTCTTGTTGAGGCACTCGGTGGGTTTGATCTTGCCATACAGCTTCGACTCGATGATTGTAAGCTGCCGGGCAAACTCAGTCACGTCAATGTCGAGGAACTTGAGCTTCTTCATGCTCTTTGGCATGATGGCCGCTGGCGTATTCTGGTTGAGCGTCTGGATCATGCGCTTGACTCCGACCTCCTTTCCGCTCAGCCGCTGGTCCAGCACCTGCATCAGAGGTGCCGAACCTGGCGTCTCGGTCGACTTGACGGTATCCCTCGCAAAGTCGTACACGTCTCGGATTAGCTTTTTAGATTCGTCATTATAGTCCTCCATCCAGAAGTTGTCGAACCAGCTCTTCAAGATCTTCACAACGCGGAATCGTATCAACTTCTGCTTCTGGTCACGCCACATGTCGAATTCGCCGGGACTCAAGCCTTCGGGCGGCTGGATGTTGAATCGTTTCACGAGCAGCTCGAACAACTCGCGCGCCGTTGTGAAAGATCTGTAGGTGAGAAGGAACGTGTCGGTAAAGCTCGAGTCCAGTTTGTCGTGCCGCGTTAGCTGTTCGGCCAGCGCCGCCAACGTCCCTCCCTTCACAATAGGGGGCTGTGTCTTGGCGTCCCACGAGATCTCGTGTTCGTAATCGAGGCGCAGGAAGGCCGGCGTGTCGTCCGTCGGCGCTATTGGGGCTATAGGGGCCTGAGGTGACGGGTCCTCGCCGAATATCTTCTTCACTTTGGCATAGTCGCCCTTGCGGAAGTTTCCCGTGCCGGCGTCGCCCTCGGTGAATGACTGTGTCGTCATCAGTTGGGGTCGCATGGCCGCGGAGCGAGACTCGGTGCGTTGGTGCAGCCCTCGTTCGTAAGGCATCGGCTGCCCTCTGGCGAGCTGTTCCCGCGGCATCTGGTCGTCTCTCTGTCGCGTGTCGGCCTGACCGGCCTGGCCTTGCATGTTGATCTGTACTTGTTCTGACAGTAGCTGCAATGAGAAGCCAACATGCGACGAGTTTGTCTCTAGAGCCTTGGCGCACTGCCTGACGTATTCCAACCGGTTTTCCAAAGCCTCGCCGCGCACCTCGGACCATTCATCCGCAAGCGGGCCTGCAACAGCCTGGCAACCCAATAGGAGGTCTGAGATGTTGTCGTATAAGCTCTGCTTGTTTGTGCTGAAGTCGCCCAGCTGCGGCGTCTGGAAAGTATTCCCCAACGAGGAGAGGTCGATGGATTCGATCATGGCAATCCATGGCTTGAACATTTCTAGTACCTTGCCGCCAGCCGAGCAGACGTTGTTACCAATGAGCTCGTGCTTGTATGGGGTCGCCATCTTGTCTGTTACCATCAGGTTCTTCTCGAGCTCCCGGATACTGGACACCAGCATCCGCTTCAGCTCGTCTAGTCGTTCGAGAAGCTTCCCGTCAAGCACCGCAGTTGGGTCCACGACGCCCTCCTCGTCGTCCAAGAAGTTGGCCATGATGGGATCCCGAGAGCCGAGGCCATTATTCTGCCAGCTTCCCCCCGTTGTACTTCCAATGACGAAGCCAGGGAACAGGCGTGGTATATCTTCGCCCCGCTGTTGCCTTGCTACCTCGACGTAGTTGAAAACACCATGATAGACCCCGTCGGCCTCGAGAAGACACTTTTGGACCGACTCGGCGTTGGGCCAATCGGCGGCGGCGATGTGGGAAGAAATGACGAGCTTTGAGAATTTGGACATCATGTCCCGGAAGTGAGGATATAAGGCCTTGTTCTGCGATATTATCGATGGCTGACCCGAGTGGTTGTCGGTCGTGCCCGATCCAGCTGCGAGCAGCAGCCGAAGGTGATCTGAAATATCCTCGGCGCGAGCGACATATTCGGATCGGCTGTTGTTTGTGATGGCCTCACGATATCTGTCGATGGCCCGCTTCATGTTCTGCACCAGACGGGTCCATGTTAGGGGTGGCGTCTGGCCGTCGTCGAAGAAGGAACGCGGAATTATCGTCGTGGTGGGCAGATTGTATGTTGTGCTGGTAAAGGACGTCGCCGACGCCATCATGGGTGTTTGGCCAGTTGAAGCGACTGCACTTGGAAACGGATCGCCCCGGCCACGAACAACCGGTGATATGCCGTTCATAGAATCCATTGAAGTTGAAGGGGATAGGCCGTCGTTGAAGGATGTGCCATTACGCGGCTGGGAATCGATTCAAGTCAGTTCAATACCAAGATATGAATGAATATGAAGCAGGCTGAGGAAGAGGGATACGCACCAGAGAGCCCCTGGACGCCGATATGAGACTCTCGCCTTCGAGTTCGGATGCCGAATTGGCCTCGGAATCATCGTCTTCGTCGCGTGTCAAGCCGCCTCTTGCCATCATCTCAGGAGGCGGTCGAGTCTTGTCAGGAATGGATATGTTCATGCCGGTTCGATCCATCGGCCCCGTCTCGGCAGAAGAAACAGGTGATTCGAGTGGGAGCTCAGTGCTACGATCGCCAGTCATCATATTGTAGTAGAAGAGTCTGCCGTCCGGGGTTGCTTGCGGGATCCAAAAGTCGGAGCGTGACTTGTCGCCATTCTCGATACCCTCGAACGGCAGGCCGTCCACGCCATCCGGGTCAGATTCGTCCTCCTCGTCAAATTCGTCGTCATAATGTTCGGCATCGTCAACATCATCCTCAGCCTGCCCCACCGCAGTGGCTTGGATGCTGTCGGGGATCTCATCAGGGCTCGTGATGATTTGACAGTAGTTGCTCGGAAACCAGCCTCGGACGCCGTTTATGACGCCATCCCACCATCCACTTTCAAGCTGCGTGATGACTTGAATGACGTCTCCCTCGTGGAAGCTGAGACTGGTTCTGTCGTCGGCCTCGTAGTCGTACAAGGCCCGGACGTACATTGCGCCTGGCGCCGCGTTCGATGAAAGGCCGTTCATGGCGAACGATTCCGTGCACGCGCGACCAGATTGGCACGCGTCTGCGTCTGCGTCTTCGCTCTGGTCGTCGTGATTGAAACGCTGAGAATTGCGGCTTCGTGCGCGAAACAAAACGGTAGTTGCTGTCGAGGTCGTGCCGGCACTTTCGTCGGCGTCATTCGCATGTTCGACGGTCACTGATGCAACAGCGATAAAGCAGATGCAAGGCCAGAGACTACGTCAGGTCATGTCCGCTTCCGCGTCCTTAGGCTTCGCGAATCGTTAATGCCTCGTGGTCGAATTGCGGTGATGATGATCCCCTGCGACAGTGCGTGAGGCCAGGGCGAAGCCGTCTCAACTGCTTCAGAAAAGGTACGCCGACATTTGATGAAAATTCAGCTCCCGGCCGCTTCTTGGTTGTAATTTCGATGGAATACGCCGCTGTGGTAAGGACGCGATGTCGAGCCGTTCCTAAAATGCTGCCAAGGATGCCGTCGGTCGCTGCTTAAGTCTCAGGGAGAGCCTCCCTCACCGTTCGCGATACAAAGGCAATTGAGTAGGGAAAATGAGGGGAACCAGACGAATGCCTCGTTGCGAAGGACCGGGCGAGCAATCTGGCTCCTGACTGGTGGGTTGCTTGATCAGAAAGTCTTTCTCGCATGCAGCTGGTAAGAAATTTGCCAGCTGGCAATGATCAGTGCCAGCTGAATTGCAGGGTACACAGGTACCGGGCAAGAGTTTCACTCGAGCGGAGTGAGAAGCTCCCGGGATGGATTGCTTTACCAGGAGGTACCTCTGTACCTCTATATCTCTAGATGGAGCAGAGACTATTCTTGGAGGGTCAGAGTCGAACTCTGCCAAACCTTCAAATGGACTGGGCGGCCATTTCTTTGTACCAAGTCTTACAATCTGATTTCCACATTGTTTTCTTGCATACTAGTAAAATCCAGAGCACCAAAGCCCCCAATCCTAACTAGGAAGATCCCCAAGTTCAAGAACATTACAATTTGACATGACGCTCAACAAGCCGTGGTACTGTCAGTACTACAAGGTACGGCAATACAAATCAGAACCCAAAGTTGCAGCGAATATTCGTATCGAACAAGGTATCTGACATGGCAGACTCAAGGAGAAGCAGCCGGCTAGCAAACCAACAAAGTTGTCCATGCGAAACAAATTAATAAATCAGTAGGGTTATCAAACTAATAGAACAGAGAAAGAAAGAAAAGTAAGTAACAAAAGAAGGAGGAGAGAAAGAATCCAACAAAAGAAACCGACCCCTCCCCCTTCCTCCCCCCCAAAAAAAAAGACAACGAGTAAAAAGAAACAGGAACACGATTATGGACCAGCCAACTACAATGCCTTTGCAGGGCATGCATTAGTTGTTTCCTCCTCTCTCCACCTCAATAGTCAAGTTCCAGATTCCCTTTGGCCAAGAGGACGTGCGCCGCCTTGGCGTCTCTCCTCCTGCCCCCTCGTGCCATTCCTGCCGTTGCGTGCAGCTGTTTGATCAATCATATTATTGCCGCCTCACCATGATGCCGATTCTGTTTGTGTATGCGAAGAAAACAAGCCACCTCTCTGCCCCGGTACTATTGCATTGCTGCTCGAAATCACAACCAACTCCGAGTATCCGTCGCGCCCCTATGTTCCCAGCGAGAAACAAACAGGACAAAAAAA
>Ga0247774_1000408_pt1 | contig 21318 bp, 21 predicted proteins | sample UWRJL001104B6_FD_179933 | JGI IMG/M metagenome (GOLD analysis project Ga0247774, IMG submission 179933) | Plant litter microbial communities from Arlington Agricultural Research Station in Wisconsin, United States - UWRJ-L001-104B-6 | ecosystem: Environmental > Terrestrial > Plant litter >... | reverse complement strand
GTTTTTATCTATTCCCAAGTTTTGTCTCGGAATTTTTGAATTCATCTAGGATATTCGATGACTTACATCCGGATGTCAATCACATCGCCACTTGAACACCTCAGCATCAACCCGGAACAAATACTACTCAAATTTTAACGATCAAAGCAGCGCGCGCACCGCGACGCCAGAAAACTCCAGTATTTTATATTCAGTTTAAGATCCCACCCTTAACCCTATCTATCGCAAGTTTACTTGGGTCTTGTCAGAAACACGAGAGAATAACGCCGATAACGCAGCTGTATGCAATTGACGGTCTACGACCAAGAACAGGGCTGATTTTGCCTGTATTTCGTGTCTCTGATTATGCTGATAATGCCCTACGAAAGTTCTGAAAAGTCTAGCGTGGTCGCCGATCATCGCTAGTGATCATCGCTACTCTCAGCGGACAGCCGCGGGCAGCTGTCCGAGGCAGCGTTTCTGACAGGTTTTCCTCTACCCCGCAGCATCTTATCTTATCGAGAAATTTTTTGGCCAGCCTGCAGAAGTAAATCTTCGACCCCAACAATCAACAGCGCCAAAGGCAATGCCGATTTTCTCCATTATGCCGCCAAGATGAAGCTCACCAACAACGACACGGTCTCCGTGTACACGGTCGCTGGTAGCGCCAATAAAAACCTGCCAGATTGGCTCGAACGGCTCCGGAAAAAGAGCTTGAAGGAGGACCAGGAATACCAGAGTCGAGTGGTGCTGCTGCAGGACTTTGAGTTCCCGTCGGCGTCGATCTGTCTACGCGCCTCGGAGGATGGAATGTCACTCATGTCTACCGGAACGTATGGCTCTACTGTTTTGGGTCTTGCTGGAGGCTGATGAATAGTTGGGCTGACTTGGGGTAGCTACAAACCGCAAATTCACGTCCACGATCTTCGCGCCCTTTCGCTGTCGTTTGCGCGACACACAAACTCGGAGAACCACTCGTTTGCACTCGTCTCGCGAGATCATTCCAAGTCGATACACCTCCAAGTTGACAGGAGGATCGAGTTCCATACGCTCATGGGTTGCCACTTTGAGACTCGGGTGCCCAGATACGGACGTGGTATATTGTACGACCGACATTCTACAGAAGTGCTGGTCCCGGCTGTGGGATTCGATACTGAAGGGAAGGGCGAGGTATTTCGAATGAATTTGGACCAAGGGAGGTTCATGAAAAGTTACGAAATCGATCTGGGCGACTACGAGGCGGGTGAGGGTTTGCAGGGAAGCATTAGCGCGGCAAGCGTAAATGTCGCTGCAAATGCCGAGACGACACACAATCTCCTAGCTTTTGGAACTTCCTTGGGGACGGTTGAATTTTGGGATCCTCGGTCGAAAGCGAGAGTGGCGCGTCTCGCCGGGCATGACGGAGGAGTGACATCTCTGGACTTTAGTCCTTTAGGCTTGTCAATAGCGACCGGATCCTCGACCGGCATCATCCAAAGATTTGACCTCCGGTCACCAGTTCCGCTTCTGAAGAAAGATCACGGGCTGGGACAGCCGGTTCGGAAGCTCATGCACATAGCGACGGCATCTCACGAAAAAAAAATTCTGTCCGCGGACAAGAAGCTCATTAAACTTTGGGACGAAGAAGACGGCACGCCGTGGGTGTCTATGGAGCCGGATGTTGACGTTAACGATGTGGAATGGTGCAGAAACACAGGACTGCTTCTCACGGCGAACGAGGGTCCGGATCAGCACGCATTCTTCATACCAGAGCTTGGACCGGCTCCGAGCTGGTGCCGCGTCCTTGACACCCAAGTCGAAGAAACAGTCGACATCTCCCGCGGAACCGTATACGACAACTACCAGTTCCTGACCATGGCTGAGCTCAGGTCGCTGAGTCTTGACCATCTTGTCGGGAAGAGCAATCTTGTGCGCCCGTCCATGGCCATGCGCGGCTACTACGTTGATAAGAAGCTCTATGATGAGGCTCGCCTCATTGCCAACCCATGGATGGTTGAAGAAGAGAGGGCCAAGAGGGTCAAGAAGAAGATTGAAAAGGAGCGCGAATCTCGCATCCGCGGCCGGAAGAAGGTCAAGGTCAACCAGAAGTTGGTTGATGATTTGCTTACAAAGCAACAAAACAGAGCCGTGGTTGATGAGTCGGCTGGAGTCCTTGGCGATGAGCGCTTCGCCCAGCTCTTCGAGGACGAGGCATTCAAGGTGGATGAAACTAGTTACGAGTACCGTCTTGTCAACCCCAGCAGTACTCAAGGGGCAGACAAGGCCCGCCCAGTACCTGCAGAGGATCTAGCATATCCCCGGTCAGAGGAGCCGGACACAGCCCGCGCCAAACGTCCAGTCAACGCGGCAAAGTCAGCCAAAGATCAAGTGGTTATGCGGGTTTACTCCTCTCAGAAGGAAGGGGGCATATCACGAGACACAAGTCTTGGATCACGGGTCCGAAAATCTGGAAAGACAGGGAAGCTACCCACACGCAGTGCGCCAGTCAGAGGCGAACAACAGGTTACCTTTACTCCCCAGTCTAAGAGGAAAGACGCCGAGCCGCCGCCGAAAGCATCATGGAAAGAAGGACGGCGAAGTGCCAGTGGGAATACATTTAGACGCATGTGAGGGTCAACCATCTAGGACATCTCAAATCGTTATTGGTACATGAAAATAAATTCCGGCCTTCTCCCATTACTTGTCCAGCCCATTCGCACATACGCACAGAGTGAGCCATACTCTTACTCCTCTATAGCCACCCAGAAGCAATTTAGTTAGCAGACTCATCTTGACCCTCCTGTTCTTTGCACCTTCTAGTTGTTTACCGGCGCCACTTCCGCTGCTTCCTCTTCGCCTCGGCCTGATCCAGCCCCTTCTCCAGATCATCGGGCTTGATGCGCGGCGTTGGCGGCACGTCGTCAAAGGCGGCTTTTTGGCGAGACTTGGATCGTGATTTGCTTTCCGGATCCTTGAGCTCCTTGGGGAACTCGGACCGGCGAGGGGTGAGGGCGGCGACGACCTTGCGGGCAGACTTGCGGATGTTTTCGCGGATTTTCCATTCCTTCTTCTTGGTGAAGTAGAATAGTACTGCCGTGGAGACTGAGGGATCTGGTTAGTGGTTTTGCTAGGGCAGATGTGTGTTGTGGGAGGTTAAAACTCACTTCCGATCACACTGACGGCCACGACAACGACAATAATGGCAACCAGACCACCCTTGGAGATTCCGACTGAGTTTTGCGCTTTCCCATTAGCCCCCTGCTCAGTGCCGTCATCGGAGTTGGGACCGTGGTATTCGGGCGCGCCGTCGTCGACGGCGGTCTCGGTGCCAAGGGGGAAGAATGCGCTTCCGGTCGTCGACATGGTGCCGGCAAAGTTTTGATTTCTGAGACTCCTCGTATGCTGACCAGCAGTATAAATTACAGGTTCGTCAGAGAACGACACAGTACGAATAGAAGATTTCGGGAATAGTTGTCGCAAGATAGTCAACAAAAAACATGAAGAACTAGACACCGATGCCTAAGAGCCCGGGGGTCGCTCCTAGTTATTTAGATTGCGCCGTCATGAACAATTGAGAGCTTTCGCACTCCCCTCCCCCAAGCCAATCCAATCCCCTGCGTTTGCGTCGGAATGCACCCCCCCCAAGGCGATCACTTTTTAAAGGTCGGAGGGCCTTTTCTTCAAGACCAATAACCGTGGCCCGAGGGATTCTTCGAAACCTCGAGCTTCTAGAGGGAACCAGTGTCGCACGGAGCCGCCGCGCTCTCATTGGTGAACGTCTGTCCTTGGTCCGCGAAGCGCTGGGGATGGGGAGCCGCTGGCGATTTGGCAGGGGTAGTGGGATTGGGGGCAGCCAATCAAGGGCCGTGCATGCAGGCGGCACGAAGGGGGGGTCTTTGCTTGAAAAGTGATGGGGAATTTCGTCACCGCAGATTTGAGGGCAGAGGACTAATCATGGGCGAGGGCTCCAGAGACTTTTTCGTGATGACCACTCTGGGCAAAATGTGAAGGATATTGCAGCTTATCGTGATGTGATCAATGCGCATCAGAATAAACAGGGCTCTATCAAAGGCGGGGAAGGTTGGTCCTTTCTCAGCGGCTTCTTATCACCCCGCCTCTCACCGATGCTTACCCATCCGGATGCTGGATGGCAATCGGTGCATCCTTGTTGACTTCCAAAAATTGCTCAGAATATCCCTAAAGCTGCGAAGCATCGTGAAAATGCCCAATAACGAATCCCCTCAATCGACGATGCAGCGGCCCTTGCAGTAGTGCTGGTTTCGTAGGCCTCTGTTGAGGGACCTTATTTTAAGCGCCAACCCAGTGGGTGGTCAGTCTCATGCCGGGGCGAAACGTTCCGACCGTGCTACTAAGATGTCAGTGGCTCTTTCCCGGTTTTGGGAGGGCTGTCGCAGCTAAATTGAGACTTCTTGGCTTGGGCACCGCCTCGCTGCAGATGCAGTCAGGCTCAGATTACAACCCTAAGCATACGTCTCAGAAAGGCCACGGCCGGGAACAACATCGGTGGAAGAGTGTCAGAGTTGGTGGTTTTTTATGGAAAGGATGACATGGACTCGAAGGAGTGGGATTTTCTGGAAGAAACAATGGTTGCCATTTGTGGTCGTGTGTGAGGTTTGAGAATCCATCGCCTCTCACAACATTAAAGCTATTTGGAGATTGGGTCTCCAGGCCAGGATGGCCCAACATAGGCCTGTTCCGAGTATATTTAGATATCGAGGACTGGCAAGGCTCTCGGACTTGATTGACGTCGTGGACTCTTTAGTGTGAACGCCGCACAACAGGGCAGTAGATGGCTATGAATATCGCCATGAATTACACACACCATGTACATGCCCGGCTCCTACATTTAAAGCTACCCATAGCAATATTCCGAGTGTATGGTAAGAGAGAACCGTTCAGCTGAAGGCTTGGGAGTCCGATCAGCTGCAAGTGAGCCGGCTCTCTTTGTCCAGGACTCCAGGTCTGACAATTATACATCCCGCGCCTACTTCAAAATCATCACCAGTAGAGGACTTCCAATGCAGATTTCCACAATTTTGACCTTTATAGATCAGAAAAATAGATTTAGATCAGAAGCATCCGTAAATAATTTTAGAGGACATCGCCAGAGCGATGTTTGCTCATCCTGTGATTGCGTACTAGGCGTGCGCGTACGTCGCCAACTGGCCAACAATGTTTCAGTTGGAGAGCAGCTAGTTGCGTTCGCGAAACTCAAACTCACCATTGCTAACTTTGGCGTACCCTCTCGGTATTGGTTCCAACCACAGCATTGGGCAGGCTTTACTACCCTCCCAGACTCTATTTTCCCAAGTCGTTCGAACAGGGAATATTTTTGCTCTCACAGAACTGCCTACTACGACCTGCTGATCCCACTAAATCGTCTCCACAGACTCATTTGTGTACAATGGTTACCAGGCGTGCCGTGCCTAGATTATGTCTTTCAAATAACTCCAATGTCTAGGGATTGATGTTGTCCCTTGGATCCGTCAGACCCACGACCTTCTCGCTTCTTCCCCCGCACGAAGCCGAAAGTCCGCCGATCTAACTGCCACTTGCAGCGTCGCAAAGACTTGTTGTGGTTCGAGGACAACCATGTGCCATTTGAGACATACACGACCAACTCCTAGAGGCCAAGGGCGTTGACACCATCCTTCTCTCGACCAAATGAAGTCCATCCTCGTCAAGGAGCGCGCGCACGCCATCCTGCGCCTCGCACGCGTCCTCCCTTGGGCAGCCCGATATGTGGCCACTATATAATCGCGTTATACCATTCCTCCTCGTCCTCAGACGCCATCACGGATGCAACAGGCCGACGTATTACCTTCTTCAAACTCAGGGATAGATCAGCCGTCCCCTTATGTAGAGTCCGATTAAGTGACCCGCCCGTGGCCCAAGGTCGGACCGTCGCCACCCGCCAACCCCTCGGCGCCGTGCTATATTGGGAAAACTGGCCCAAGTCGGAGCCCGAGCGCTTCGAGCGGATGAAGGCGTCTGAGAAGCGACCTCAGCTAGGTACCGTCACGCTACCGCGGCAAGTCCTGGGCCTCATAGAGAGGACCCGGTGGAGGCAAGACCGCAAGATCACGCCGGTATCACCTCTCTATTAGATATCGAACGATAGTGGTTGAAGAGGCATAAAGTATCCGAGTTCAAATTTCCTGCCGTCTATGCTCTGAGTATCTCATCATCGCTCAGTCTTGAGAACAATCATGGCCGATGATGAGGAGATAAGTGGCGATAGCATAGAAGTCACGAGAGGAACAACAAGGATGGAGGATCCAGTATTGATGAGACCATGCGACGTGGCGAGGGCGAGGTCGAGGAGGATGAGGACGAGTTCCAAGGTTATATAGAGACTATAACTTCACTACCGCTCAGCTTGAGTTCATCGAGGGTTCGTATAGCAACTCTATGAACTTTTATATTTGAACCGGCTCACGAAAATGACGACTGCGAAGTGGGCAGGTGAATCGCAACGGCTCGTATGAGAAGTGAGTCAGTAGACGACGGCTAAATCCTACAGCTAGACAGGGAGAGCAGGGATCATCTCCATCTCGCTTAACTAGGAATCGGGCTTGTACTATCTTTGCTCTTTGTTCTTGACTGCGGACTATGCAGGTTGGTAGCTTTCGTGTTAATGCTATTCAATTATAGCTGGTGATCCATGGCTCTGCGACTCCGTGTTGAGGAAGTTCGGCAAAGAACTGCGCCGAAGACGCCGATGACAAGTGTCAGCTAGATGTTAGGGAATCTCACTTGGCAGTGGGCGAATACCATAGCGGTTCTCACAGTGCCCATGGCGGGTTTAAGGATATCAGGAGGATAGGCGACGAGGGTTTGTTAGTCCGGGCCCGCTCCGTGTGCCCTCCAATTAATGCTAGCTGTCCGGCCCTACATCGTTGGTGTGACCATAGCTTCCTTCTTCTGAACTCTTTTGGAGTTTCTCATAGAGAAATGCTTTACCTGCTTAGCTAATAAAGTTCGCTGTAGTGGTTGCGGACCGAAACAACATGTGCTCAGAACGAGCTATCCTTACGGGAACACTGGGACAGGATGAAGTGTTCATTTTGAGGTGGTACTCAAATTAAAAACTGCCACAACCCTACTAGACGCGCAAAGCAGTGATGAGAAGTACGTAGGTACGGGCCTGCGCAGGGACGCGCCAGTAGATAGCTCCTACCTGTAACACGCATTCGGCTGTCATCGGAACTAGAGGAGAAAAGTTGGGAAGGAGGTCCGCATTCGGGTCACAGACTGGGTGCGTCTCCCTCACAACTTGAGAAGCTTTAAATTATCCTTAGCTGGAGATTTCAGCCGGGAAATTTCAACTTTGAACCTAACGCGTCTACTATTGCTCAGATTAAAACAGGTCCTGATGATCCAATCCCCTGCCATGGTGGGTTTCAACGCCACCTTCATCGGCGGCGAGGGTATTAAGAAGTTCTCCAAGCCCGAGTCGCCAGACATGGTGTCAAATGTACCCTTTGCGTTCGGCCAGAAACCCGCCTTTCGGAACAGACAGCAAGCTTTCAGTCCACCCGCTGAGTGGACGCAACGACAGCCGAATCGAGATGTGTCTTTGTCGACGACCCCGCCCTTTCCAAAGCCGAATGATTTTGTTCGTCCAGCTATCCCGAGTATCACCGTATCCGGGAACTTCAAGAGTGGTATCATGCCCTCAGGTAGGGGTCTCTTTCACAGCCTCCGTTCCTCAAAGCCTGCTATTTCTATTCAAGATCATGCACCCAGCCCAACCAAGGCCAACTCAACACCACAGTGCGTAGAGCACACCTCGTCCCATGAGGCTAGCAATCAACAAGAATATATTTTGTCAGACCGCCGAGAGCGAGTGCATACAACGGAGACTGAAATCTCGGTTCATACCAACCTCCCCAATTCACAGCGGCATGGTCAACTTAGACATACCCGTCTTCCCCAAATAGTTGTCACTGGGAAGGCACACGATGCTGCCCAAATATCCCGACATTGGCAGAGTCCTGTCGGTGACTTAGAGGTTCCTTCTCAGAGCTCGCCTCCAGCGCCTAGCCATCGTAGCGAGATGTTTCAAAGTCAACGTCGAACGTCTCCTGCCATATCAACAGGTAGCCATCGCAGTAGGGTACCCCAAAGTCAGCTCCCCATCGCACCTGATGCTCGGTCGACAGTGAGCCGTAGAAGTGGATCCTTTCAGGGTCGCCTCTCATCTCGGTCTCCATCAGTGACTACTCGAGGTAGCATCAATCGTCCAATGCCCCAAAATGCGACCCCATCATCCCCTCCACCAAACACCCCCTGCAGATCGACGATCTCCAACATTTCGAAGAGAAGAAACACCTCCAAACGCGAAACCACACCATCCAAGCGGGTATCGATTCCAATGCGAGACGTCAGAAGACAGTTTCTAGAAAAGCAGCTGGAGGAGCGTCGGGTGTATATGGAGAAGGCAGTCATGGGCATGAACGAGCTCCACGCCTTCGACCGGAGACAAGTACTGCAACTCGGCGAGCAAAACGCTCATTTAAAAGAGGCCGCGGAAAGGCTTCGTCAGGAACGAAACAGGGCGCATAATAGGCTCACAAAGTGCCATGAAGATCTCTTGACATCTCGCAACGAAAGTAGCCAGCTTTCTCAAGAAAATGACCGACTTGTCCAAATGGCTCGCGAGAAGGACCAGTTGCTTGCCCAAGAAAAGAGTCGGCTCCACGACCACACGACACTGGTCTCCCGACTCGAGGCCCAGATTGTAGAAAATGGTGGCGAGAAGATATCTCTGGAGAGTCGACTTAGTGAGCTCCGAGATCAATTGGCTCGTTGCGATTCTCGAGAGCAAGAATTGCGGGACAAAGTTCGCCAGTACAAAGACAAGTTCACGGCCAAGGTGAACGAGGCTATTCGAGAGCAGCAGGACCTATACACGAGGGCAAAAGAGATGAGCAAAGGAGCTCTGGGCGAGATACAACGTCAGGAGACACAGAGGAAGGCACTCTCTGAACAGATTGAGGCAGGAAGGGCACAAATATCAAAACTACGTGAGACTTTCAAGGCGACGCTTGAGAAACAGGCGCAAGAGAATGAGCGAAAGTTCGTACAAGTCCAGTATGAACTAGACCGAGAGCGAGACAAAAACAGTCATCTCGCCGACAAGCTCGCCAAGGAGCAGGAATTAACCACAATGCACGTTTCAAGTCCAAGCCTGTCAGTTTGACACTGCTAACGTAGAGTAACCAGAGCCAACGAGATAACGAAGCAGATAGAGAGTTTGCAGGGCCGAAGTGAGTCTGAGTATGCAAGCCTCAAGGAGCAACTTCGGTCAACGGGCGCTGCTCTGGAGGAGATGAAGACAAGGTACAATCGCCCCACATCATTAATCCTATTGCCACATTCTTTTTCTGACAGTATCGATTCTATAGCCTCATGGATGGCATCCAGAGCGTCTTGAACGGGTCGACAGCTATTTTGACTGACCCCACGGATGATCAATTGGCGCCATTAATTGTTGCTTTGAAGGAGCAAGAGGAGCGATTTGAGAATCGCCTCACGGAACAGATGGAGGAATGCAAGAAGATGGCGGCGGTTGTGGCTGAGAAAGATAATGAGCTCCAGAAGGCTTCTGCCAGTATCCAATCTCTTGAGGAGACGAGTCGAGAAAAGGTCGCTCTACAGGCCAGTATTGACGAGTTGAATGAGCAGCTGAACGGAGAGCATATTGGTAAGGTGGATTTGGAAGCTCGCCTTGATGAAGCATTGGCCCAGGTCCGAAGGAACGACATGTTGGACGCTGTCCAAAGCGAGTTGGTCATGGAGAGGAGCCAGCTGGAGAAAGTCGAAGCCACCCTGCAGAAGCTCCAGGAGAAATATCAGGCTACAGCATCCCAGAAGGATGACCTCACTCGAAGACTTCACGAATTCCGCCACGCGAGGGAGAGGATGGGCACTGTTTCGGAGAAGCTAAAGCGGTCCAAGATGGACATGCACAAGATCCGAGAGGCGGTCCACACCTACAAGGATTCAGGGGCGATTCCTGTGGCACCGGAAAACGTTGACGATCTCGATGAAGATGGACTTCGTGGAAAGATCCAATCCTCACTGAGGGCACAAGACTTGGCCCGGAGTCTCTGCGAAATATTCGAGGCTCGTGAGTCACATGTGTCGGCACCCACCTCAAATAATCCGGATGTCACCGTGACATCGCCAAGCGTCGAAACCTCTCCACCATCGAGTCCATTGAGCGACCCCCCTGATACTAGTGAAGATGATTTGCAAGAGATTCGTAGTCTCCGCGTCACAATCCAGAGTCCTGAGAGCGGGATCGGCAACATCCCTGAGGTGCCAACAGTTTTGGAAGAGCGTAAGACGAGGAGGGGCCGCCAGAGCCTCCCAGCATCAATTCTCAGTGTTCGTGGCAAGTCTCAGGAACTGATTTCGACTTCACTCCCGCCTATGGAGGACCAAGCCAATGGGAAGATCTCTGAGGCTCCCGAGGAGCAGAAGCTCAACTCTCAAAGGGTTAGCACACGAGCAAAAGGGAGAGGTCGAGGCAAAGCGAGAGGCCGAGGCCGTGGCAGGGTAAAGCCGTCAACTGGTCGCAACGCCAAGACGGCTGTTCGAGACCGTTATACTACTCCAGTCCGAGGCAAGCCAATTGTTCCGGTCGACAATGCCGCCGAGGGAAGCGACCAGGACGGGTCGGCGCACGCCGTGATTCGCAACTTCCATGGATTTCAGGAAGCCGTCACCCAATCGACCCACAAACGAACCGGAAGCCAGTCGGGCGAGGCTGGAAGCTCGAAGAAGTCAAAGCTCTTCGGCGAACTTGAACTTACCGAGAACCGGGATGAAGATGAAGTGGGCGATTTGCAACATACCTCTCCTCATTTTCCTGGCGGCAAGTCAGATCCCAAAACGGGCCAACGCAAGACGCCCAACAGCAAGGTGAAGAAGACATACTCAAAGGTAATCGTCGAGGAAGAATCTGAAGGTCCAGAAGCTTGTTGAAATTTGTCAGAAATGGTCGGAAACATTTGGAGCGAATTCAGCGCATTCACTAGCCGTGGCATTTCATGGTGATAATGTCAGAGAGAAGAGGTGTAGTTGGGGGTGGAGACATTTTGAGACCGAAGAACAGTGTTCGTCTTCTCAGATCGGGCTTTGGTGGTCCATGTGTTATTATGCCAACGAACATATCGTAGAGAGAGCATATATATCATAGCGTTGTGTCTCAAGGGATCAGTATTCTTCCTTCTATTATTGCAGCGCCAGTAATGTACATGGTCGTGACGAGAGCCTGCCTCTCCATTGTGTCTATCTCGATTTATCTCTGGAGTGGCAGAGAGATTATTGTTGGTACAGCGAAGCGTGGAATAGTGGTATCGTGATGTAGTAGTAGGTTCATTCGATTGACGCATGGATTTTTTCATTTCTTCTTCTGCTCGAGAAAAAGGACGTGTCTCCGCACTGCCGTCACAGGAGCCTATTAGCACAGGAAGCCTAAGAAAAACGCCAGCGTCGCTGCCATAGGCTTCGTCACCCCCAAGAGGAAGACAGTCGAGCCATGGCCGACTCAGGGCAATGCAGGGACGGGGGCATAATTTGAAGGGGAGTTGAAGAGTTATTGTAGGATTTTTCGCGTACCGATAGGATCATATTTCAGCATGCTCATCGGGCGGGCGGCGCGACGGCGGCGAAAGGTGTAGAAGTAGCCCGTCTTGGCCATGGAGAGGAGGCGGACGATGATGCCGTTGGATTTTCCCGCTTCAAGATGAGTTAGCCATGGGGTTGTTGTTCGTGAGGTATCTGGGAGAGATTGGGATTGGAAGAGCTAGGAAATGAGAGAGGGAGGGGAAAATAGGCGGGGGCGTACCTTTTCCGGCCATTTTGGCGGCATTGAGGGTCTTGATGCGTTCGACAGTGACGAGGAACTCGCGATTGAAGACGATTTCGAAGTTGCAGCGAAAACAGCCGACGCCGACGCCAACGCTCACCCGCTCGGGCCACATTTTGCACCGTCGAGTTGATGCCTCAGGCGAGCAGACGGTGAGTGGGGCGAGCAAAACAGGGACCCACCATTCGCGACCAGCTGGTTTTTGCACCCGGCCACCACAAGTATTACCAAACCTGGGCGAGACAAAACGCCGAATATTTGACGGGCAAATGGCATAGTAATTCTTAACGCGATTTCGAGACGCTACGCTTGAAGATTCAACTGGATTGACAGAGGCCAATATGACTATCGTAAGAAATAGGTGAACAAGAAGAAGAGGGTCACTCGCTTCGAATTGACTCTTCTATCTTGTCCACATGTGCCTGACTCGTCCCGAACTGTTGGCTTACCTGCTGCCGGGAGGATGTCGCTGCTGCCCCAGCCAGAGGTTTTTCGAGTGATGAGAGGTCCGGTAGCAGATCATAGTGTGCAAAGGCAGAGATGACCAAAAGGTTGGCCTCTATCAAAGACTTTGCCAGTCTGTAGTTGACGATCACCGACGCAAGCGTGTCGAAAACAGGATTCTCCCACCGTCTAAAGAATGGTCCGCTCGAATCCTGAGTAGCGGCACTCACTTTCTTGACGTGGGCGCATATCGAGAGTAAGAAGAGAGAAGTAATTTCGTGGTAGCATTGGCCAGGAGCGGTGCTTCATCGGGGCACAACGAAAATATCCCACCCATCGCCCTGAAAAGTTTCTTCGCTGGAATAAAACACGAAAATGTTAGCCCCCTGGTCTCATCACCTGTGTGAACTCGCTAGTATCGGGAGGGCATACGACGCTAGACTCGAAAGGAAGTGCCCAAGCACAAGATACTCCCAGACATTCTTCTCAACCCTCCCCTCGGTGCTCGTATTTTCTATGATGGGAAGCACCCACTTTAACTTTCTACCACCCGAAGGCGTTAAGACCCAAGGAAACTCCTTCCACTCCAGACCCGTGGACTATAAGCTGAAGAGTATTCCAGCCATTACCTGGATGGAAGATTGAAGCCTGACTCCGAGATCTAAAGCCTAGTACCATTTTGGCATCGAATCCGTGATGTCTGCATGGAGTTCTATCTCTTCGTCATTCTTCCAGAGAGCCTGTTGGGAATATACTGACAAAGGATGGAGGAAGCAAGGCGAGAACTTGGTAGGAGTCGGGGCAGAAAATAGCTGCTCAAATCGAGGCTTGCACTTTCGAAAAGGCTCCTGTTGAGTAGTGAGCAGTCATCCGGGAGAGTTTCTGGGGAAAATGACTGGAATTCATTCATAGCAAAGTGTGAAGCCGGCAGGGCTAGGGTGGGGAATCTGAAGGTCTCGAGAGGATCCTTCTTAGCCACGACATGCACGCATCCCACATCGCTTTGGCTCCGATGCCGCGTCGACGGGAATCGTCCATCTCAGGAGAGGAACTCCGGAGATGATGCCGAAGGTTCAGCGCAAGCCACTCCAGCTCATGGCCCGGCAGTAGCAGATGGGGTCCGCTGCAAGCCCTCCGTCGTTCTGCGCACAAAGCAATGGTCAGCCGTGACATCTTCGATAACATGGCCACATGTGATCACGCCGCCCACCACCAACAGCGTGCCCACGAGAAAGCACGGGTATCCGTGCCAAGCCACCGGAGTGCCCGCCTTGTCCCATCACCAGTGGTAGGTTGCGATGCCCGGCACAATCAGCGCCACCAGCTGCAGCAGTAATCCAATGCTGGTGCACAGCCGAAGCTCTCTGGGGGCAGCTGTGGAATTTTTGATATTTAAGCTGATGTTTGGCGCGCATCACCAAGGCTGCAATCACCCCCCCTGGGAGCTTCTCTTGGTCACTTAGCTCTATCAGGCCCCGTTTGTACGCGGACACCAGGTCAAACACTCGAGCACGTCGGACTCGCCATTCTCCCCAGAAATCCTGGTGACAATCAAGTTCTTCATGCCTGCAGGGTCCCCCGTCAGTCGCACCACCTCCTTGCCGCTCCAGAGCGCGCACACATCGTTGGAAATGGACGAAAGCAGTTCTTGCTCCGCAGTCGACTTGGGTTCTCGGGCTCTGCGGGGCTGCTATTAGCAACATTGTTTTGCGCTCGGTAACATGTCGTGGTGGTATCTACCTGCCCATCAGGGCTTTGAGCGGTCAAACTCCACCGACTCCTATCGCGCTGACAACAACGGTCACGATACCCAACGGACCCATACCAAGGAGGATGCTGTCCGGCTAGCCCATGCTCATGCTCAGGAATTGCTTGGTAACTCGTTCTCCGAAGAGGGTGGGGGGAGGCGCAAGATCGCTGAACAGATTGTTGGAAAACTCGTCACCGGCGACCTCGCCAGGGTTTTCTTGCGTGGGTGCCATGACGGAAACGTGCTATCGAATACATGCAGGCACATCCGCGAGGGAAAAACACCGATCGCCTTCTACCGTGACTATCCAGGCTCCCGAAGTTTGATGAACTAGCCAGGTCATCACAGTTACATGGAGATGTGAGTGAACAGACCATACGCATTCCGCTGAAAGTGTAGACAAGCTGGACAATTTAGGGTAGGGGACATGGAACCTAAAATACAGATAATTTAGATTCATCCAATGTACTACAATACCCTCCCATGCATAACCAATTCCCTGCTGGCGAAGGTTATGGAGAGAATGACGGGTAGCCGATCGCCCATTGGCGAGCGGGTAAGCACAGAGGCCAGGACGGAAATACACAGCATGCCTCCCTTGGCGCCACAGACGATATTGAATTGCTCGCTCCTAGGATTCTCTTGCCGTCACGCGCTTCTTGGGCGGAAATGCATGATACAGCTGTGTCTGCCCGTATTGGAAGTGTAGCTTGCAGACCGCTCACCTTCTCGCTCGAGCCCAGGGTGCGCTTTCTCACCGATTGTTAGGGTTATCACGTAGTCGCGTTAGTTCACCCAAGCTGGTGCCCGAGGCGGGAAAATGTTGAGCGAGGTGCGCTGGGGGTGAGCGAGGTGGTGAATATTAACACGTGCGCTGCTAACAAAATTACAGTTTTCAGGAACTTCCCACGTCGTATCCATGACTCGAGATGGATGGAAAGAGGCCAATCGGTCATACACAGCAGATATCTATTCCAGATAACACTACGGTGAAGAAAATATTAAGCATCAAATTTTGAGTCTCGAGTTTCCGCTACGGCCAGGCCAACCTAAAAAGAAAGCTGCAACTATGGATTCACCAAGGAGAACCGTGGAATCAGAAAAGAGGGCTGCCTGGCTGCCACTCATAGCTAAAATCTGGCTTGCTTAACTCCTGAGCCTGTTTCTTGCCATAGAGCCACAGCTGTCCATCAGGCACACACGACAGGATATCTAGAGATTCCAGACCCCCCAATGCCTGAAGGTTCCCTGCGGGCCAATAACGAAAACACAAAAAAGGGGTCTCTCCGAAGATCTAAAAGCTTATCAGAGTAGGGGATAAAAGCCTTTGACCTCTAGCGGTACGCCCTCCTGTTAAGTATTCTACACATCAACCCTCTTTCCTGTCATCGTTTATAAAAATGGCAGCTTCCAAGACATCTTGGCACTGCTTGCCCGCAGAGATCCGGCTTACGATCCTAGACGCCTTGCTGCGGGACGGTTGTAGCTTAGCTAGCTTCGCTACGGTTTCACGAGAGTGGCAGACAATCATCGAGCGGCACAACTTCGCCCGAATCAAGGTGACACCGTCACGTCTCGCCGATTTTGGTTCGATAATCCAACGTAATCGGGCTCTCGTGGGCTATATATGGCTTTGCTTGGAACTCCAAGAATATGATTGCGCCATGTGTGCGCCTCAAAGTTTGGAAGAATGGGGCATGAGCAACACAGACAATATCCTTGTTACCACCGCATTCCAGGATCTGTTCTCAACTCTCAACGCATGGGAACCAAACGGCAACTTGCTGCTCGATATCAGCGTTCACTCGCCCAGCGACGCAGATCATTGGTTCAAATATCTGAGCTTTCGGCCTGATACTCCTTCGGACGAGTGCAGCCGGGATCGATACGTAGACCAGTCAATGCGGGCCACAGTTGACGACAACAAGCACGGTTGGATTGCTGGCAGACAAGTTTCCGCTCCGTCCTGGGATGCCATCTTCAAAGTTTTCGACGAAATTATGGGCGAAGGACCGTTCGACGATGACAAGCAGGAAAACCAATGGTGGCAGCAACTGCCATTAGTCCCGTCGGTAACAGGTGTGCTTCTACGTCAACAGACCCGCCGACGATGGAAGCCGACCGCGCTGGCGCAGATGTTTACCCGGCTTCCCGGACTGGAGGAGATCCACTACGAGCCTTGGAGGGAATGGGAGGAGACTCAGCAGCGGTGGACGGATGCATGTGAGTGCTTCTGCGTTAGTTCGTTGTTACGTGTTTTTTTGGTCTGTTTTGACTGGTGACTACCTACTCATCCTTGTCATTAACGTAGTTCACCGATCGCTTCTTGAATCGCTTGCTCCTAGCAAATTACGGAGACTCGTACTCTTCGAGAATTTTAATCAACGGTACCCGCTTAGCATTCCCGATTGCGAGCCTATTCGAATCCCGACGTCTAGTGTCAGCCAGGTGGTCGCCAACGCCAGTCTCAAGCTTGAGCACCTCTCAGCGTCGTTCATGGTGGACGCCAGCTATTTCTTCCATGCTTGTGAACGTTCCTGGAGGTGGCCCAACCTGACTTCCCTTGCGCTAACTTCACAACTACTCGCGCCCAACGAGAGCCAGATCGAGATCGACAACATGCTCCAGGCGGCGGCATCGGCGGCCATGAAAATGCCAAATCTTGAAACAATGGAGATATGGAACGGAAGGGAGGGATTGGCGATGCTATTCAGATACCAGTCGATTGGAGGCGGGGGCCTTGCTGCGATAACCTGGAGAGGAACATGGGAATTTGCACTGCAACTTCCCGTGATCCGGGCTTGGGAAGCTGTTGCACTTAAGCACCGTGGTCAAGGATCCGTTATTATTAAGGAATTTCTGGATGTTAGTAGTGTTATTAGGTCTCACGCTGATGCAATCCACCATTTAAAGCTTTCAATACCGGTAATTCGGCCTATTTCGTTACGGCAGATTCGGATGGAGAATAGAATTTGGGAGGGAGTGTATACCTAGCGGGTAAATTTCTGTCGACAGTCTAGGAAGGTAGTTTATCTTGGGGTATCCTCCTCACTACAAGCACAAGTTAACGTCATACATCTGGCAAGCAAAACGCAAAGACCATTAATCTCCTAGCAGCTTCGACCGACGAGAGGGTAGTGCTTAACATGTCGGATGTGTACTTTGCGTACACTAATGAGTTAAGTACCAATCATGCCAGATGAGTGATGCAAAGTTTGATACAAAATATTGAGCAACAGTATTGTGAGGTTCTACTGCTTTGGTCACGACTCTAACTTCCTATCTAAAATTTGTGAGGCTAAAATTCGTAGAACGCCAATATATCGTGTTTAATGACAGGATCCGGGATCTGGTGAAGCACCATATCTTTATATTTTGCCTCTCATTTCTTTGAACCAAAGTCGAACTAGTAGTTCAAGCCCACTAGTAATAAAATCTTGAGATATACAGAATGTAAGGTCTTTGCTTGTAAGGAAAGATTAATAATGGGGTTTATATTATCATAATAGCATTCTTCGAGGGTATTGACTACTATTAAAAATCGTAGTATTATTGGAATCGTGGTAGACGTAGTAGAGCGGCCGTAAGATAAGTTTCTCAAAGTATTCCTTCAGGGCTTTAATGGTGATATTCGAACTAAGAGCCTCTCTAACGAAGTGAAACATCGGGGGCTCCCTTAATATAAGTTGGACGGCGATGTAATAAAAGAAGGGCTGCATTCCCTCGATCACGCTCGTCTCTCATAAAAGAAGAAGCTAGCACTAGGAGCTCCTCGCTCCTTAAAACGGCCGGCTACAGCTCGGGAATTAATAGACTTCCTAGTGCCGGCTATACCGTTTAGCCAGAAGATGCATTCGCTATTCGTATCGCTTGCCTATACCTCTGTCTGGTAGAGAAAGTTAACACTGGTATCGGGATAGCATTGTGTAATATGCTCTTCGGCAGGTATTGGAAAGAGTTGGCTCTTAGAGGCCTTATCAATCTCTGTTTGAAGTCGTTTGAATGCGTTCCTTCCCCTTTACTGTAGATAAGCGGCATAAATTCTAAGGAGCGAGTATGCCTTATAACACAACCGTATTTATACCAGTCGCCTAGGGATATTAAATCCGGAAAGCGAGCTACCTTAAAGAACTTTGATAGGAATTCCCATGTAATAGGATGATGTATGAAGGAGTACCCAAATTTTCCAAAGAGTGCAACCGGAAGGTGGATTCACAAGTGTAGCACAAGCGCTCCAGTCGGGATAAATCTACGGCCGCCACGCAAGAAGATGGTGCGGAATCGTACTATCAGCCACAGCTCCGATCCAGTTAGTATTTACAGCACCTGTGTGATTCGGGCTCCCGGGGATGCGTAGACATAACAGGCGGTAGTGTGCTCTCAGCGCCCGGGTCCGCACACGTACAAGGCGGTGTTTCGGACACGAATAAGCCGGCTGAGGAACCATCGGACATCCCAGCCTGCGATGCGTCAAGCTTGGTCTGGACCGCGCGTATGATCCTCAGCCAGCAAATCCCAACTCCTGTTGACTTTTGGCCTAGGCATGTACCTGGAAATGACCAATAGAGGTACTTCGTCAATGACCCAGGGTGCCAAAAACGGCACCCTCGACACCTATACTAAACTTTATCGTGGAAACACCCCAGCATCCTTCGCATGCAAACCTGTAATCTTCAATTCACTTCTCTATTTTGCCATTACTGTCTACCGCGCACCTGGTTCTCCCCATGTTTCGTTATGGAATAGAACGACCGCCCTGCGAGAGCGGAGTACATGGTCCTATTCCCGAGCCCCGCCATCGGTGACCCCTTTTGGATCACTTAATCGCGCAAGCAACTACTTCAGACACTAGGCTAACGAGTTGTGGACGCATCTTCGCACTCAACGAAGCATCTGCGAAACCAAAGAAGACGCCCGGAAAAGATTTGCTGCTCGGCGCCGCCTGGCAGAGCTGATTCCGAAGTACTGCATCGATGACGACGGCCTCTCTTTCAGGCTCTTCAGTGACTTAAGTCCATTTAACATGCTCACCGACCCATCCCGTGATCCTTGCTTCGCGTGGGCAAGTAGAACATTTGTCCTCACCTGTCCCAATGGCCTTGTCGGAAGGATCTTCCGGTCTTTCCCGCCAGTCCTGGTGGGGTCTGGACTGAGATCCTTACACCGTTTAATCGGAAGTATCGTTAGAGCTTCGAGATACAGTAGCGGCCAGGTTTAGCGTCTACATTTTTAGTACGCGAATTTTCTCGGAGGGAGCCTTCGCCCCTTGTGGCTGTAGTAGGCAGTGTCTTGTAGATGGGACTTGGTCTTGGTACCTAGGTGCGTGCCCTAACAATCCTCAGCACAACAACGCTACGGATGATAGACCATCCTGTAACATACCGACCGGAAATATCATTTTGCGGCAACGAAATGTAAAATTCCGAATCAGGCGGTAAGGCCGAAATGAGAGCACCCAACAGGGTCCATCGCCGAAATTCACTGCCGTCAAATGCTGCAGAAAATGGCTCACCTCCCAGCGAGATAGCTCTCGACAGAAACATTCCACGTTTGTAATGTAGCCATTCATAGGCTCAAGGAGATCAGCGCACACTGCATTACATACCCCGTGCAGACCCCCCAAAAAGCAAGCAAAATTTGGACGGTATAAAATGGTAGATCGGGTGGCCCCATTTTGGGCGTACTGCTTGGATTCCATCACACCCTTCAGCCTGGTCCTCTTAACTCGCAAGTCTCACCAAAACTACCTCGGACGCAGAATATTCATTCTCCTTCTCTATGTCGACCATACCACACAACAACATCACATGCTATGATGGAAGCGAGAAGCCCTACGATCTGGACCTTTTCGAGCCTTGCGATGCAAATGCCGCTGGTGTATCTGGCTCCCACAGCGCATGCTGCAACGTCCAGAGAGGGGATGCATGCCTCTCATCTGGCCTGTGTCTGAACACTCGCACAGGCAATGCGGGCGATTTGCTCTGGAGCAACGGTTGCACTGACCTAACATGGGCCGACCCAAATTGCCCGAGTGTCTGCAAGAATGCCAGTACGTCTTACCAGCAAAGGTAGCCAACTGCTCTTTCAACTACTAATATTGTTACTCGGAATTATTAGGTAGGATTGGACCATCCAATTTATTGCCTTGCACGGCAGAAACTTGGTGTTGTGTATCAGACCATCTAATTGACCTTGACACCTTTAATGGCACTGAATGCTGCGCGAACAGCTTCAAACTCAACCGGAACGTCGGGACCATAGTCAGACAGCTCACACCAAATACAGCTGTCACAAATCCGGACCAAAGTTCAGACCGAAAATATCGGTACTCCAAGACTGGCTCGATTGTTGGACTTGGTGCGTTATTCGCGTTATTCGTTGCGTCTCTCGTAGCCATATTCATCTTGAATCGGAAGTTACGACAAGAGCGACAGAAGAAATTAGGTCGGCGTAGGTGGCCTTGACGCTGTGCTTATCTAGATTTCCAAGACTAACAGAAATTTAAAGAGGCCGAGTCTTCCGGACAGGGTTTCAATTTTCCACTTCACCGGGAGCAAAGACTTACTGCCGATTACTCCACAAGCTACCAGCCATCGGCAACAGCCGAGCTACAGCAAAGTCCCACGTATGTACTACCACCGACAAGGTAACTCCAGATGCACGGAAGTCGAGAATTAATGGCAATAACTAATATCTATCACCCCCATATCGCAGGCATCCTTATTAGAATTTAACCTCGGTAGCCTCCAAGCAAGCAAGAAACTGGACTAGTACATCGCTGGCTGCATTTTTCTGGCTATTTAGCGCAACACCGGGCTGACGACTTTAGAGAGGGTGACGAGAAGATCAGTGATAAAATTAATCACGTGGGCTATTGCCGTCTGCATTACCTGGCTCATATTATTACTATTAACCCTACTCTCTACTTCGCATTTTTATATTATATTTCGTCTCTCATTCCTGTATATGGCTTGAATCAATCCTCTCGCCAATTTGACATATCGATGCTGTTAGCTTGGCTCCGTGTTGCAGGGTAATGCAGCTGATATAGAGTACAAAGAGCCCTCAGGACAGCATTTAAGCCCAATTTTACAGCAGCTATACTCAAGAACAGCCACTTCATTAAGTCTCAATTTAGTAACCCAGAGTTTCATCCTGAAGAATGGATGCCAGACGATAATCTCCCAAAGAAAGGAACTAGCGGCAATACTCGAAACAAATAAACCCCTTTTTGTAAATATCAAGTTCGATAGCCGCGTGTGCA
>Ga0247774_1000407_pt1 | contig 21324 bp, 19 predicted proteins | sample UWRJL001104B6_FD_179933 | JGI IMG/M metagenome (GOLD analysis project Ga0247774, IMG submission 179933) | Plant litter microbial communities from Arlington Agricultural Research Station in Wisconsin, United States - UWRJ-L001-104B-6 | ecosystem: Environmental > Terrestrial > Plant litter >... | reverse complement strand
GTCCATCTGGCAGGCCTCCGGCGTGTGAGAAGCGCAAGTCTTGGTGGTGTCTTTGCCCTTACAGACATAGCCGCCGAGCACACAAGACATCTGTGTGCCCGAAAATATCCCAGACAGTCCCAGCAATACCGCGGCTGTGGCGATACTCGCAAAGCGCCTCGCAACAGGCTGCGCTCGGGGTTCTTCGATTTGACTCATGCTAGTTCGCGCGCGTAACGGCGCTTGAGCTCGGGCGCCGCACTCACGCTAGCTCAAAGCGCCGCGCGGCGGGAAAACCGGCCTGGTCACGGTGATGATCGAGGAGCGAACAACGCCGGGTTGCTTTGCCGAGCCAGGCCAAAGGGTGGCGTTGGCGTAGGCCGGGGAAGCGCCCAAAATCGGCATTAGCGGTCATGAATTCACAACCGTGCTCGATAGCGAGGGCGGCATGGTAAGCGTCGGCAACGAGCTTGCCGCGAGCGCGAGCCGCAAGGCACAGCTGAGCGAAGATGTCCCAGCTGCCTGAACCGTGCGTGAGCAAGCGCGCGTTGGAGCGACTGCGCAGCCGCTGAATGAACTCCAGCGCGTCCTTGATGGACGTTGGTTCGTGCCAGATTCTTGGATTGGTGACGATGCGAACGAAGCCGCTCGCGCCCAATTCCGAAAGCGCAAACGGTTCCGCCCCCTGCGCGGTGTTGGTTAGCCACTCCGCATAGCGCTCGTGCTCGGGCGACTCGATGCGGTGGGCGTAGATGAGAATGTTGACGTCAGGGAGTTGCGCGGCGTTTCAACTTGGGGATTGCCAAGGCCCCTCGATCCTCGTCCTCTTCTACCTGCGTGAATTCTTCGGCGGTTTGGAAGCGGGCGCCGGCTTTGCCGCGGACCAATAGCTGGAATGGCGGATCTTTGTCAGCGGCTTTTCGGCTGCCCAGATAGGCGGCCAGCGCCTGACTGACCACCGCGCCCAGCGTCTGCTTCTCTTTCAGGGCGAGCCGCTTGGCCCGTTCCAGCAGGCCGTCATCAATGTCGACGGTGGTTCGCATGTGAATGCGGGTATCACATTAGGCATCAAGATGTCAGGCGTGATGCGCAATGCATCACAAGGAAATGAGCACTCGCGGCGATGATGGGCTCTCCTGGGTCCGCACCCTGCCCGGCTCCCAGCGCCTGCGCGCGCTCATCGTCTGCGATGAGGTCTATGGCTTCCTGCCGCCCCACCCCGCCAATCCCCGACCGAGCGACCCCTGGTGGCCCTGATGAAGCAGGCCCGAGCGTTCGGCGTCGGCGTCGTGGTCGCGACTCAGAACCCGATGGACCTGGACTATCGCGCGCTGAGCAACGCCGGGCTGTGGTTCATTGGGCGGCTGCAGACGGACGCAGATCGGGCTCGCGTGATCGATGGGCTGGAGGGCGCGCTGGGCGCAGCGGACGAGGACTTGGGCTCGACGTTGACGAGGCTGGCTCCGCATTGGTTCGTGGTGAGAAATGCGCATGCGAAGAGTCCGCCGATCTTGCTGCAACCGCGCTATGCGATGAGCCTCATGGCGGGCCGAAGCCGGGTAGCGCGGCGATTGCAGAGGATGCTTGGGTCTTGGCGACGCAGCTGTTCGCGCCTTGCTACATCGGGGGTTGGACCGCTGCAGAGCACTGGGGACTGACCGAACAACTCTTTCGCTCCACGTTCGTGGTGACCGCGGCTGCCCGACGTCAGCAAACCGAGAGTCGGCTCGCGACCGAGTTTCACATTGCCCGCGTCCCCGCCAAGCGGATGAGCGGCACGACTCTCGAGTGGAGACGTACCCAGCGTGTCGCAGTGTCGGATCGCGAACGGACGCTGACCGACGCTCTGATCCACCCGAGTTGGGTAGGTGGCGTCCGGCATCTAGTCGAGATCTTCGCCACCTATCGCGAGAGCGAGGCTTTCGACCCCGGAAAGTTGGCGGCAACAGCGACAGCGCACGCGACCGGCGCAGCCTTCAAACGGCTCGGCTACCTCGCGGAGCGGCTGTGGCCAGACGAGACCGCGCTCATCGAGCTCTCGCTAGCCAAGCGAAGCGCGGGTGTCATTTCCCTCGAGCCTGCCGTGAAAAGCAGAGGTAAAATGAGCAAGCGGTGGGGACTATGGCTAAACGTGGCGGTCGATTCGACCGATGATTTCTAAGCAAGACATTCTCGAACGCGCTGTCGAGTGGGGCCTGCGCCCAGAAATCGTCGAGAAGGATCGCGCCGACGAGCGCCTACTACCGGCAGCGCGGTGGCGGCGGTGATCGCCGGCGTCGTCTTCAATGGCATGAGCGACCGCGCTTACGACGACTTCCGAGCGTCTGTCGATCCCAACGAGCGACAACACAAAGGACGACGCGGTAGCGGTAGCCCAGACGGCAGTCTCCGTTCTTTGGCTCGCTCCGAGAGCTCTGGCGTTGAGAAGGCGCTTCTCGCGATCTATGCTGGCCAACTGGCAGTTCGCATCGCCAAAAGTGACATAGCCTGCACTCGAGCGGGTTTCTGAGGCTGGCGCGCTCGCGTGGTTGGCACCATTCTGGGGCCCGCGATAGGCTTCACTGGTGACGTCCGCGTTTCCGCTCCACCGCTACACTTACCAGGACTACGTGTCGCTGGAGGAAGAAAGCTCGACGCGCCACGAGTTCCTGGCCGGCGAGATTGTCGCGATAGCGGGCGGAACTCCGGAGCACGCGGCGATGGCTGCCGAAGTCATCGGCCAGCTGCGCGAGCAGATACGTGGCGGCAGCTGTCGAGTATTCACATCGGACCTAGGCGTTCGCGTCAAGGCGACCGGACTTGCCACCTACCCTGACGCGTCGGTCGTCTGCGGGCCAACTGAGCGAGACCCCCACAAGAAAACGAACGTAACCAACCCGCGGGTGATCGTCGAGGTAACGAGCGACAGCACCGAGGACTATGACTACGGGGAGAAGCTAACGCACTACAAGCAGATCCCATCTCTCGAAGCCATCGTCATCGTTTCGCATCGCGAGGCTAAAGTTGACGTCTGGTCACGTTCCACCGACTCACCGCTTTGGTCGCGCACGAGCGCCGCTGCTGGTGCGTCAGCAGCGGTTCCCACTTTGGGCGCCCTGCTCGACGTCGATGCAATTTGGCGCGCTGCCGCGGAACCCGCGTGAGCTGCTCGAGAAAAGCTACCGGTGAAGTCGTCGGGGAGTTGCATCGCTGACCGACGCGACCTCACGAAGCAGAGCGCGCGAGGCAGGCTGAGGAGCCGCGGGGCCTGCGATCGGCGGTGGGCGAGGTTGAGCTCCCGCCGCGTCGCCCCAAGGCGCGCGCCACTCAGGGCGCGCGCGAACTGCAAGGTGACGCCGCCAGGCCCCACACATCCCGCGGCACCCACTAGCCGCCGTCCCCGCAACGCACCACGTACGCGGGAGCGACCCTCGCCCACCGCCGAACGCGGGCTCCGCGGCGACGCGCCGCAGAGAGGCGTTGCACGGCCGCACTGCCGTCCGCGGCACCGAACGCCGCAAAGAACTGGTGCACTCGCCGCCGCAGAGGGGCAGCCCACAAACGCCGAAAGCCCAAACCGGGTGGCTTGGGCTTTTAGTTGTTGTGGGTCATTCAGGACTTGAACCTGAAGCCAATGGATTAAGAATCCACTGCTCTACCAATTGAGCTAATGACCCGTCTTTACGGATAAAGTGCCGAAAGGAGGGGCGTATCTCCCATAGAAACCGGCGATCGTCAACCGCGAAACGCGCCTAACGGCTGAGTGGCCCACGCGCCCGAGTTACGCGCTGGCTTGCGCGGTTTTCCAGGGCAGTTTCCGGCCCTCGGCGGATCCGGGCCGCTTGCGGACGTGGCGCCAGGCGGCTACTGGCCCGGGATGAGACTCGATGCGGTGCGCGAGCAGTTGAGGGCCTACCGGCCCGCGAATTCGACCGAGGCGGCCTTCCTCGAGCGCATGCTCGAGCTGAGCCGTGCCGAGGCAGCCTGCGAGGGCTCGAACTTTTTGCCCGGCCACTTCACGGCCAGCGCCTTCGTGCTGAGTCCCGACCGCCGCGATCTGGTCTTGATCCACCACAAGAAGCTCGGGATCTGGGTGCAACCGGGCGGGCACGTGGAGCCGCTGGACGAGGATCTGAGCGCAGCGGCGCGACGCGAGGTGCTGGAGGAAGTCGGGCTCGACGAGCTCGAGCCGATCTCGCTCGGGGCTTCGCTGGTGTTCGACGTGGACATTCACGCCATCCCGGCGCGCAAGACGGATCCGGCGCACGAGCACTTCGACGTGCGCTTTGCGTTCGTGGCCAAGACGCGCACGCTCTTGCGCTCCGAGGAGGTCAGCGACTTGCGTTGGGTGCCGCTGTCCGAGGTCGAGCAGATGGGCACGGACGAGTCAGTGCTGCGTGCCGTGCGCAAGCTGCGCGCGCTCGGTTGAGCGCACGCTCGGCCGTTGAGCGCAGCGCGCTTACTCCTGCATCCGAGCGCGCACGTACAGGCCTTGACCCTGCAGGTATTGGCTGGTCCAGCCGCCGCCGAGGGGCGCGTCCGGCGTGAGGAAGCAGGTCGAATCGGGCGTGCAGTTGTCGAACTTCCACGCGCTCCAGCCGATGTGCTGCTCTTTGAGGAAGTCCATCCAGACCTGCGCTTCTGGCAGGCAGACGGTGCCGTCGAGCCCGCCGTCGGCTTTGGTCGCGCCCCACTCGGTGACGAACAACGGAAGCTTCTTGAGCAGCGCGCCGCGGGCTTTGGCGACCAGGTAATTGCCGTGGTCGCAGGCGTAGAAGTGCAGCGTGTACATCAGGTTCGTGCCGGCAACCGGATCCTGCGCGGCGATGTCGACGTCTTGTGACCAGTTGGGTGTGCCGAGCACGATCACGGCGTCCGGATCTTGGGCGCGAATCGCAGCCACCACGGCCTCGTGGTACGGCTTCAACTGGGTCGACCACTTCACGGCCAGCGGCTCGTTGAAGGTCTCGTACAGGACATTGGGGACGCCCGCATATTTGGCGGCCATCTCGCTGAAGAAGGCCACGGCGTCGGCTTGGAACGGGATCTGATCCTTGGAGCCGTGAGCGTGCCAATCGATCAGCACGTACACCCCGGCTGCGATCGCGTTGTCGACGATTTGCGAGACCTGGGCTTTGGCCTTCTCCTTGTCGGCCAGGTACGCGCCCGCGGGCTCGACGCCCATCGCGGCGCGGATGATGCTCAGCTGCCAGTTGTTGCGCAGCCACTTGAGGCCATCCGCGTTCTGGGCGTAGCCGTCGTTCTCCCAGTTCAACCACATGCTGCTCACGCCCTTGAGCTGGACTGGCTTGTCGGCAGCGTCACGCAGCTCGGTCCCGCTCACGTGCAGCTTGCCGTGCACGGCCACCGGGGTGGGGGCGAGGCCATCGGCCGTGCCGTTGTCGCTGTCGTCGCCAATCTCCAGCGCCGAGGGGTCGACCACGGTCGCCTTGTCCTCGGTGTGGGTGCCCCCAACGTCACAGGCTGATTGGGTGGCGAGAGCAAGCAGGAGCAATCCGGACAAGACAGTCGTACGCAGCATGGGTGCACTGTGATGACTCAAGACACAGGGATTTGCCAGCTCCAATGTCGCACATTCCGTAATTTCGAGTCGTTACAAACAGAACCCGGAACCGGTTCCAGCTTCGCTCCGTATTTTCCAGCCCAGGCGCTTCGCCGGCGCGCCCGGCCGCCCGCGCGTGCGCCGTGCCGGCGGGCCGAGCGCGCGCCGTTCGCCCATAGAACCCACCTTTCATGCAGCTCAGCGCGACGGCGATTGACGCCCGCCGAGCGCCCTCCGGACACTGAAGAGAATGGAATCCGTCGTGCGCGGCTATCGCGTCCAACCGCTGGCCGAGATCTTGGCGGGTGAGTTTCGCGAGCGCGCCTACAAGGCCGACCTCGCGACATTGGTGGGCGACCGCGGTTTCGAGGAGATCGAGCGCTGGGTGGACGAGCTCACGCAGGCCGAGTTTGGTGTGCCCCCGAGCGGCGCGCTGTTCGCCAAGAAGAGCGCGGGCGCGGTGTTCGGCATCGTGCTCGAGAGCGGCGAGCCCGCAGTGCTCAAGCTATTCAACCGGAGCCTCAGCCACTCCGAGCTGTCCGCAATGCAACGCTGCCTGGCCGTAGCGGCCGCTCACGGCTTTCCGGTCGCGCGCCAGCGCAGCGAAATATTCGAGGCGGACGCCGGACTATTCGCCGCATTCTACGGCTACCTCGACGGCGCGCACGGAAACCCGCACGAGCCGCCGGTGCGGCGCGAGCTGTCACGCAGCCTGGCGGAGTTGAACGCGCTGCTCGCGCCGCTCGACACCAGCGGGCTGCCGCTCGCGCCGGGCCGCCAAGCAGAGCTTTGGCCAGCAGCTCAACATGTTTGGGAGACGCGCGAGATCGACGACGAAGACGCGCGCTTCATCGCGGCCCACGCTCGGGAGGCCCAGCTCACGCTGAAAAAGGCCAAGCTACCGCTGCTCGCCACGCACTCCGATTGGGGCGTGAACAACATTCGCTTCCGCGACGACGCCGTGTGCGCCGTGTTCGATTCGGATTCGATACATGCCGCCAGCGAGGCCGAATGTGTCGGTCGCGCCGCCGCGCAATTCACGGCCCAGTGGGAGGTCCCCGCGGTGCTCACGCCCAGCCCCGACGAAGCACAGGCCTTCGTCGACGAGTATCAGACAGCGCGCGGGCGCAAGTTCTCGCGCGCCGAACGCGCGCTGGCGGCTGCAGCTGCGCGCTATGCGGTAGCGCGCGCCGCGCGGCTCGAGCACTTGTCGGGCGTCCCCGAAGCCGACAATTATCGCGGTTTACTGCGCAATTACGAGGCGAATCCGTTGCTCTGAGCCGCTCGAAATGACGAACCTTCGGTGCTAGCCTCGGGCTCCCGATGGCGAGCGAAATCGACCCCAGCAAATGCCCCACGTGCGGCGAAGCGAACACCTGCGGCCTGGCCCAGGGCAAGAGCGAGTGCTGGTGCTTCAGTGCTTTGGTCAGCGAAGCCGCGCTCGAACGCATCCCGAGCCAGGCCAAAAACCTGGCCTGCATCTGCGCACGCTGCGCCGCTGCCAGCGCCACCGAGCCGAAGCCGAGCTGAGCTGAGCCAAGCGTTGGCTTGGAAAACCTCGGCCGACACCTTGCCCCACCCCGTTGACCCCGCGTGACTCTCGCTCAGCGCCTCCTGCTCGCCATTGGTGCGCTCAGCCTGGCTACCATCATCGCGCTCGGCTTCGGCGTACGCGAGGCCTGGCACCGCAGTGAGGAGCAGCGCTTTCGCGATCAGTTCGCGCAAGCGCTGGAGCCGCTCGGGCGCGAGCTTTCGGACGAGCTCGAGGGTTTGCCGTTGCTCAGCGAGCCCCTGTGTCGACACGACCCACTGGTCGACAGCGCCCTGGCCGGGCTCGAAGCGGGGGACCTCGATCAGCGGCGGTTGGCGATCAGCGTGCGCGTGCCGGAGCTTTCGCAAGCGCTGCGGCTCGACGAGCTGTACGTGGTCAGCTCGAGCGGTGAGATCTTGGGCTCACACACGCCAGGCAACGCGGGCGAAGGCCCCGCGTTGGTGCGCTATCTGGAGCACGCGTCGAAGGCCGGCGTACGCAGCGCCCCGCCGCTCGCCATCGAATACGGCTGCGTACATCGTTCGCGCGAGCACAAGGGCTTGTGGGTTGGGGTTTATTCAGCGCGTCACTTGGAACCACTCTTGGCCAAGATTGGCGCCGCTTACAACGTGAGCCTCAGCTTCGAGAGCTTGGCCCCCTCCGAGCAGCGCATGGTCAGCGTCTTGGATCTTCCGGAGCTCGGGCACAAAAAGATCAGCGCGTTCCGCTCGCGCGTGCCGCTGCTGTCCGCGCTCGAAGATTTGGACGTGACGATTTCGCTGATTGGCATCGGCACGCTGGTCGCGGCATTGGTCGTCTCGCTGCTCTTGTCCAAGAGCCTGAGCCGGCCCTTGGTCGAGCTGGCGCGCGAAGCGGGCGCGGTCGCGCATGGTGAACCGAAGCCCGTGGCCGTGCGTGGCGCGCTGGAAATTCGCGCCTTCGCCGACGCCTTCAACCGCGCGATCGCGGATCTGACCGCGCTGCGCAAGCGCTTGGCGGCCACGGAGCGGATCGCTGCGCGGCGTGAAATTGCCCGGCGCGTGGCGCACGAAATCAAAAACCCGCTCGCGCCGATCCGGGCCGCGGTCGAAACCTTGCGTCGCTTGCGGGCCCGCCAAGATCCGGCCTTCGACGAATACTTCGACGAAGCCACGCGCACGGTGCTCGACGAAGTGCAGCGCATCACGCGCATCGTCAGCGAGTTCACCGAGTTCGCACGGCTGCCCGCGCCGAACCCCGCGCCGCTCGACGTGGTGGACACGCTGCGCGCGCAAGCCACCCTGCATGGCAGCAGCGGCACAGCCATCGTGTTCACGAGCGGCCCGTGTCCGCCGCTGAACGCCGACCGCGATCAGCTCGTGCAGCTGTTCAGCAACTTGATCCAAAACGCGCAGTACGCGGCCGAGTCGCGACAGGCACGAGACGGGCGCCCCGCGCAGGTCACGGTCGACGTGCGCGCGGCCGGCGCGGACAAGCTGCGCATCGTGGTCAGCGACAATGGCCCGGGGCTTGCGCCCGAAATGCGCGCGCGCTTGTTCGAGCCCTACGCCACCAACAAGCCCGGCGGCACCGGCCTCGGCCTGGCCATCGCGCAGCGCATCGTGCTCGAGCACGGCGGGGAGATCGCCTATTCCGACAGCCCGGGCGGCGGGGCCACGTTCAGTGTGGAGCTGCCCGTATCCGGGCCGAGCTTCCTGCAAGAGGCGCCGGCGAGCGAAGGCTGAGACGAAGCAGGCGCAGGGAAGGAAACGCCGCGCACCGGGTATCACCAAACGTGGCTCACCGAGTCGTCCAAGCTGGCCTAGCCGGCATTCTGTTGCTCAGCGCGAGCGCCTGCACGCTCACCATTCAATCCGGCCCGAGCTCACCCGCTTATGCCGCGGCACCCGCCCCAGCCGCGGCGCCCGTGTACGTGCCGGTCGCCGCCGCGCCAGCGCCGCGCGTGTACCCGCCGGCCCGCCCGGCGCCCGTAGTCGTCGAACGCCCGCAAATACGGCCGCCCACGCAGCGACCCGCGATCGCCCCCAGCGCGCCGATTGCGGCTGCCGCGCCCGAGCCCGCCCCGGTACGAAGGCCCACGTTGCCGAGTGCGCCGAGCTTACACCTACCGAGGCCGACACCCGTTTCTGCAACACTGCCGGTGGTGCGCGTGCCGCCGACGACCGGCCAAGCGAGCGCGCCGGTTCCCGCCAGCACCTCCCCGACGACGGGCACGCCCCCGAGCGAAACCGTTTCCCAGACGCCCACGCGCAAACCGGGCGATCCCAGGGCCGCGAAGAAATCCCAAAGCCCGCCGTCGGTTAAATAAGCGGGTAGCCGGGCGAGCCCGGGTGCGTGTAGGTGCGAATGGGTCGGGATGCTGGGCCGGCCGAAATCGGCTCGTGTCAAGGCGTAGAAGAGTAGTGTTAGGCTCACCGCTCTTCCGCTCATTTGGGGACTCGGCCGCACGCAATGATCCGCATCTCACCGCGTCAGCTCATCACTATCGCCATTCTCGGAGGCATCGCGCTCCTGGCGGTGGTCCTGAATCACCAAACCATCGTCGGCCCCGCGGGCTGCGCCATGATGGTCTTCGTCGCAGCCGCGCTCGCGGTGTTGGCCGCGCCGGGCGATGAGATCTCTCCCCAGCTGCTCGACTCGCTGCGCGCGGCCGTGCGCCGCGTGCTCGACGGCAAGAGGCCGGAAGCGCCGGCGGGCTCGCCGGCCCCGGTGGTCCAGATCTACCAAGAGCTGCAGGAGGCGCATGAGACGTTTGCGGAGCTCGGCGCGCGCAGCAACCGCAACGAGACCGAGCTGCAAGAGGCCGCGCAATCGCTGTCCTCCGCCGTACGCACGCTGACCGAAGGCGTGGCAGCGCAGCTCAATGCCAGTGACGAGAGTGCGCGCTACGTCAAAGAGGTGACCAACGCGCTGCGCGAAATCGCCCAGCACGTGGAAGTGCTCGCCGCCAGCGCCGAAGAATCCAGCTCCTCCGTGCTGGAAATGACCGCTACCAACGAGCAGGTCGGCGGCAACATCTTGGAGCTCGCCGCCAGCGTGCGCGAGACCGTGGCCTCGATCGAGGAGATGGCTTACTCGATCAAAGAAGTCGCCAAGAACGTCGATGCACTCTCGCTGACCGCCGAGGAAACCTCCTCGAGCATGAACGAGATGGACGTGTCCATCGACCAGGTGCAGTCGAACGCCAACGAAACCGCGCGCTTGTCCGAAGAGGTGGCGCAGGACGCCGAGCGCGGCGCAGAAGCGATCCTGAAGACGATCGGCGAAATTTACCGCATCAAGGAGAGCAGTCAGGAAGCCGTGGCCGTGATCTCGAACCTCGGTTCGCGGATCGACGCCATCGGTCAGATCTTGAACGTGATCGACGACGTCGCCGAGCAGACCAACCTGCTCGCGTTGAACGCCGCGATCATCGCCGCTCAGGCCGGCGAGCACGGCAAAGGCTTTGCCGTCGTGGCCGACGAAATCAAGGATTTGGCCGAACGCGCGGGCGCCAGCACCAAGGAAATTGCCGATCTCATCAAGACCATTCAGGCCGAAAGCAAGAACGCCATCCAAGCCGTGGAACGCGGCGCACAAAACGTCGACCGCGGCGTGGAAGTGTCGAACGAGGCCGAACGCGCGCTGAAGAAGATTCTGGAGAGCTCGCAGAAGAGCACCAACATGGTGCGCGCCATCGCTCGCGCCACGGTCGAGCAAGCCAAGGGCAGCAAGCAAGTGACCGACGCCATCGGCCGCATCGCCGCCACCGTGCAGCAGATCGCCGCCGCCACCGCCCAGCAGGCGCGCGGCTCGGAGTTGATCATGAAGAGCGGCGAGAAGATGCGCACCATCTCCCAGCAAGTGGAGCGCTCGAGCCAAGAGCAGTCGCGCGGCAGCCGTCAGATCACGCAATCGATCGAGACCATCAACAACCTGGTCAATCAGCTCAACTCCGCGCATCGCTCGCAGGCCCGCGGCTCGGAGCGCGCGCTCACCGCCGCCACGCAAATCGAAGAAGCCGCACGCCGCCAAGACACGGCTTTGCGCGACCTGATCAGCAGCACCGAGCGCATGAAGCGATCCGTCGCTTGAACGCGGGCCGGCGCAGGCCGTGACTCGTGCGCCAGACCCCGTGCCGAACTGTGCCTAGCAGGCAGCGAGCGAGAGCCTGAAGCGCCGGGCAAAAGGCTGGGCAATTGCCGTCGGTTGAGACGGGCATACCGCTTGCTTAGCTGGGCTTCATGCCCAGAAGTCCGTTGTCGCGAACGCCGCTCTCCACACACACCGGCGTCCTACGGACCTCGCTGCTGTTGTCGCTCGGACTCTCACCGCTCGCTTGTGGCGGCACGGCGCTCACCGCGTCGGACAGCGACGGAGGGGCCTCGGCGCAGGCTGGCGCCGGTAGCGCAGCAGGCGCGCCCTCCCACGCGGGTAGCTCCTCGCACGGCGGCGCAGGCCCGGTCGGCGGCTCTGGCCCAATCGGCGGAGCGGCCCCGATCGGCGGAGCTGCCCCGATCGGCGGAGCTGCCCCAGTCGGCACTTGCCCGGACCCAGCCTTCAACGAAGTGACCAAGCTGATCGAGTGCGCCAATGGCCTCGCTCACCGCTCCGCGGCGCTGCAGTGCACCTTCCGCGAGCCCTGGGGCGAGGGCGGCGCCGCAGGCACGGACGGCGGCGAGGCAGGTGCGGCAGGGGCCGGGCTCGAGTTCAGCGCCTGCCACACGAACGCTGATTGCGCCGGACTGCACTACGGCTATTGCGATTTCGACAATGGCGAAGCGTTTTTGTGCCGTTCGGGCTGCGCCACCGACGGCGACTGCACCACCGGCAGTGTGTGCGCCTGCGATGGCACGACCCCGGGCCGCTGCGTGGGTGCCGGCTGCCGATTCGACGGGGACTGTCCGCCCAATTCGCTGTGTGCTTACGCGAATGGCTTGTGCGGGGGTGACTCCTTCCAGTGCACGAGCCCTCTGGACGAGTGCATCACCAACGATGATTGCAGCGGCACGCAGGGCGTCGGCACGTGCGCCATGCAAGACGGACATCGTACCTGTGATCACCCCGTCTGCGGTCGCCCCTTCCTAGTCGCACAAGCGCCGCGCATGGCGGCCATCGAAGCGCGCGCGGATTGGCTGGATGCGGCTCTCGCGCCGGATGCCAGCGCTCTCACGCCCCTTCAACGCGCGCAACTCGCCGCGCATTGGGCCCGCCTCGGCCAAATGGAGCACGCCTCGATCGCCGCCTTCGCGCGCTTCCAGCTGCAACTGTTGTCGCTGGGCGCCCCGAGTGAGCTGGTCGCGGCCTGCAACCGCGCGCTCGCAGACGAAACCGCGCACACGCGCACCTGCTTTGCGTTGGCCAGCGCCTACGGCGACACCCCACTCGGTCCCGGGCAGCTCGACATCGAGCGCTGTTTCGAGGACACGAGCCTGACTGCGATCGCCAAGCTCGTGCTGCGCGAAGGCTGCCTCGGGGAAACCGTGGCTTCGCTCGAGGCCCTGGCCGCCGCCGAAGTGGCCACTGATCCCGCGGTCAAGCAGGCGCTCGCCCAGATCGCCAGCGACGAGCTCAGCCACGCCGAGCTGGCCTTCAAGTTCCTGCGCTGGGCGCTGGCCGAGTCGCCTGCGGAAGTGCGCTATGAAATCGCGCGCGAAGCCGCGCAACGGTTGGCTGATTTCGAGAGCGACGCCCGCAACGGCGAGCGCGCGCGCAGCGACGACCGCTTGGCCGCGCACGGCTTGCTCGCGGGTGATGCGCTACGCGCGATTCACTTGGCCGCCGCCCGCGACGTGACACGCCCGCTGCTGGCGGCGCTTTTCGAGGTGGAAGCGTCGAACGACGCTTAGCTCGACTCGAGCGACGCTTGTGCGCCGATGCTCGCCTCACCGCGCAGAACTTATACTGTGTTCACACAGTATAAGTTTCAGCCGCGAGCGCTGCCTCTGGGGCGCGGCCGGGCTGTTTGCCGTTTTCGTCAGGGGCGTATCGAAGCCCAGGCACGCTAGCGATAATAGGATCCGCTCCGAATCAACGCGCGCTGCCGCCGCACTGCGCCGTGCGCGGGGTGCTGGCGATCACCGAATAGTCGCCCACTTCGAGGTCGAACGGCAGCGCCACGCGGCCGTCGTATTTGCCGTCTTGATCGGTGGCCAGCGCGCCCAGCCAGTGCTCTGCGCCGGCCTTGTCGCGCAAGGCGATGTCCACGCGCGAGTTGGCGCACAGCGCATGCTCCGTGCGCGCCGTGCCGGTCACGTGGAAACGCGCGCCCCGGCGCAGCTCGTGATCGTCGCTGCTGACCGCGACTTCGGTTTGGGATTGGGGGTCGTCGCGCGGCGCGGGCGGCTCGGAGGCCCCTGACGCCGCGGGCGCGGCGGGGCGCGGCGCCTGCGCGCTGGGCGGCGCGCCACTGGTCGCGGCTCCCGGTGAGCCGGATCGCGCCCCACCCGTGCTCGACGCTTGCGCCGTCAACGACTCCCCTGCCTCGGCGCCAGGTGGCCATTGGTAGGGATCCGCGGGCGGCTGGTGCTGGTGCTCACTCGAGTGCTGCTCGTAGTCGAGACGGCTGGCCGCGCCGCCCAAGTCGACCCGATGCCAGGAAAAGCCATCCGAAACTTCCACCCAAGCGTGAGCTTCGTTGCGCACCATGCGCGCAGGGATACCGAGCGCGAGCGCCGTGACTACGAACGCGTACGCGCGGTGCCGACACACGCCCTTTTTCGACAGCGCGAGCTCCGAGTACAACGCGCTGCCGGACGACGCTCGCGGCGCATCATCCGAGGGCGCGAAGGTCCGGAAATGGTTGACCAGCGCGCGCACGGCTTCGACCGGCCCTTGTGCCTGCGAGATGCCGATCGCGCCCAGCACCTCGTTCGCCGACGCGCGCGCGGAGGGCGGCAAGGCGGGCACGCTGCGCGCGAGCTCCGCCCAGGAAACTTCCGCGAATTCCGAACCAAAAGTGCGGCGCGCGATGGCCAGCTCCAGCACCAAACGCACGCGCTTCCGGGCATCCCCGACGATGAACCAATTGTCCGCGCCGTCCCGTTGTAGCTCGAAGCGAAGCGCCGGTTCAGCGCGCGCGACCAACACGCGCGTGCCCGGGCCCACACTGGGAATGCGCACCGGGACGCCGGGCACGATGTCCACGAACAAGTCGCCGTAGAATTGATCGTCGTCCGGCCGAGGCTCACCGCCGATCACGAGCGTCCGCAGCTGCTTGTCGTGCACGACCAACTCGAACCCTTCATCGAGCCCGTCATACGCGTACAAACGCTTGAACGGCGTCACCGCCGGAATGAAGGGATCGTCGTAGCGCACCGCATCCGGCCGGGACGTGTCGCGATCGATACGATAACTCGCGTCGATGCTGTCCGGCGTGGCACTGCCGCCATACGCGACCTGACTGGCCGCAGAGCTCGTGCGTGGCGCGCTGGGTGCGGCCAGCACGCCGCTGCGCGTATCGATCGCCGCGGGCATCGCGCCGTCCTGCGTGGTCGCGCCCATGCGCAAATCTTCCGCTGGGTCTGGCGCGATGTATTCGTGCAACAACGGTCCATCCGCGTAGGCCGGGAGGGCGAAGGCGAGCACGGCCAGGACGTAAATTTTGGGACGGATACGCACCGCAGGCGGAGTGTATCACCGCTCTCGAGCCGCGACCGGCCGGCGGGCAGCGGAATTATTTCGATGGATCCGGCGCGGCGCTCGGGTCAGCGTGCTCAGCGTGGTTCGCGGCGCGTTATCTGCCCTTTGGCTGACTGCCCTGTCGGGCTGCGTGATCGGGCGTTCGACGCGACCTTCGCTCAATGAGTCGGCACAGGGACCGCTCGCCCCGCCCGTCACCGGCAGCCCGGTCGTGCCACAGACCGCCCCCGAGGACGGCGACGCGCCGCCCGACAAGCCCAAGCCGGGCGCGACCTGGGTCGCTGGCTACTGGCACTGGGACGGAGTGCGTTACGTGTGGCAGCGCGGCCGCTATCAGGACGACGCCACGAGCCACGCCGCGCCCAAACACTAGCTAGCGCGCGCCGGGAGCGGGGGCAGCTGACCGCACGCGAACTGTGCCAGCTGTCGATGATAGACGCGGCTCACGCCTTCGACCAGTTCGACCTGCCGCAGGGCCTCGCCACTCCAAACCCGCGAACGGAACTGCAGGCGCCGCGGCTGCAGAGACGCGAGAGGGTGAAGGCCAGCGATGACGCGCAATTTCCGGCGCGCGATTTGGCGAAATACGCCGAGCAAGCCAGCAATCGCAATCTCATTCTCGGAGGCGATGATTTTCGTCACCGGCGGCTGCTTGCGCTGGGCAACCCGACGTAGGCCGATCACGAGCGCACGCGCCGCGTCGTCGGCGAACAGATAGTCGCGGATCGTGTCCAGGGACACGTAGATGTGCAGCGGCGTGCCGTGAATCAAACAGCGTGAGGCGTGCGAGATCAGGCCCTGCGGCTTGTGCAGCCGCTGCCCCGGGCCGTACAAGTTCGAGAAGCGGGCGATCAACACGCTCACGTTGCCCTGGGTCGCTGCCCAGCCGGAGAGCACTTCTTCTTGCAAAAGCTTGGCGCGACCGTAGGGCGAAATCGGCTGAGGCGTCGTCGTTTCATCGATCGGGCTCACGAAACAACCGCCGTAGACACCACCCGCGCTGCTCGCGAGGGAAATCGAACCGGCACGTCGGCTGAGCTCGGGATCGCGCGCTACGAGCCCCAGAAACTGCTGAAAGATGAGTGTCTCCGCCTCCAGCGCCTGCGCCGAAGTGGCGACGACTCCGGCCCCAGCGCACCACGCGATGGCCCAAGCGCGCCCCGGTTCCGCCGCCAGGCGCTCGGCGAAAGCGCGCAGGGCGACGCTGAAGTCCTGGCTCAGGCGAGCTGAGTCCAGCCAATTCAAGTCGCCCTCGTGACGCCAAGCATCTGCCCCGAGCTCCCGACAAACTGACGAGCCCAACAGGCCACCCGCGCCCACCACCCAGACCAACGGGGACACGCTCATGATTTCTTGGCGATGTCTTCGCGCGGGCGCGACACGATCAGATAAGCGGGCTTGCCCATGGCCATCGACACGCTGAACCCCAAGTATTCAGCGATGATGCCAATGGACACCAAGGTCAACCCGCCGAATAGGCAGAGCACGATCATGGTCGACGTCCAGCCTTGCACGGGGATTTCATCGTGCAGTCGGTTCCATACTTGGAGCGCGCTGAACACTACGGCAAACACGATCGACGCGCCGCCAACGAAGGCGGTCACGCGCAAGGGCAAGGTTCCGGAGCTCAGCACCAACTGCCAGAAATGGTGCAGCAATTTGCGAAATGTATAGCCCGAGCGTCTACCGCGCTCGGCGCGCAATTCGAGCGGGCAGCGCGCCGCCGCACCGACGACCCAGGACAACGCGACGTCGAGGTATACGTTCGGACCCGAATAGGCGGCGACGCTGCGCGCGACCTCTCCCTCGATCAAGCGAAAGCTATTGAAGCGGCCGATATTCGCGCCGAGCAGCGTGGCGAACGACCACTTGGCCATACTGGAAAACGCATTGCGCAAGGGGCCATGCGGCGGAGGATTGGAGGGGTGCGCATAGACGAGCCGAACGCTCTCGGAAAGTGCGCTGTCGAGCAGCTTGCCGACGTCTGCCGGCGACTGCTGGCCGTCCTCGTCGAGCGTGACGACCCACTCACCCACGGTGCTCGCGAGCCCGGCGAAGGTCGCTGCGTGTTGGCCGAAGTTGCGCGACAGCCAAATGGGACGCACGAAAGGCTGGCTGCGCGCGAGCTCTTTCATCACCTGCGCGGAGGCGTCGCGCGCGCCGTCGTGCACCAGCACCAGCTCGATGACGCGAAACGCGCGCCCTTTTGGCGTCTGCTGCGGCACGGTCAGTGGCGCGACCTCGGCCACCAGCGCAGCTAGGGTGTGCTCCCCTTGATACACCGGCACTACCAAGGACACCTCCGTAGTGACTTGGGATTGGGGTGCTTCTTCGAGTGCCATGCCTGGGATCGCAGCCTAGCAGAATGGTCGCTGAACCCGAAAACTCGCTCGCGCTCAGCTCGTCAGTAGGCGTGAACCGCAGACAGGTGCAAAAAGTTCGGCTTCAGCAAACGCACCCGGAAGTAGCGAGCGTGTGCGGGCTCGAACTTCGCCTCCCAGGTATTGAACACGCCCTCATGGCGCGCGACCCGACGCCAATGCTTTTGGTCCGAGCTGACTTCGATCACCATCGGATCGGCGCGCTCGACGCAACAATCGAGGCGGTTGTCCACGCGCACCTTCGAGATCTTTTGCTCGTTGCCGAGATCGAACTCCAGCCACGGGCTGGCCTCTTCGTTGGTGTGAAAGAAGTAATTGGGATGGTCCGGACATTTCTGGGCCGGAGACGCGCAGCTCGCCTCGAATTTGGAGCTGGCACGCCAGGACCTGCCGGCGGTGAGCTCGGTGCGCTCTTCCAGCGCTTTCTTCACCACCGCCGGGCTCAGGGCAACGCACAGCAAAACGAACCCCAGCAGGGCCAAGCGCCACGCGCGCTGCAAGTAAATCGCATCCAGTGCCGTGGAGCGTTCGACGAGCTTGGCCAGCAACGCTTGCGCGAGCTTACGCAGCTCAATCAGCGAAGCCTGCTGCTCGGCCGGCGGCAGCTCCGCGAAATAGACGAACGAGCCTGAACGCAACGCACTTCGCAGGCGCTCGCGACGCTCTTCACCCACGGCTGCCGCCGCGAGCAACGCGTCATCGAGTGAGTCCCAAATGCGATCTGCCTCTGGCTCGGCACCCGGTTCGGCTTGCGCGTGCAACGCGCACAGCGCCCAATAACTCGCTTGCCGATAGGTCTCACACGCGCTGCCCTCGGAGCTCAGCTCGCCCGGCTCATCGGACGCGAGCATGTTCTGGGCCAGCTCGGCGCTGGCACGCGCGCGCTGCGCGAATACGGCCGCGCGTTCGCCCAGCTCAGGCAGCGCGCGGCGCGCCTTGGCCAGCGCGGAGCCGCGCCAAAACCAATCGGCAATCCGCGCGGACGCGGAGCCCTTTCGAGTCGTCGCAGCGGGTTTCTGTTGCTCGGATTCCGATTCGCCGATAGTCACGCCCGAGACGCAAGCAGACTGTCAGCCGAGGGTCAATCGGAACTCGCGCGCGCAGCACCCCCGGGGGTCGCGCCGCAGGTGCCAGCTGAGACCAAGCCTCAACGCAGGATGCGAACCCGGGCGAGGTGCAGGAAAGTCGGTCTCGGAGCGCGCAGGCGTACCCAGCGAGCGTCGGTCGAGGCAAAGGTTGCGCGCCAGGTGGTGAAGGCTGCGTCTCTGCGCGCAACCGTGTGCCACTGCTTGTGGTCGACGCTGACTTCGACGAGCAACGGCACGGCCCGCTCCGTGCAACAATCCAAGCGGTTGTTGGCCTGCACCGTCGAGATGCGTTCTACCCGACCCAAGTCGAGCTCGACCCAGGGGCTCTTTTCTTCCAGAGTATGAAAGAAGAACGACGGGCTCTCCGCGCAAACCTGCTTGGGCGAGGCGCAACCCCCATCGAGCTTCGAGCTCTGCCGCCAAGGCTTGCCTTCGGCTAGATCATTGCGCTCATCATGGGTTTTGCGCTCCCAAGCCCAGCCGGCTGCGACCAGCAGCACGAGCAGCAGCACGAGCGAGAGTCGACGGATGCGCTGCCAGACAATGGCTTTCAGCGCGTTGCTGCGCTGATTCACCTGGCCGAGCAGCGCCTCGGCGAGCTTTTGCAGCTCGACGGACAGCGCCTGTTGCTCGGCGAGCGATAGCTCGGCGAAATACACGAACGAGCCCTGGCGAACACTGCTGCGCACGGCCTCGGCGCGATGCTCACCGACGGCCGCGCTCAGCAGCTGATCGTCCAGAGTATCCCAAATGGCCACGCCGTAGCTCGCGCCCGCGCTGTCGTCCGAGCCCGCCGCGAGCGCGCACAACGCCCAATACACCGACTGCCGATAGAGCTCGCAGCGGACAGCGTCGGCCACGGTTTCGATGGGCTCCGCCGAGGTCATGGCGGAGCGTGCCAGATCGGCGTTGCGTGCGAGATCGGAGCTTTCGAGGGCCAAGTCGGCGCTGCCTTGCGCGCGTCGCCCAAGCACGCTCGCGCGCGCGCTCGGCTCCGGCAGGCTGCGTCGCTTGTCAGCGAGCGCCGCGCCGCGCCAGAACCATTCGAGCACGCGTTTGCCGGGTTTCGGCGCCGCAGCGACACGCTGTGCTTGATTCGATTCGGATTCGCCGGTAGTCACGGGCGGGACGGAAGCAGACTGTTATCCGGGGGTCAATCACCGCGTCACGGGAGGCGACTTGACCCGCGCTGGGGATGCTCGCATCGTTCGCGGACGCGCATGAATCAAACGAAGGAAGCTTTCGGTACGCCGCGGTCGAGCGCTGCTTTTGCCCTCGAATCGCCGCAATTCGTGCGCTCGCTCGAGCTCCTGCTGACAGCGGTGATCGTGGTCGCGTCGATCGTACCGCTGGCTCGCTTCGTTCAGGTCGCGGTGCTGCGCGTCGGCTACCCTTTCGACCTCGAGTGGTGTGAAGGCGGCACGCTCGCCCACATCCGCGTCGTGCTGGCCGGACAACCCATCTACCGCGAGCCGTCGCTCGAGTTCACGCCCTATCTCTATCCGCCGCTCTACTATTACGTCTCGGCACTGCCTTCACTGCTGTTCGGCGCCGGGCATTTTGCGCCGCGCTTGGTGTCGCTGCTATCCATCCTCGGCTGCTTCGTCTTGCTCGGGCGCTGGGTCCGGGACGAAACCGACGATCCGGTAGCGGGCCTGGCTGCCGTTGGCCTGCTCTGTGCCATCTACCAGCTCACCGGCTATTGGTTCGAGGTTGCGCGGGTCGACGCGTTTTTCTTGCTCTTGGTCTTCGCAAGTCACATGACCGCGCGTAGCGCGACCACGCCCAAGCGCGCGGTCCTCACCGGTGTGCTGATCGCGGCGGCCTGCTTCACGAAACAGCTCGGCATCCCGCTGGCGCTGCCGGCGCTGCTGCTCCTCACCTTGCGCTCGTGGCGACTCGGGCTGATCGCGGCGGGGGTCTCGGGGGCGTTGGTCGTGCTCGTAGCGCTGGCCTTCAACATCACGTCCCACGGCTGGTTCTTGTATTACGTGCTGGATCTGCCGTCGCGCCACCAAGTCCAGCTCGAGCGCTTCTGGCCCAGCCTGCAGACCTATTTCCTGAGCACGACCTTCCCCATGACCCTCGCGGGCGTGGCCCTCGCCTGCGGAATAGCCTTCCGTCGTCGGCATTGGAAGAGCTGGTTGTTCCACGCCGCGTTCGTCACTCTGGCCTGCGCGACTTCGTTCTTGCCGTTCCTCAAAGATGGCGGCTATCCCAATGGGCTGATCCCCGGCTACGCCGCGCTCGCGCTGGCCTCGGGCATTGGGCTCGGCACGCTGCGCCGCGCACGGCTGGGCTCGGCGCTGGGCTCGCTCGGCCCGCGGCTGGTCGGCTGCGTCGTGCTTTTGATTCAGTTCGCCACGCTCGACTACGATCCCAAGCCAGCTTTACCGACCGAGGCCGATCTGGAAGCCAACAAGCAGGTCATGGCCCGGCTCAGCGCGCTCGAAAAGCCGCTGTTCGTCACCGGCTCCAGCTTTTACACCATGGTCGCCGGCGGCGAAAATGTGATGACTGACACCATGGGCTTGATCGACATCTTCAAGGGTGGCGGTCCGCAGGCAGAAAACTTGGACGTCGTGCTCAGCAATGCCATTCGTCAGCACCGCTTCAAGACCATCGTCGTCGATCGCGCGGTGGGCTTCTTGCCGCCCAAGTTCGTAGACATGATTCGCGAGGCGTACGTGCAGCAAGGCTCGGTGCTGCATGGCCTGCCACCGGACGTGATTTGGCCGAAGAGCGGAGCGGCCCTCAGACCCGATGGCGTTTGGGTCCCGCGCTGAGCCGTGGCAACACCGGGCCCCAGAGCCACGACCGGCATGAAACGGCGGGATTTGACAGCGAGACGAACATGAAGCGGCGGCTGTTGCTGGCAGCGCCGGTGCTCGTCTTGCTTGCACTGTTCGTGGTCACGGGTATCCGGGGCGTCGACTTCGGCAATCATTGGGACGAAGTCGAGTGGCACATGGATCCCGTACGGACCATGGCCAGGACCGGCTTGTTCCTGCCGCGCGCGTACATCTACCCTTCGCTCAGCAAGTGGCTCGCGCTGCTGCCCACGCTGCCCAAAACCGTGTGGGTCCTGCTGCAATCGGGCGGCGATCCGGCGCCCGCCCAAGAGGCGATGGTGGCCATGGTCGACGCCGCGGACTACCTGCTGACCGCACGCAAAGTCTTCAT
>Ga0247774_1000406_pt1 | contig 21334 bp, 12 predicted proteins | sample UWRJL001104B6_FD_179933 | JGI IMG/M metagenome (GOLD analysis project Ga0247774, IMG submission 179933) | Plant litter microbial communities from Arlington Agricultural Research Station in Wisconsin, United States - UWRJ-L001-104B-6 | ecosystem: Environmental > Terrestrial > Plant litter >... | reverse complement strand
CAGGCGTTTTCCTTCAGGAGAAACAGCATTGGATGAAAATGCTTATCCGGACTTGACTTGTTGTTTGTGATTCTAAGCTAATTGGACTTAAAGCGTTGTGTGCTCGGTCGCGTTGGGGTTGTGTTTGTGAAGAAGTCATGAGAGAATCGCAGGTTGAAGTGGCTCACAGATTCGTAACGTCATGACAGATAGCTACGGTTTCGACCAGAAAATATTTATAAGGAATTGAGCTGCTACATCTTGTCTCCGAGGAAAGCCCATATTGGAGTGAAAGTGCTTGTCTTCTCCTGTGGCTGTTTTTAGGATGAATCCAATGTGAACATGCCTTCCCCTTCTTCGTATCCTAGTCTCCCTCACCTTCTCTTTCCTGCGTTTCCTTTATGGAACTATTTTATTCTCCTTGGTGCAATTAACTACCAGTTTCATATGTTTCACACAGCTTGATACTCTAGTGAAAAGAAAAGGTTTTCGTCTTAAGCCATAAAATACAGTCCATCGGCCATCAGACCATCGTAATTTTTCCTTGCTAATGAACTTAAGTAGATTTCTCCGAATTTTTTTATTAAAGGAAGTGAAAAAGTGAGTAGGTATTAGTTCAGCAAAGGCATTACAATAAAGGAGCAATTGTAAGGCCACATCTCTTCCAGACATCCCGTGTCTCTCAACACAATGGTGATTTGACCTCAAACACTGACACGCACAAACGACCCACTTATGAGACCACATGGCTTCATCAGGCGATCCGGTCGCTGGAACATCTTAATCGAGGTAACAGCCTCCAGAATACCTGGCTAGCTATAAGGTCCTTGAGAAGATGAAAATCGAGCATTTCGGTGTCCTGCATGGCCTCGCCGGCCTCGAGGAACGTCCGGTGCCAACATGTGCCTCACTACCAACGGCAGCTGGACTGGAAAGGGGTTTGCGAGACAACAAATGGCTCACTCTGGTTCCTGAAGATAGAGCCTTGCGGCGAGGCAGGAGGCTAGGGCGAAGTAAACACCTTTTGCCCACTAGTAGGAAGGATATAATAAAGTTGTAGAATGGGTTGGTCGGAAACAATCAATGCACTCTCCCCCGTTCAGTTACCCACATGGCAAATCTCGAGTCTCTCTTTGGACAGATTACCGAGTGGGGCGGCCTGCTGCCTTTTATTAGGAAGCAATCAATTTCTGAGAAGCGGTGTCTATCCGTGACCTTGGATTTGTCCCGGCTCCTGAGAGCACTGTTCGCCCGCCTGTCTACCATAATTCGGGAACATGGATGCGAGTGGGAAAGCTTTGAGTATTCGCCCACGCCACATTGTCCTCGCTACAACGTGAAAGGAATCTGCATACAGTACCTGGGTGCCGGCGAAGGGTGTGATGACAGCATGAACAAGATCCGTGCAGTTGGAAGACGCAGCACGATCTTTGCCAAGCCAGGTTGGACTCATTGGCGACTCCATCAACCAACACATCGCATCAAGTTTGACCCCTTGCTCAACCTTCCGCATCGCCATAAAGACGTCGGTGTGGGGGCGTGGCGGGCGCGTGGGAAGAGCTCGAAGCTTCCGAACCTCCGAGGCGAAATGTTAAGCTTGATTCAGGCATCAAAGGCCGGACTGAAGACGAAACGAGCGGACAGAGGCAACAAAGCCTCAGCAGTCCCAATGGGGAACAGCTGTTAAAACGCGGTGAATTCAAGACATTGATCCTAGTCCGCAGTATTTCATATTAGTCCGTCATTGGCCATTACTGCGTCAGCTCTAACTTCTTGATTGAAGTTCGCCCTTGCACAGAGTTCAGCCGATTTGGCGATTTGACGTGATATCGATCCTGCCAAGCAGGTTGCTTCATGTGTTCTCAATCCTCATGGAGTGGAGATCTGGAACGTGTCGACCACTTTCGGCGCTCCTTCCTTTATCAGCCTATCGCCTGCGAAACACGACGGCAAGTTGGGGGTTCAGAGACAAGAAAACCCTCAAGGCTTCCATAGGATGGGGCCGTCCAGGAACAGACGAGTCCGGAACTGTCGGGACTATCCGCGTCTAGTCGTCCGGCCCAACGGAGAAGGTTGCCGGCCACACGTTCTAACCTGAGGCGGAAGGCTGGTACCTGAGCAAGCCAATATCGGCTTCCACGCCCCAGCCAACTTCTGCTAGAGCCCACTTTGAAGTTCGGTTCCCTCTATTGTCAGCCGCAGTGCTTCAACGCCTGGAATTATGACGAGGTGTTCCGTTAGAACCCAAAAAGCACACGCCCAAAAATTTCTGCCTCTTGACGATGGGGGGTTGGACCGTGTTTGGCGCGGAGCCCAATCATCTCGACACGAATCCATGCAACATCACAACGTACCTAGGCCGCACGGCACTCAACGTGTGCCGCGAAAGCGAAACCTCGGTGGGAAAATATTTTCTCAACCCAAGCTCGTCAATGGCTTCGCATTTCACCAAATATCGCAGGGTAGCAGGGTGGGCTTCGTTTGTCGTCAGTCTCTGCGTCGTGGCTCGAGAGGCGGTCTGAAGACCACGTTTTTGGTTGATTGGATGAAGGGCCTCGCCGCGGCCCGCATCGTATCCACAGAATTGGCGGATTGGCCCCACGAGCCCGGGACCGTCCATTCCGTCGAGGGTATCTTCGAGACAGGACAATCGGGGAGAAGGATGAATTCTGGAATGGTGATCGTTCTCGGAAAGAAGTGTGGGACCATATCTAGTCGCAAGTATAGAGGGAACCCTGATTACAGCTGATAGCAATGGTGTCGTGGCAGAATATCTGCCGCGTGTGTCGGTCTTCCTCAATATTCCTCCCCAAAATATCCGCCTGCGAGCCGGGCCGCTCCTGTTACTGCTACTGTTTGATACATTGATGATTTCTTTGAATGCTTTTTGACGTGGATGCAACCGGAAGTTGATGACCTGGACCTTGTGTCTGTTTGCAACTGGATGGTCATACGAATTGCTTGGCAGTCATCTTGAACAACACGTCCCCCGAGTTTCGGTATGAGCCTGCAGTCAGCCGGGTTGCCGCGCAAGCCAGACTCAGGCTTCCAGGATTTCCCCTAGACCTTTGGGCTGCAGCTTCCAAATGATGAGAGCAACGGTGTCTCGCCTCAAGTGGTTAAGGGGCATCTGGGGGGCAGAATGATAAGTGAGGGCCGGCGCAGGATGGTCGACTGGCCCTATGTCTGGGCGAGACGACTTTCCGGCCACTAGCCTAGAAACGTGGTTCCAAAAAATTACCACCAGTCAATCGACCTATGCGTTGCGGGACATGAACGCCAGCTTATCTGCTCAACACTTGAATCGCACCTTCTTCCGTAATGGTGCAACAGCCGTAGTCAACTTGTCAAGACGTGGTCACGTATCCGTGTTTTCGATCTACCTAGATATTTTGTTGGTTCCAATGCGGGGCCGCTCCCAATCCTTGACTTTTAATGGGGAACCCGCTCCCAGCTATTATGTCATAATTGAATCGTAGCTGTCAGGCGCAGAGAGCGGAGCTGCCAGTGTGGAAGTTGGCGTCTCTGGGTTGGTCTACCTAAGTACTCACCAAGCTCATCCCCAGTGGCTTTACGAATAGATCTGCTGCGAAAAATCCAGTGAAGCTAGTACCTAGGCATTGGTTCCAGGGCACCACCCGGCCGCTATTTTCTAGAACAAATGCAAAAAAGCTAAGATAATGGGAATAATACAAGTGTATGCACGCTTGGAAAGCCTGCCTACATGTTCAGTCGCAATACGGCGGGAAGCGGGGCATACGGACGCTCCTTCGTCATAGCTGCTGCTTGATTCATCATTTTACCACTACATATCCCTAGAATAACTTATATGGAGGTCGTTTTCGCGAGGTCGGTAGGTCGACCATGGATGGTTGCAGTGTATGACACATTGGAAATGTTCTGATTTGTTCCTGAGACCGGGTCAATTTGAGAGACGAAATCCCGTTGTCGGAGACCTACTACTACTACTTCGTTGATTGTGGAAGAGACTGAAGTTTATTCAATTCCCTCAACCTATTTACTGAAGAGTGAGCTAGCGTCATTCCAGGCTTTGGTCGATGCCAGCTTCTAAAAACCACTACTGCATCTCAATATCTTAAACTGCGCGACCACATGTGACTTTGACATTAGGCAGAGGCCTGATACGAATAAAGGTATTCCTGCACGGCTGGCAGCTCCTGCATCTCGGGGTTGCATCTCAGGTCCAATCCCGCCGTCCAGTTATGGAGAAGTCGAGATTAGGTGCTCCATGGCATCCATCCAGCTTCGGTTTGCGGAGTCGGGTGGGGTCGTCCTGACATTACAACCGAACTGGAAGTTCTGAGTGCCACGAATATTGCCGTCATTCAAACTTAGATGGCCAGCCGTTCTGGCGGGTAGACCCTGCTGTAGGTCTTTCGGATCCACTAAGGCGACCAAGCCAAGACCGCACTATCGGTGCTAGAGACCATGTGCGGGCACAAGCTGCCAAAGAAGTTGCAGGCGGCAGTGGCAAGATTTTTTTTTTCCCACTCAGTTTCTCTTCCCAATCGTATCCAGCCCAAAATTCCCCTCCATCCCACTTTTGACATTGAAGTTCCCACGCAGCCGATATCGATATCGAGATCGGACTGCCGTTCTGCAGCGCTCAGTGAAGGGATTATTTTGTACCGCGTTTTTTAATTTGCTTGTACTTGGTATTGTCGCTGCTGAGCTGTCGCCTTTTCTTTAGCACGCGCCACTACTGGCTAAGACCTGTATTCCGTGCATCTTCCAGCCACAAGTTGGTGGTGCTCGCCAGATGTTGCCCTCATGTCTAGCCCGCCCCATGACAACGAAAAAACCTCCAGTTCTGCATCGGTGAGCCCTGGCCAAGCCGGCCCAGCCCAGCAGCTACGGCGTTCCTCTACTCGCACGGATACGCCGGCCCCAGAGACGAACCAGCGGGCTTCTGCGCGCTCATCCGGTGCAGGCAATGGGTTTCCAAACTCGTCGATTCAGGTGGCCGCCACGTCCGCTTTGATTGCTAGCAAGGCCGAGGACCTTGTCAGCGGCTTGGCCCAATCCCAGGCGGTTCCCAAGGCACCTGGTGCACAAGCATCCAGTTCCCAACCCGCTTCCTTTACAAATAGCCCACCCCCCGGCCCGCGAAGAACCCAGTCCGATAATGCACACCATGCCGATCCTCTCTTCTCCCGAGATAAAAGGCAACGGCCCGCCGCCCTCGCACAGAGGCAGAGTGGTTCTTCGTTGATCACCCAGGCGCTCGCTACTGTTCGTGGCATTCCTCAATCGCAGCAGCAGCAGGATTCTCTAACCTCACCGACGCTGACGGTGTCTTCGAGGGACGCCTCCGCGAAGGTTCCCCTCCACGCTCAGCACCCCGGCGGCACAAGCATCAAGAGCCAAGCCAGCTACGGAGCGTCTCAAGCTACCCAACTTTACGATGCGACAGATAGTGACGACGATGGCGGCTCTCTAACACCAAGAGCTTCTCCGCGCTCGAGTCCTGCTGCCATGGCCGCGCCGGCCTCGCCGACTGCTTCTACTTCGATCATTTCCCAGACGAACATACTACAGCCGCCATCGACCTACGATGCCGTCGGAAGCACCCCAATGGGCCTGGTCCACCACGACCATGGTGCCTTGGTAGGCTGCGCCCTTAGGCGGGGCAACTCGTTGGAGAGGTTTGCATCGAATTTTGTGGAATCAGGTGCTGCCGGGCGCTTGAGCGTTGGAAGGGACCTGTCTGGTTGGTCGGAAGCCAACCTGGGTGAGGATCGGGGCAGCTCAACTCGACCCAAGCCCCCGGAGCATCGTTTCTCGGTGGGACCCGAGAAGATGTGGTCAATTGGTATGGAAAACGTGATAGGGGATCAGGGCGAAGGAGGCCAGGTGGAAAAGTCAATCAAGGAGGCCATGGGCAAGCCGGAACATGCAGCGCGAAGTCGCAAGACGAGCCACAAGCTCGGCTTCTTCAAGGAGGGCAATCCTTACGAGAGTAACAAGAGGAAGGACACAAAGCGCACTATTTCGGCGCGAGAAAACTCGTCGGTGAGCTTGGAGCACTTGATGGAAACCAGCCGAGGCACTTCAAAGCCTACGGCGAAAGAAGCGTTGGATTCCGACGAGGCACAGCCAGATGCCATCGGCGGTGGCGACCTTACGCCGACTCTACAACGATCTAGTACATTCCAATCCCCGCCACTGCCTTCCGAGTCCCCTCTCATTGCCGCCTCTCAAGATGCTGGTGGCCATAGTCACGGCGACGACGCGTCTCGGGAGGACAAGCCTAGGAGGGAAATTTTAATGGCGGAGAGGCAAGTGGCACACGTCGGCCCCACTTTGCTCTCGTCCAGTCCGGACAGAATTGCTGGTGAAGGTGCGGGGCAGCTGCGGCGTCCCTCTGACGGCAGCACCGAGATCGGAGACGGCGTCGAAGATGGCGACGATTCCGGGGAAGAAAAGATCTCTTCGGCACTCTTTCTGCCGCACCAAGGCCTGGAGGAATCGGGCGTCCGGAGCGATGGAGATGAGGCAACGGCTGCCGGTCCATCTTCCGCCGCCCGAACGCTGTCTCGGGGCCAGGACGACTATCTGTGGTTGGTCAAGGCTGGGCAACCCGAGGAGGGACAGACGTCACCATCTGCAGGTGCCACGTCTCCTCGGCTCGAAGATGCCCCGAGACTCGGCGACGAATTTGCCATCGTTGACGAACCCGAATCTGTGCTGCCGTCGGCCGAACCGTCTCGGTCCGTGTCGTACTTTGATGATCCACGTCACGAGCATCAACTGAACGCGAAGCAGCCGTTGCCGGCAATAGAGCTTATTCCGTATAGACATCAGGTTGGCGGTCACACGACCCTGTGGCGCTTTTCAAAGCGTGCCGTCTGTAAGCAGCTCAACAATAGGGAAAATGAATTCTATGAAACTGTTGAGCGTTTTCATCGTGACTTGCTTCCCTTTCTGCCGAGGTATGTCCTCTCGACATATTTAACACGTCATGCCCGGGCGGCTTTGCTAAACAGAGTTTCTTTTTAGGTACATTGGCGTTCTGAACGTTGCGTTTCAGAAGCAGCGGCGCAAATCTACAGTTCGTAGGGACGATGGCGGCGGTTCGGAGCGCAGGGCAATGTCGGGCCTCCCGAGCTCGACTGACAATCAGGTGGATGCGGTGGATGCAACGCCGAACGGGCCCAGGACGTTGACGGGGTCAGGTGAGGGACAGAGAATCATCAGCCAATCGATAACATCATCCACGACACAGGTGCCGACTGTAACTTTCGACGACAATCGACACATTCTTCCTCGCAACCTTTTGCAACCAAACGCGATTGGTTTCGCTACTTCGATTCGAAGGAGCCCCGCGAATTTTGGCCCTAGATCGGCATCGGCCGTGCCCAACGGTAGGCTGATGCCTTTTCAGCGGCCGAGCCTCGACGATCGTGCGAACAGCTGGGGCGCCACGACAGTCAACAAGAGACTACGTAACGAGGTGTTCAACGATGCCTTTCTGAAGCAGCCGGTTGCTATTGAGAAGCATCGCCGACCACACCAGCGGTCCATTCCCCGGCCTTCAGCGGCAAGTCACGCATTGAAGTCGGTCAGCTCGGACACGCAGCTCCTTTCCGCCAGGAGCATGCTCGCAGCTGGGTCGGGGCCAGAGCCAGAGCCAGAGCCAGAGCCAGAGCCAGAACCAGAACCAGAACCATCCAACAATGGTCAGCTGGTGGAGTCGGATGCCCATAGTTCCAAAGGCAAAGGCCGTGTTGCCGACAGCGGAATCGGAGCGTACGATGAGGGAGGGTATCAAGACGCAACGCCCGAACCAAAGGATATCAGCGGGAGTAGTGCGCCGGAACCAGGGACGATGGCGGAAACATTTATACCCAACAATAAGAGGAAGAGACGGTTTTCCGGCAGCGGTCTACGGAGAAAACCCCCGGCGGTTAGCGAGCCCAGAGGCGACTTGAAGTACTTTGAAGGGGCCGATGAGGCTGGATCCAAGGATAAGGAAATCGTGTCCTCATTTAGCACGCCAACGGAGAAGACGACTCATGAAGCTCTGGATCTCTCGGGGGCTTCTCCGCGGTCTCCACCCAGCGCTGGCATATTAGCTAATGCCTTGCAACCCGAGAACGCAGCTGTCGAGTTCAAGGTTCCTCGGCCCATCAACCCCAAGGAGGCGCAGGTACAACGCGACAAGCGCGTTGAGCATTTCCTTCTTCTAGAAGACTTGACGGCCGGGATGAAGAAGCCATGCGTCATGGATCTGAAGATGGGCACGAGGCAGTACGGCGTCGACGCAACGGCTAAGAAGCAGATGTCGCAGAAGGGCAAGTGCGCCAGGACAACATCGCGCGAACTTGGGGTCCGGGTTTGCGGACTTCAGGTGTGGGACGTGGCAAAGCAGGATTACGTTTTCCGGGACAAGTACGTGGGCCGGAACCTCAAGGCCGGCAAGGAGTTCAAGGAGGCGCTGGTTAGGTTTCTGTACAACGGCGTGGACTACTTCAGTGTCTTGCGACATCTCCCCACGATTCTGCAGAAGCTGGACAAGCTCGAGAGCATCGTTCGCACCCTAAACGGCTACCGGTTCTACGCTGCGAGCCTGCTCATGTTTTACGATGGCGAGGCGTCGACCGAGGCGTCCGGGAACGAGACAGCGATTGACGACTCAACGACGGATGCAGCGACAGATGCGGAGGAGGTTTCTAGCCTGAAACTCAAAAAGAAGAAGAACAGGGGTGAGATCGACTTCAAGATTGCCGACTTTGCGAACAGCATCACGACGCGGTCTGCTCTGCAAGGACGGCCCTGTCCGCCCCAGCATCGCAACGAGCCGGACCGGGGTTTCCTCCGAGGCCTCCGCACGCTTCGCCGATACTTTTTGGAGATTCAGAGGGATATAAGAGCAGAGCTCGGCATCGAGATGCACGGGAGGACGTTGGCGCCTGAGGACATCATCGATGAGGAGGACGAGGGCTCGGTGAGCGAGTGACGCCACCTGGAGAGCGGTGCTGAAGATACCACAGGCCTGAAACGCACCACTCTCCACATTATCGAGAACATGCTGGGAACAATCTCGCTTCCGCCGAGAGCCATTCGACGAGGTACGCCCCAGCCGGGGGCGCAGGAGATTAATCTGGGCAGGGCAAAAATTGCTCTTGATCTCTTTTATCAAAATACCCCCCAAAGCTTTCATATCATCGCATCAAATACTGGCGTTTTGAAGACGACAAAATCCGGATATGTCGGTTGGCTTCTGCTTCTGCTGTTCTTTCTATTCTTTCTCGTGACCTTCAAGACGAACTCAAGAGTGGGCTAGCTGGTTGACTGGTGCTATTGCCACTACTACTACTACTCCTCCTCAAGACCAAGTTTCGGCGGGTTAGGTGGCTTTTTGTAACAAGCATGGGCATTATTTTTGCCAAAGGTTGTTAGTATCCCATAGAAGGTAGATAGATAAAAATGATGAATAGCAATGTCCCTAAGTTGGTACTCCTGAGCTTTGAAGCTCGGACATGTGCTTGCCCACTCTCTTCGGACTCCTTTTGGCTCCTGGCTCTTGGGCACCGAAACATGGTGGGTAAAATTGGATAATCTATATAAGCAAGCTAGAAATCCATACCTATGAGAGAACCGATATGCGATCCTATCTTGCACGTACATATACAGGACACCCCACGTCGTCTTAGAGGTCTTCGGTCACAGTCTTGCAACCATGTGAGGGCCTTCACATCACACCTTCCACCAGATTCTTCAGCGCCGCCCTCCTCAGTCGTTCCTTGCTAATCCTCAGTTCCCGCGGGAACCACTCGCCAAGCTTCTCACTCGGTATCCCTGGTATTGTGGCCCCCGCGTGCTCCTTTCCCAGCATCATCATGCCAAGGGCCACGCCGCACAGCCACGCGAAAACCATGCCCTCGCCGTTGAAGCCGGCCGAAATCCACTCGCCGGCCGGAGCCATGCCGCTTCCGCCATCAACATCATGAAGCTTCTCCGGCTTTCCATTCGCCTTGGACGGCAGCTTGCGGCCCGCAATCTCCGGGTTGAGGAGACCGACAAAAGGCAGTCGGTCGCCCGTAATGCCAATCGTGCCCGTCCACGCCACGGGCGGGGCGTCTCCCCCCGCCCATTTCGTAAAGACGGATCCGAAAATACCAAAGAGGTAGGCAAGCGTAAACGTGTCGGTTTTGCTGTCGTCATACTCGCCCAGCATGTCCAGACCCTCTTCTTTGGACCTCGTCCAGCCGCCTCCCAGCATCACGTCCCCTGGCGTGCCGTCCGTACGGCGCGGCCGCTGGGTGACGTACTCGAAGCCTTTGTCGTAAAATACGGACCATGATTGCCGGCCGTCATGATCAGAGAAGCCGGGGCCTGGTCGCTGGGCTGTCATGTGGGCTAGGGCGCCGGTGAGGCGGCCTCGAAGGTTGGGGACGAGCTCGGCGGCGAATGCGTTAGTAGCATGAACGACGTGCTGGGATCGGATTATCTTGGATTTTGTCTTGACGAGATACGACGTCGAGCTGGTGGTGATGCTCAGAACTGGCGTCTCGGGCACGAGGGTGACGCGGTGAGGGAACTTCTTCAGCAGTGTGTCCCAAACTGATGTGACGAGACGGTAGGGGAATAGTGCGCCTGCCCGGTACGACACTGCTCCTTCTATTCGATCGTTTACGCCAAACTCCTGTCCCCGCTTGTTAGTTCCGCGCCGCGGTTGGACCTGGAGATAAGAAAGAAAGAAAGAGTCTTACCGTCCTCGCTTCTTCGGCTTCCCACAGTGTGGCCCTCACCTCGGGAATCCACTCCCTCAGCTCGTGAACCTTCCTCTTAGCATTTCCAAAGGACTCAAGATACAGATCCACCGTATCCACCGCCCGGCACTCGGCTATATCCCATCCCTCTCTCTCACACATGCCCAGAAGGCAGTCCAGATGCCTCAGCTGGAACTTGATCATCTCAATGGCCCGCTCCCTTCCAAGCATCTCGGTGAATCGATCCAGTTCGCCATAAGGCGCGACCTTGATGTGCCCTCCATTCCGGCCCGTCGCGCCGCTGCAGATCTGGCGCGCCTCGAGTACAACGACCGTGAGGCTGGGATGTAGAAGTAGCAAAGTACGAGCTACTGATGCGGCCGTGATGCCGGAGCCGACGATGACGACGTCGACTTCGTCAGGTACGTGCCTAGGCTTCTGGTCGAGGTGCGGATAGGGAGGATCCTGAAGCCAGTAGGACAATGTCGGTGTGGGATTGGGGAGGCCCGGAGCGGCGGTGATGCGGGCCATGAGAGCTTTGTATTGTTGGTTGAGATGCGCGAGGACTCCGATGAGGGTGCTGATGCCTGTGAAGCATTCCTTGACCGCAGTGAGCAAGGAGCCCATTTCGGATAAGTGGCCTTGAGTGGATAGATGGTGGCCGGACGGCAGAACCTGATGGCAATGTAGCTTGAACGCCTCAGGAAAACGAGGGGGGCGGCTCTTGGCTCACGGCTGCTGCATCATGACGAGTTGCGAAGTGAAGAGATCCCGAAGAGACGATGTGGAGCAGGCAAGAAGATATTCGCGTTGGAGTCTCAATTTACCTTGATCAATCCGGCAAAGTCGGGCCAGCAGGCTTAGTCTCCCAAACGCACGAAGTATCCACCTGGCTAATTCAGTTCAAAGCAACTGCTCCGCTCCCCCAACATCGGCAGCCAAGGATTGAAGGAATCATGGTCCTAATTCAATTGCCCCGTATCGGTGAGACCCAACAGGCATCTGGCGGGCATCTGGACGGAATAAATCTGCAGTAACGCCTGCAAACGAGGGAAATTTTTCCCACTTTGCTGGCGATCGTGAGGCCCACCTTGGCATTTGCACTAATGGGTCGCCAGGTCGCGTGGTTAGTTGAGCCCGAAATCCGGGCCAGGCGTCAGGAGGTTGTTGGCAAGATGTTTGGTTGGTGGTTCCTGAAAGTGCATGCATTGAATGCAGTCATCGCGACTGCGGGGTTATTGGCCATAACATTCTGGCATGAAGGTGTTGGGGCTCTGGCTTGGCCGGCTGTTGGTTTGGCTTGCGGATGCGTGGGAGAGAGATCAGCTGGTTGGGGGTCATCCAGGGTCGTACCTTCCATGGAAGTGGCCAATCGAAATGGCTTCGCGGGGTGGTCCCCAAGTTACAAGAAAAGAAGAATAGAACCAACCTTGAGTGCAACAAGTAGACTAAACTCTCGAGTCTGGCTTGTTCAACGTAAGTTGTCGTGATCTTCACGTGCTTGGTATGTCTACTATTAGGAGTCCGAGCCTTGTACTCTTATCGCTCGCTCAAGGTTACTGGACAGCCCAGCAGCGGTAAGAGGATTTGGCTGCACATGCGGGGAAGTGTGATGACGTTTCTTTGGATCGATTATTCCCGAAGCTCCGCTACTTCGGTACCAGTGTCGTTACCCCCGCACTCGGTGGAGTTGGATGGGAAATATTGTTAAAAGTGAAGCTACGACTGTGTCCTACGGCATTTGAATGTGTCTAGCACTCAACAACTTTTGCAGTCGCTTCAGCGACCCATCCCAAAAGATGTCTTAAACCCTAACCCTGCCACGGCCTCTTTATGGAGCTATCAACTCTCCGGCTTGGGACGGCGTCCCCGGCCAGCAAGGAGACAAGTCAACTAACATTAGACTCCCTCGGGCGTATCTTGAAGAAAGCGTCTAGTCTTCAGATCGATATCCTTTTGCTGCCAGAGGCATACCTCGGCGGGTATCCCCGTGGTTCCGCCTTTGGCTGCAAGATTGGTGATCGGTCTGTCGAAGGCAGGGCTGAATTTCTCAACTACTGGAAGCAAGCAGTGGATCTTGGAGATGAAGTGGGAGACGGGGCTGGAGGCGGAGACCGGTGGACGAAGCGGGAACTTGGACACAAGGATGCGAAGAGAGGCGACGGGTCGAGGGAGGCGCTAGAGAGTCTTGCGGCACGGACGGGAGTCTTCATTGTTGTGGGATGCATCGAGAAGGCCGGTGGGAGCCTCTACTGCTCGGTCGTCTATGTTTGTCCCAAGGCCGGCATGGTAGGGAAGAGGCGCAAGGTCATGCCGGTAAGTCCCGCAGTCTCATCGTCAGGACCCGCTCAGGTATTGACACGACAGACGGCAACTGAGCGCCTCATCTGGGCTCAAGGATCACCCGCAACGCTGAGGGCGGTATCCACTACTATCCGCGGCACACGGGTCAACATGGCAGCGGCGATATGCTGGGAGAGCTACATGCCCCTCCTGCGCCAATCACTCTACGCTCAGAACATCAACCTCTACCTGGCGCCGACGGCGGATGGGAGGGAGACATGGCTGTCATTGATGAGAACAATCGGCATAGAGGGGCGCTGCTTTGTGGTTAGTTCGAACATGGCGCAGAGGAAAAGTCCCGCGTCAGCTGCAAGCCAGGAGAAGCAAGATGAATCCCCGGCAGTCGAATGGGTATCCCGAGGTGGATCCAGCATCGTGTCCCCTTTTGGCGACGTCCTCGCCGGTCCGCAATGGGAAGATGACGAGGAAATCATCTATGCCGACGTGGACTTTGACGATTGCATCCGCGGGAGGCTCGATCTGGATGTTGCCGGCAGCTATTCCAGGTAGACACCTAGTCCACAGAATTATCCTGCCCAACTGTAAGCTAACAAAATTTTTAAACTAGGAACGACTCGTTCAAACTTGAGGTGGAAGGGCTTATTCTAGATCCGCTGCCATATTCCTGAGCTCTTCATCATACATAATTTGTGCATCGGAGAATGGATGTTGCCCGTGTTCCGAAGTGGGGTCCTCGGAGCCGAAATTTCAGAGTTGCATTGACCGGTCCAAAGCGTTGGCCTATGATTGGTCACGCCCGTTGTCACAGCAACGTCGCCCAATAGGATGCCCAGTTGTTGATGCTGGACAAATGATCTGGCAAACGCGATCATGTCATCGCGTTTTACCAACAACGGAAGAGTCAATGCATTTATCCCGATGAGCCTCAGTGACGCGCACTTGACTTAGCTTTGATACTGTCTAAAATCTTAGCAAGTCCGTGATCCAGTGCTTTTCGCTTTTTTCTGTCAATCGGAAGCTTCCTCCAATCGATAGGCAAACAAAAGTTCACGCCCCCGCCCCGAACTCCTTCGACCACCACTTATTCCAACTCGACTCTCAGGATCAGCATCTCAACTCCATGGCCGTTATATAGTACAAAAGGACCTGAGCGATTCTCGAAACGAGCCATGGAACACGCCTGGCTCGACTCCCTTTCGGAGGATTGGGTCTCCCAGCCTCGCTCCGACTCTCCCAAATCCCCTCCCGCAAAGCAAGAAAACCAGAAGCCGCCCAACATAAATGGCCTCGGAAGTAGAATCCCGCGTCCGGTCAGCGGCCTTACGAGCTCCCTCCCCGGAACGAACGATAATAGCATTAACGTCCTCGGCGAACGGAGCATCAGCGACATCAACATCCCTGTGGCCAAGCGAGGTCCATCCAAGCTCTCCCGAGAAGTGTCACGTGGCGAAGGTCCTGCCGGCCGGACCGTGTCGACCGCGACGAACGGCTCGGTGGTGCACAACACGGTACAGCACAAATCGAACGCCTCACCAAAGAGGAAAGGAGATACGCCAGAATGGAAGAAAAGGCTGGTCTACGGCGACATTGTGTATGGCGAGCAACGCGATCTGTTCTGCTCAGCTGCTGCAGGCCTGGAAGGCATGTTCAAGCCTCCACCGCCTCCAGTCCGGAAAGACGAGGAAGATCCTTTCTTCGAAGAGGACAGCGGCCGGAATGAAACAACTCTCCCCTCCAGCCCACCACTTTTCAGGCCTCCACCACGGGTGCCCATGCCTGACGGGTATAGCAATGACGAGTCGGAAATAGACGGCCACTTTGAAGCGAGTCCTAGTCCGAGCCCGCGCAAAGGACCTCGAGAAGTACAATATCGCACGATGGAGGATTATGGGGAAGGCAGCAGTCTCGGTGCCGGTGACTTTCAAATACACCAAGACAGCACTTCGCTGGAGGAAAAACAAGTCGCAAGCCAGCGGCTAGAAATATCCAACGATGGGCTTGCACCTGCAAGCGATGACGAGTCTCGGAAAGTCAGCGGCCAGAGTGTCTTCCGCAACGAAGATTTTAGTCCCATCATCATCTCCAAGCACAGTGACGAGGATGGAAGGGTTGGCTTTGCACCGATGGAGGTGCCGGCAGACAAGCTGCGACAGAAGCTTGAGAATCTTCGCGTCAACCAAATTCTCTTTGACTCTCATGCTGACCAAAGCCTCCACGGGAACTCGCCTCAGCCTGAGAATCGATCCATCATCGACAATACAGAAGACTACGTACGACTAGGAGGGTTTGTGAACCTGCGAAGAGGTGGGCGGTCGGCCGAGGGTTCGTTTAGACATCGACTACTCAGCCCGGCATTAGGGGTCGACACATCTGAGATGCTACCTGAGGAGTCCTTGCAGGCGAGCACTCCAAAACAGTTCCCAACCATTAGAACCGATTTGCGGAGCCAGGCGGATCGCAGCCCTAGTATCCCCCGGGCACCATACCCCAGTCCTGAAAAGAAGCAAGCTTATCCCCAGCCGGGTGCGGGTAGTCCTCTCAAGCTCTTTGGTCCATACGATACATTTACAAACCAGACACTCATGCGTCGGATAAGCCAATTTGAGGAGCCCATGTCTGGTTCTCCATCCCGGCAATCACTTGGTCAATCCCGCGGGGAAGAGTCATCGCAATTATATGGAGACGAAAATGCCGAGCCGCAGTCTAAAAAGGAACCCGAAGAAGCCAGGCCGAGGAGCGTCAGTCACTTTGGCGTTGGTGACCTTGAGGGATTCGAGTTTAGTGGGGACTTGTCGATGGAAGCTTCGCTGAAAGACATTGAGCATCCATCGTTCGAAGACGCCAGCGACATTTCATGGAAGCAAAATAGCTTGTCTGGCCGTGAAGATCAACTTTTGGTCAGGAGGCGAAGGCATACGTCAAAACACAGCCGAGTGCTCTCTCCTATTATTCCTTACGTGCCTGGGGCCGCCAACTTCAACCACATTGACATCCTGGCAACCCCGAAGAGAGACTCGGGCTCGGATGGGAAGCGGCCGCGGACGTCACCTTCGAAGGACCCCACGCCAAAGCGCCGCCGTACGCTACACAAGTCGGATATTGCCTATGGACGAGAGGATCTGGTCGTGCTCGACATGATCCAGTCAACGACGGAACAGATGCAGGCAGCAATGGGAAAGAAGCGAAAAGACGCTCGTCCTGGCGATATCCAGCAAGTTGCAAGGCCAGAAGTGATGGCCCATCGGCAAATTCTGCGCCCTCGAACCCCGACTCCGAGCCAGAGATCATCCATACAGCGCGAGCAGCACCCAGATTTCGATTTCGATTTCGATGTCGATGTTGATGCCGACCCGCCACCCACCGGGGGTAGGCTCAAGCGCTCGCCAATCCGTGGCACGCACTCGACATTTGGAACCCACTCTAGCGGCATAGATGGAGATCGTAAGCCGTCGATCAAGACCCAAGATTTTTTGGACGAGGCAGCTCAGATCATGGCTATGATCCGGAATCAAGTCCGACCTCCTAATGGCCTCGAGAGCGTTGAGGAATCCGATGCCGAGAATGCACAGCCGAGTCCCGACATGGCCGATGAGTCGTTGCAGGAATCAACGAAGGAGCCCTTCTCTCGACCTCCAAGCCGGGACGGAGCGCCGGTTTCCCACATGGCGAGTAGACAACAAGACCCCGAGATTGTTAGGCGGCTGAGACAGTATCAGGAGTTGAGCGACATGGGCGACATCATTTCCTCTTCGATGCGATCTATGGGACTCGCAAAGGAGGCGATCCGCACCGCACAAGAAGTTCAGGAGGATGTGGAGCGAAGACTGAGGCAGAGCGCTGGGAGGCCGCATGTGCCCGACTTGGCCGATGGCGAGGTTTACAGCGATCCACCGAATATTCGTCTTTCGCAGAAGCCTTCGGCCGAGAACCTACACAATCCCGCCTCGGGCGCCGGAACCACATCATTCCCGTCGCATTCGTCTGGAAGCTCCACAAACCGATCTATTCCCACTGGATCGTCAAGAGGATCCGAGTCCCGGAAGACCATCATGCCCCAGAGCGTAAGCCACCTGATTCCTGACCAGGTTGGCAGCATGTACCTGGACAGAAATAAGAACATTTGGGTCAGGAAGAAGACATCGGCACGGAAGTTGAATGTTCTTCCGTCGGAAGCAAGCGATGACGATCCATTTGCCAACATTCCAGATCTTTCGGTCGACATGACTTTGGAGATGCGAAACCTGCACCAAACCGCCAAGGCGCAGGAAGGCGAAAGCACATCACCAGGATCGAGTCCTTTCAAGACACCAAGTCACACTAAGGGATACGTGACCTTGTCACCGGACGCCGCAGTGGACCCGGGAATGGTGTCTCGCGCCAGGGATGAGCTCACAAAGCTCGAAAGCAAGATTAACCACATGGCGTCGGAGAAGGACGATGTGGAGCATGAAATAGGTATCAACGAGGGACGGGGCACGCAGCGGACGCCCTCCAAAAGACGGAATCTCACCATTTCGTTCTCGTCGCCGATTGCTTCCATCATTCAAGATGTGGTTCCTGAGGATCTGGACTCGCTTTCCGATGACGGTAACGCCATCGACCCTCGCCAAATCAATTCGCCAACGAGGGACGGTACCACACCCTCCAGTCAACCCTCCAGCCAGCGAGCCATGCCGCTCACAGGCCGAAAGACGCCCCGAGGCTCGCTCCGCCAGCCGTCTTTTGCGCGAGTTGCGTTTGTTCCCCGTCCGGTGTCGCGCATCGAAGAACGAGACGAGGAAGGCGCGGGGAACGACAGACAAGTCAGCATCATCGGAAACAACAGCGTTGTAGAACATACTCCCCAAGCTCGCCACACGAGTGTCAGCTTCGTCGTCACGGCCGTACCAGCAGTTGACGTGGAAGCTGTCGACGCCAGCGCCGTAATAGGCCAAAACATCGGCAACTTGTCACTCAGCCCCCTCTCCGAATTTACGGCACACCACGGCGACCAGTCGTTTGGCCTCGAGGTCAGCTACATCGTCAACGAGCGCCGTCTCGTTTCGGGCGATGGCTCTAAGAAAGTCATGTCAATGACGATCCGTGACCTGGTGGATCGTCTGACCGAAGTGGAGCCTTCGGAGCCGTTCTGGAGCGACCTTGAGTCCCTGGATCTGCACGAGAAGCGACTATCGAGCCTGCACATGCTGGACGAGTTTTGCGGTCAGCTGGTCAGTCTCGACGCTTGCAACAACCAGCTCGAGCACTTGGACGGTGTTCCGCCAACGGTTCGGCAGCTGAAGGTCAACTTCAACATGCTTTCAGAGTTGACATCGTGGGATCACTTGATGAATCTGCAATATGTCGACGTGTCCAACAACGATATCAGCAGCCTGTCGGGGCTAAAGGGGTTGGTGCATTTACGGAGCCTGAGGGCCGACAACAACTGCCTGACCAGTCTTGGCGGGCTAGAGCATCACGACGGCCTGCTCAGCCTGCGGGCTAGGAATAATCAGATCGAGGAGGTGGATTTCGAGGGGACTAAGCTCATCCACCTGGGCGAGCTAGACTTGGGGGGTAACAGGATCGACACTGTTCGCAACATTGAGCGTCTCCCATCACTTTCGATTCTAAAGCTTCAACGGAACAAGCTACAAAGCTTTACCGCGTCAGGCAGAGTCCAGAACTTGAAGCATCTCGACCTCAGCGGCAACGACCTGACCACGCTGGATTTGTCGCGCTATCCCAAGCTTCGCATCCTGCACGCTGATAGGAATTGCCTCTCTTCCGTCACTGGGTTTACCGTCGCCCGCCAACTCGACAGTCTATCGCTTCGCGAGCAAAAGGGCAACGAGCCCCTCGACCTCTCGTTTTTATCCTCGGCCTACGAGGTCCGCAAGCTGTTCTTGTCAGGAAACTACGTGGGCACTACGTTCGACCCCAAGGTCGATTTCCTCAACCTCCAGCTCCTCGAACTCGCGAACTGCGGTTTGGAGTTCCTCCCTGAGAACATGGGCCAGCTGATGCCGAACCTCCGCACCCTAAACCTGAACTACAACGCCATCTCCGACCTCTCCCCGCTCCGCTTCGTGCCGCGCATGAAGAAATTGTTGGTGGCTGGGAACCGCCTCGCAGACTCGACGGCCGTGACGCAGCTGCTCACCGATTTCCATCACCTTACCAGGCTAGATCTGAGGGATAACCCCTTCTCGCTAGGGTTCTACCCGTCTCTCCAAGTCCTGGTTCCCGCGGATGGATCGTCTTCCGCCGATCCCTTCACCCTTCCCGAGGGTGAAGTGGAGAGGGACGAATCCTTCAGGGGTCGATTGGACTCGGGGACAAAGTTGCGCAGACGGTTGCACTGGCTCGTCTTTGTGGGGTGCTGCGCCAGGCTCAGGTTCCTTGATGGGCTGCCCGCGAAGAGGGTTGAAGTTCTCAGGAGAGATGCGGTGTTGGACATTCTCGTAAAGGAGGGTTTGCTGCCGCCTGGGTTGGTGAATATGTGTGTTGATGGGGAGGGGGATGGTGAGAAGGTTGGAGAGGAGGGCAATCGGTGGAATGCGAAGGATAGCTTTGCTTGATGGGAAGAAGGGAGGGGTAGGAAGGAAAACGCTGTATCTTTACACTATGTTGGTGTTAGAGGGTTTGCATCTTGTTTAAGTCTCTGATTCGGAGCGGATCTAGCATGGGGAAGGATGGGTTATGATAATGAAGGGGTGTATGAATAGAGGCATCCATCGCGGGCATTTGTTACCTTTAGCCCTTTCCCGCTGAATTTTTGGTTCTTCCAAAGAAAATGTTTGGCGTTGCAAAAAAAAAAAAAAACATGTCAATTCGCCTTGTCACAGGAAGTCTGGACTTGGATTCTGAAAACTTGCCTTCTCTTTTCGTCAGTAGGATAATAGTGGACTCAAAATGATTAGCGGCAGCAGACCGTAGAAATCCCGAGATCTCTTAAGGTTTGTGCGAAGGATATCAGAATATAAAAGAGACAGTTGATCCAGTCAAGGATAATTTACAGCTTAAGGGTGTGTTAATGTGTTGAGGCGTTTCTAATCAATAGACCTCGAACATAAAACACGCTTCAGTGAGTAGAATCTTGAGGCTCTATTTCGCAGGTATAGCTAAGTAAATGGAAACTAGGCTAGAAGAACTACGGGGTGACTTCTTCAGAGGTCGTCGTTTGCGATACAGTCCACGCCCTCTGATGCTCGTATGAAGGCCGCGCAGTCCGCCTTCTACCATCTTAGACTAGTCTACATAATGGGGAAATGGGAACCACAAATTCAATCGCAGTCCATCACGCCAGCACCTCTGCCACGACCTCATATTCCTCGTCACCCTCTTCCCCGCCTTCTATCGGCCGGGCCCCCATCTTACATATGGCAACCTTCTCAAGCCCAACGTCCTCAGCCCAGATATAATCGTCATACCTCTCCAAAATCGGCTCTGCATCAATTGTGAGCTTGCCATGATGGCCTCGCTTTCTCGAGTTATTTCTCCTCCCCTTCACATAAATAGTGTTCAGAATAGTAGCGTGCAACAACAACGCCCGCCCATCCTCCGCAACTAATCCCTCCTGCCTAAAAACCTCCTTTACCGCCTCGCAAAACGGCTGCAAAAGGCCCTCCGCATCCGAAGGTGCCGTGTACAGAACCGTCGCCTGCGCAGGTTTCTGCATCGAATGCAACCCCCGCAACGCCATCTTCACCACCCCGGGATGGCTCTCCCCTCCTCCTCCTTCTCCTCCGCCAACCTCCTTCCCCTTCCCCTTTCCCTTTCCCAACGCGCCCTCCACCCTCTCCCTCTGCTTCTGCCTCACCTCCTCCAACATGTCCCTCAGCCTCAGCCGCCCCAGCACCTCCCTCGCGTGCGCGAGCTTCGCCTCGTCCGCAAGGCTCATCACCCCGAGCGTGAGGTGCAGCGTGCCGACGGGCCGGACGGCGCCGGCGGGCACGGCGAAGGAATTAGGGGACGTGATGTCCTCGCGGAAGGCCGCGACTGTGCGCGCGAGGTGTGGACGGGAGGACGCGGTGACGAGGGGGATACAGAGGAAGTGGGTTAGGGGCTGGCGTGGTTTCGGCCCCATCTTTGCCGTAGCGTGGTAAGTATATATATGTAGGTGCGGTGGAACGCGGCGAAACGAAACCAAACTGGGGTTCGGTTACGGTCTTCAGCGGGATTCACCTGATGCGCTTAACCCGGTTTGGAAACAGCTCAAGGTTTCTCTAGGAGGTTCTAAGTTGCCTACGGGGTATAACACAGGAAAACACCACGGATTATGACGGGGAAAAGAGTTGTGGTGAAATAGTGGACATAATTTCGGTTTCGCGCTG